>JADMIO010928600.1_pt1 | contig 42770 bp, 31 predicted proteins | sample 8958161 | NCBI WGS metagenome assembly JADMIO01 (sample SAMN16585339, study PRJNA669376) | soil metagenome | isolation source: Crop rotation soil | place: USA: Cullars Rotation, Alabama | collected 2011
GGAAGCTCTACGACGAGGCGCAGGCGCCCGCCGACCAGGCCCGCTGGGCCGCGCAGCTCGCCCAGCTCGCGCAACGCACGGCCAAGACCGCGGAGCTGGAGGACAAGCTGCGCGAGCGCGCCCGCGGCAACCGGAGGTCCATCGGCCCGATCCTCGCGCTGGCGGAACTCGCGCGCGTCACCGACAGCGAGGACAAACGCCGCGATCTCCTGCTGGAGGCGGTCCGCCTGCAGCCCAAGGACCTCGATCTGCGTCTGCAAATCGCCACCTTGGAAGAACAGGCGGGCAACGCCGAGCGGGTGGTGGCGGTGTTGGAAGAAGCGCTCCCCTACGACGTCAACGGCAGGGTCCGCAGCGCGCTGGCGCAAGCTTATTTGCGGCAGGGCCAAGCGGTCAAAGGCATGCGTGAGCTGAGGTTGCTTTCCGGCAAAACCGGCTTCGACACGCGGGCCGCCGAGAGCGCGGCCGCCGCATTGGCGGGGACGAAGCTGTATGATGAAGCGATCAATTTACTGCGCACCGAACTGCCAGACGGCGGCGACTGGCGCTCACGCTACTTGCTGGCACTGTTACTCGAAGAGGATGGCCGGGAAACCGAAGCCCTGCCCATTTTTCTCGAACTACTCCAAGCCCAGGGAGAAATCGCCACGACCGCCGTCAAAGCTCCCACAACGCCGCAGCGCAACATGGTGGACCAAACTCCCGAAGGAGTCCGCGCGATGCAAAAGGTGATGACGGCGAACCAGATCGCCTATGCGCACCGGCGCAATTCCTCGGGCTACGGTTACAGCTCGTATGGCGGCTCTGTCGCCACGCAGGTCGGGACGTTCTACCTGCCAAATACAGCGGAGGATGTTCGGCAATTCGCCTTGGCCCACCTGTGCGGGTTGTCGAAAAAGAAAACCGGCGAGGTGGACGAGTCGGTCCGCGCACAAATCAAGGCGGCAGGCATCAACAACGCCGCGTTTCTCTGCGACCTGGCGACGGCGGCCACTCCGAACGGGGAGAGGACCGGATTTTTCAAACTTCTGGAAAACTACCCGGAAGAGCCTGGCCTGTTCGAATGGCTGATGTGGTACGGCGGGATGTATGGCAACAGCCAGAAACTCGATGACAAGCTGATCCGACGGGTGCTTGAAAAGGCGGAAGGACTCAGCCCGATGGGCCGGTTCAACGCATGGGCATCCATCGCCATGGGGGCGCCGCCGGAGGATCCTGCGTGGACATCGCTGCTGGCGGCGGCGAAGGACGTCATCGAAGGCAAGTCACCTGAGATCGCCTCGTCGTTGTCGTATCGCCTCATGTATCTGCTGCAGGGCCAGCAAGGAACCTGCCCCGAGGTGCATCGGCCAGCGGTGAAAAAACTGATGCTCGACAGCCAGGCGCGGATGATCAAGGAGCATCCGGAAAACGCCCACAACCCTTTCACCCTCTCGATGCTCGCGCTGGGAGGAACCCCGGAGGAGTGGCTGGCCGAACTCAATGCCGTCATCCGCGAGTCGCGGAAAATTACGACGCAGAAAGCCATGGGCTACCGTTCGCGCACCCGTTTTTCCCAAATGCTGCAATACGCGTCGCGGTCCTCGTTCCGCAGCTATAGCAGGGGATACAATCCCTTCGGCTCGATGGGCGATCTGTTCAACGTGCCGACGCTCGACACGATTCCCACGCGCTCGATTCCCGCGGAAATTCTTTCCCAGTTCGCGGAAAACCCCAACAACAGCGGCCAGATCCCGCCACCACTTTCCGCGGTGGACCTGCAGAAACGATCCGCGGAAATCGAATCGCCGTTTTTCCGGGCATGGCTGGCGGCCAAAACCGGCAACAAGCAAGCGCTGGCGGAAGCCTTGGCGGCAGCCGCACCGCCCGAGGAAACGTTTGATTTTGAAGTGCTGCGGGCGGTGACCGCCATCGACAACAAGCAGGGACCGGAGGCCTTCGCCGCGCTGCTCAAGGCTCGTGCGGCAGCGGGCTCCGACAAGGAATTTTCCGGCTGGGTCAGCACCGCGCTGATCGCCGTGGCCGGAACGATGACAGCGGAGGAACGCACGGCCGCCGCCGGAGAATTGCAGGCGACGTTCCTGCAATCGCGGCAAGTTTTCGGAGTCCAAGGCGCGCCGCTGCTGGCAGCCCAGGCCCGCAAACTGGGGCTTGAGGAATTGGCGAAACGGATCGAGCCACCCGGCTCGGCAATGGTCAAAGGCAGCGGCTCGGCGATCGGCCCGGCGGCAATCGCGTCCGCCGCGGTGGCGCGCGGCTCCTCATCCTCGTCGCAAGGCGCTTCGCCGGAGAAGATCCGGAAATTCATCGGTGAAAAGAAATACGAGGCCGCGGCGCGCGAGGTCTTGCAAGGGATCCGGGGCCAGAATGCGAATCGATCCTCCTATTACATGGGTCGCCAGTTGCCCGAGTTGGTCGGCATGCTGGGTAAGGAAGGGCAGGCGGAATTGATCAAACTGGTCGATCCCGGCGACAGCAAGAGCCTGGTGCGCCGTCTGGAATATGTGGACGTCTGCAATGCGGCCGGCAAGCCCGAGCTGATGCTGGCGGCGCTGGAAAGTCTCGCGAAGGAGCGGCCGGACGATGGCGGGATCGCGGCGCGTCTCGTATTTGCCATCCCGCCGGAACAAATGGACCGGCGGATCGAGCTGATGAACAAGGCCTGCAGGACTGACGAGTTTTTCAACCAGGCCTCTTCACTCGCCTCGACGCTCGACGACCGGCGCGATGATAAGAAAACGCTCGATTTCTTCGAGGCCACCACCCGCTGGCTTGAGACCGCCGCCCCCAAGGTCACTGCCACCGCGAATCTGACATGGGTCTCGTACTACGGGAAACAGTTTTTCAGTGGCAGCATGTCGTCGACCCCGTCGCTTCTCTCGGCGGAAAGGGATGATGATTCGTCGAGCGCGAAGAACAAGGAACTGGTGCAGCGCCAACAAGCGCTCTGCAAGCGCCTGGCCCGCGCGATGATGCGGCACAGCTCCTGTGCCGAGGAGGGATTCCGCCTCTTGGCCGCGAGCAAGGTGTGGAAAATCGAGCCTGCGGAAATGGACGCGAACGCCCGGGCCGCGCTTCTGGCAGTGTCCAGTCCCGGCGCGGCCGATCCCGGGCAGCGCTATTCCTCCTATTCGTTTTTCTCACTGATCAGCAATGACGGCGGTAGCACCAGTGGAGAGGATCTATCGGAGTCGTCATCCGCAGTCTGGTTGATCAACCGGTTGAAGTCGGCCAAAAGCCCGGGAGAAATCTTCCCCCCGGATTTCCTCGCATCATTGAAGGAACTCAATCCGAAGGTGGGCGAGTTCATGTCCACCTTGCTCGGCGACCTCAAGGCAGAGGATCTCGCCCTCCTGTGGAAATCCGATTTGATGAAATCCCAAGGCAACCGTCTCGGACAAATGCTCAGGCCGCTGGTGCTCCGGCGGGTGGCGCTGACGCCTGGTGCGACGAAGTTTTTCGTCGATCAGATCTCTGCGATGCCCCCCGGATCGGTCGCGAATTCCTACGGCAACGGCGACTGGGAAAGCTCGAAAATGCTCTTCTCTTCGGCGATCAACAGCTCCGCCTTGGGCGCACCCGGCGAACTGGACGCCGTGGCGAAAGCGATCGTTCGCGCGGTCTTCGGGGAGAAGGTCGATTTCACCGACAAGAAAAGCCGGCAGAACAACTATCAGCGGGTCAACTACATGAGCAACATCTGCCAGGAAATGGGCCAGGACGCGTTGGTGATGGTCCGTTTCCAGTCGGCGTTTTTCCGGCTCGGTGTTCCCGTGGACGACGACGGCTACAGCGCGGTCCGGCCATTCTCCAACAAACGATTTTCGAAACCCGAAGAGGCGGAGGCTTTCCTTGAATCGCTCGGGTGGTTGTCCGATGTCGATCATTGGGAACCATTTGCCTGCGTGCTCTACAAGAACTCTTCGGACGGCATGACCAGCACCTTGGAACCGAAGGTCCTTTTGGAGCAGGTGATGCAATACATGAACAATGGCAGCATGCGCCGGGACGATCTCGTGAAACGGTTGAAAGAGCGCAAGAAGGGCCGGTTCGGCTCGCTGATGATCGCCGCCGCCATGTCTGAGCCGCGCGAGCGATCGGCACTCGTCGGACAGGCGTTCGCCGAGTCGGCCGATGCCTTGGCGAAGCTTCCACCGCAGCAGGTCGATCGGTTGGCGATGATCATCCCGTGGCTTGATGAGCCGGCGCGGGCCAAACTGCCCGAAGGTTTTCGCCGCAAGGCCCAGAGTGCCGAGACCAAGCTGCGGCAGGACGCTGTCCAGCGCGCCGATCAGTTCATTCAATCGCTGAAATCGGGGCAGGGCGAATACGCTCTGAACCAAGCCGGAGAGGTGGTGAAAGGCGTGGTCGGCTACGATCTGGACAAGGCGGTGGAAGTCTATGTCGCCGCGGAACAGAACTACACCGACATGTTGGCGCGCGGTGGCCGGTATTCCAATTCCTCATCGGGTGACTGGCAGTTTTCAACCCGTGACTATGTCTTCAATGACATCATTAGCGATAGCGACAGCCCTCTCGTCGCGAATCCCAGCTTGAAATTGAAGTTTGTCGCCAAGATCCTCGCCACCCCTTCGGGCAAGCGGCTGGTTTTCTACGACGACAATTACTCCGACCGGAGCCTTTTTCCGAAGATCGCGCTGCCGCTGCTCAAGGATTTCAACAAGGATGGCGCGAAGGGGAAATTCATCCTTGGGATCGTCCGGGGATTCCAATCGGTTGACCCGTCACTCAAGGCCGTGGCTCTGCCGTGTTTCCTGTTAGCAGGTTCGGATTCGACTGCCAATATCGGCGAGGCCAAGGAACGCGAGGCGTTGCTGCCCCAGCTGGCAAAACTCGTCGGGGAAGACCCGCAGGCTGCCAGACTGGCGACGGCGCGGCTGGCACTGTGGTCGTGGAAATTCTGCACTGCCGAGGAAAAGGCGGAGGCGCTTCGGGTATTTGCGGAGCTGGTCTCCGACAAGGCCGTTCCCGACGTCGGGCGCCTGTCGATCGCGACTGATCTGCTGGCAAAGCTGCCGAAAGAAGAACTGCTGCGTGCGCCGTTTCCCGCCGCGTTGGACAGCCTCTATCAGGAATACTGCGGCGGCGAGCGCACTGCGGTGAATCAGATTTCCTCCTGGCTCTTCACCGCGCTGGTAAAATCGCCTTATCGTGACGAATCCGTGGTAGGGCTCTATGCCTCGCTCGCGCGGAATTTCTGGGAGAACGCGATGGCGATGAAACCCGCGGGACATCCGCCGATTCCCGCCGCGCTGGCGAGATCGGTCTTCATCACCGCCTTGCTGGGCAAGGACAGTGCGGCGGTCACCAAATACTTCCCCCGCATCAAGGATGGGCTCTCCGGAAAGCTGTCGTCGCTGATTTTCCTCATGCAGTTCGGTCACCCCGACCTCGCCAGGCAACTGGCGCCGCTCCCGGCCGAGCCATTCCAAGTCGAGACGCACGACTTCCGCTACGACCGGGCCATGGAGTCATCGCTCGCGGCTTTCAAGCAGGCCGGAGCCGATGGGCTGACGTTGCAGAAGCTGGAAATCGAGATGCTGCGCTTTTCGCCAGGCAAGGATGCCGACGCACCGGCCGAGGCGCAGGACGCGCGGATGAACCGCCTGATCGAGGCCTTCGTCGCCGCGCCGCCCGAGGGCGCGCAGTTCCCTGTGATGCTCCAGACCCTGCTGTCGAAATCGCCGGGAAATCCCAAGCTCCTGCCGCTTTTAACAGAATGGGCGAAGCGGCATCAGATCACCGAGTTCCTGCGGGATGAGAACTCGCGCACCGATCCCTCGGAGAGGAGCCGGACCGCGGCGCTCAAACTTCTCGGGATTTCGGCGATGCACGCGTTCGCCACTGGAGACACCGCCCAGTTGCAGGCGTTGAAGGAGGCCGCCGACACGGGTGCCGGAAACCAGAACAACCGTGGCTACTACCTGTCCCAGGATTATTCATCGATGATGCGGGATATGGCGCTCGCCATCTGGACCGATGTCTGTGCCGACCGCACCTCCGGCTATCAGACCGGGCTGCAGGCGTGGAACGATTTTGCCGTCCAGTATATCAACACCACCGCACGCTATGGTTCGGAAGGAACCACCGGCATGATCGCCACTTCCTATTTTCTCGCTTGCTGGGCCGGCGACATCCCGAAGTTCACCGCGATGATCGCCCGGTTGCCGGAGGGAGGAACAAACTACGCTAAGCAAATCCCGATCGACAACGGGTTCACTCCATTTGTCAGATTCGTGACCGAACGGAATTCCAATTCCGTCTCAACGGAGGAACGCCGGGAATTCATCGCTAAAACGTTCTGTCAGCCGGGATTTGCAAATGCCTATCCGAAATTGATCGGCTGGTTGGACAAACTGGCGGAGCTGGGCAATTCCGAAGTGATCCATGAAATCGCCGTGAACCCGCCCGAGAAGCTGATTCCCGAAATCCGGCCGGCACTCTACGGGTTTCATGGTCGCTCCCTTCGCGGCAAGAAGACGGAGGAGGCACAGGCATTCCTGAAAAAAGGCATCGACGCATGCCCCGCTGAAGCCGATTGGAACGCCTTGCGCGGAGTTTTGAAGTGGGAACTGGCGGACGAGCTGCTCGCGGTGAAGAATCGCGACGAGTCGAAAAAGGTATTCGCAACGATTGCGCCGGAAGAAGTCGCCGACTGGCTGAAAGACCGTTATCAGAAACTTGGTAAGGCGCTGGAAGCCCCGTAACCCGATGTCCGTTCATCCTCAAATCGAAACGCTCGTCCGGCAGGTGGCTCATCGCCATCACTGGCTGCTAGCGCGGCGCGTCATTTTCCTGACCTTGGCCGCCGCCGCTGGAATCTGTGCGCTGGGCTCGCTCGTCTGGTTGGTGAGCGGCTTCGCTGTGCCTCCCCTGTTTCCGCTCATCGTCGCCGCTCTGGCCGCGATCAGCGGCGTCGCCTTCTGGCAGTTTAGGAAAATGAATCCTGCGGCCGCGGTTCGGGAATGCGACCGCTTTTTCGACCTTAAGGACGCCATCGCCAGCGCGCGGCACTTCGAGGTCACGGCACCCGACGATCCGGCCACCGCGCTGCAATGGAAATGGCTCGCGCCGCGGCTCGCCGAGTGCCAGCCGTCGACGATCACCGCCCCATTTCCGAAACGCACCGCCATGCTCGCGGGGCTTCTAACGATCGCCGCCATTTGGCTCGTGCTGTTGCCAGCGTCGCCCGCCGTGCTAGCCGCGGAAAAGGAAGCCCGCGAGGCAGAGGTCCGCATCGCCGAGTCCAAGGACCAGCTCGAACAACTCATCGAGGAACTCGAAAAGGACATTGTCGCGCCGGAGGATCAGAAGGATCTCAAGCTCGACGAATTCCGCAAGCTGGTGAAGTCCATCGACGAACGCGGCGACCGGGCTGAGGCCGCGCGGCAGTTTGCGCGCATCGAGCGGAAAGTCCGCGATTCGAGCCGCGCGCTCGACCAGAAGCGCGACGAGGAGACTTTGAAGATGGCCGCCGCCGAACTGGCGAAAGCCGAGGAGACCGAAGCCCGCCAGCTTGGTAAAAAACTCGACGCCAAGGAACTCAAGGAAGCCGCGGAAATGCTTCAGAAACTGGATGCTAAGAAAATCGATCCCAAGGATTTGAAGAACCCGGCGACCAAGCAGCAGAAACTCACCGAGGCGAAGGAGCAGATCGCCAAGATGCGCGCGATTTCCAAACGCCTCGCGGCCGCTGGCAAGCAACGCCAGGGAGCCCGCCAGGCTCAGGCCGGCAAAGGCGACGGCCAGCAGGGCGGGGGTGAGGGAGCCGCTGGAGAAGGTAGCGGCGCTCAGGGCGAACAGGGAAAGCCGTTGGAAGATCTGATGGCAGAGGTGGATGACGCCGCTGCGGAAATGGAAAAGGATTTGGAGGAAGCCGAAGTCGATCCTGACGCGGAGTGGAGCGATGAACCGATGGAAAAGGCAAACGGCGCGCTCGATAAACTGGGCAAACATATGAAGGGCATGCACGCCAAGCGCATGGCGAAGGGCAAGCTTGACCAGCTCCGTCAGGGGCTCGCCCAGGCGCAGGCGTTCTCCCAAGGTCAGATGCAGATGTTAGGCCTCGCCCAGAACGGCGGCAAGGAAGCGGGAACCGGCTCGTCGTGGAACGAGCGCAAGGAGCGCGACGATTCGCAGAAGAACGGCCAACTCGCCGAACTCAAAGGCCAGCACGGCCAAGGACCTTCGCTCAGCGCCGTCGAGGAAGCTGAGAGCGGCACTGGCGTTTCCAGCCGCCGAGGCGAGACAAAGCAACGTGAGTTCGCGCGTCAGGTCGAATCCTTCGTCCAGCGCGACGACATTCCGGAGTCCTTGAAACTTGGCGTCCGCAATTATTTCGAAAACCTCCAGTCCGCCGCTCCCGCCACCACGCCGGACAAGTGAACTCCTGCTTCCTATCAGCCATCAACTCTCACCATTAACTCGCCCCAAGTGACCACGCTCTCCGAACCTTCCGTCGAACATTTCAAGGATACCTTCAACCGTATCCGCGGTGCCATCTCGACCTTCATGGTCGGCCAGCAGGAGATCATCGACGATGTGCTCATCGCGATCTGCTGCGGCGGCCACGTCCTGCTGGAGGGCGTGCCGGGCCTTGGCAAGACCTCGCTGGTGAACACCATCGCCCAAGCCATCGACGTGCAGTTCAAGCGCATCCAGTTCACGCCGGACCTGTTGCCGAGCGACGTCGTCGGCACCCAGATCCTGATCGATCGCGACGGCCGCCGCGAACTGGAATTCCAGCGCGGACCGGTCTTCTGCAACCTGTTATTGGCGGACGAAATCAACCGCGCCACGCCAAAAACCCAATCGGCGTTGCTGGAGACGATGCAGGAAAAACGCGTGACCGTCGCCAACCACACGCACCCGCTGGCGTTGCCGTTTTTCGTGATGGCCACGCAGAACCCCATCGAGAACGACGGCACCTATCCGCTGCCGGAAGCGCAGCTCGACAGGTTCTTTTTCAAACTCCAGGTCAACCTCCCGTCGCACGACGAGTTCAAACAGATCCTCGATCGCACCGGCGGAAATTCCCAGCCCCACGTCAAGCCCGTCGCCCATGGCGAGGATATCATCCGCATGGGCTCGACCATCCGTGAGGTGCCCATCGCCCCGGACGTGCAGGACTATTTGGTGAAGGTAGTCAGGGGAACCCACCCGAACGAATCCGCGCCAAAATCAATCCTCCAGTTTGTCCGCCACGGAGCCTCGCCCCGCGCGGGACAGGCGATCCAAGCCGCGGCGCGAGCCTGTGCCTTGCTCGACGGACGATTCCACGTCGCGCGCGAGGATATCGACAAGGTGGCGTTGCCTGCGTTGAGACACCGCTTGATTTTGTCGTTCGAAGGCGAGGCGGAAGGGATCAAACCTGACTCGCTGGTGAAGGATGCCATTGCCGCCGCCAAACGTTAGAACCCCGCCGTGTCTCTCACCGATCCCGCGTTCATCCGGCAGCTTGATGCCCTGAATCTGCTGGCCCGCCGCGTCTTGCGCGGGTCATTGCAGGCGGACCGCCGTACCCAGCGCCGCGGCACCGGCATCACGTTCGCCGATTACGCGCCATACAGCTTTGGCGACGACTACCGCGCGATTGACTGGAAAATCTACGCCCGCACCGAGGAACTGCTGATCAAGTTGTTCGAGGTCGAGGAAGACACTACGGTTTATATCCTGTTCGATTGCAGCCGCTCGATGGCGGCGAAATTTGACTACGCCCGCAAGCTTGCGGCGGCGCTCGGTTACATCGCGCTCAACGGCCTCGACCGCGTCGTCGTCCACAGCATCACCGAGCGGTTGGGAACCATCGTCGATAGCGCCCGGGGCAGGGGAAAGGTCTTCCCATTTCTGCGGGATCTCGAAGCGGCGGAGACATCCGGCGTCGATAGCGATTTCACCGCCTGCGCCCGCACCTTTCAGGCGAAGAACCGCAAGAAGGGCGTGGTGCTGGTGGTCTCGGATTTCTTTTTCCCAAAGGGCTTCGAGGAAGGACTGCGCTTCCTCCAATGGTCCGGCCATGATGTGTTCGCCCTTCAGGTAAATGATCCGGCCGACCTTGAATGCCCTTGGCTTGGCGACCTTGAGATCGAGTGCGTGGAAACCTCCGCGCACCAGCGGGTGACGATCACGGAAAAGGAAGCGAAAATCTATCGGGAGACAGTCGCCGCATGGAACGAGACCTTGCGCGTCGAGTGCGCGCGCCGCGGCGTCGGTCTTGCCAGCACGACTTCCGACGTCCCGTTCGAGGTGGTGATCCAGTCGATGCTGCGGAAGGGAGGACTCGTCGCATGACCTTTGGTTTTCCCGCGTTTTTCTGGGCCTCTCTCGCTCTGCTGCCGCTGGCCGCCGTCTATTTCATCAAGATCCGTCCGCGCCGCCAGCCGGTGAACGCGTTCTTCCTGTGGCAGCAGGTTTTCAAACAGAAGGCATCCAACTCTCTGTTCCAGCGGATGCGGAACCTGCTTTCACTGCTGATGGTCGCGCTCGCGTTCCTTGCTGCGGTGCTGGCCCTGACCAAGCCACGGATCGGTGACGGCAAGGCTCCCGATCTGCTCATCGTCATCGACCGCTCGGTTTCCATGACCGGGATCGACGACGGGAAATCCCGCCTTGCGGGGGCCAAGGAATTGGCTGCCTCGTGGATCACCGCGCTTGGCGGATCACAGCGCGCGGCCGTCGCCACCGTTGCGGGGAAAATCGAATACCGCGCCAATCTCACCAATCACGCCAAGCTTCTTCGCGACGCGCTCGATGGCATCGTGGCGTCGGAATTGCCACTGGAGTCCCATGCGCTGGATGAGCTGGCGTTGCTTGCGACCGCCAACAGCTCGGCCAAAACACGCATCCTTTTCCTAACCGACCGTCACTCGCCGGCGATGGAAATTCCGGCAGGCGTTGAAGTTGTTCCAATCGGCGGGCAGGCGGGCAACGCCGGCATCACCGCTGCGGATTTGCATTGGGACGCACCGGGACGGGCCTCGTTATTCGTCACACTGGTTTCGGATTTTCCTGACGCCCGCGAGGCGGAGCTGGAACTGGTGGCCGCGGACTCCGGCAAACTCGCCCACTTGTTTTCCATGCACCTTCCCGCTCACGGCGAGGCAAGTGATTCGATCCCGTTGGAAGGCATCGGCCCCGGTGCCTGGGTGTTGCATCTGCGGGGCTCCGACGCGCTCGCGAGTGACGATATCGCGCCGTTAGGACTGAACGCGCCGCAGCCGATCCCGGTGCAGGTGGTGGCGAAGAATCCGTTCTTTTTCCAACAATGCATCGCCGCGTTCAGCCGCGCGGACTCGTTGTTTGAACCCATCGATGGTTTCGCCCGGCTATCCTTGGCCGAGGGCTCCGCACCCGAAACGGAAACCTCCATCATCTTCGCGCCCGCGGGCGAATCGCCATTCTGGAAGGATGTCGGAGCGGAGCTTTCTCCCGGCGCGCCCGAAGTCGTGGCGAAGGAGCACGCGCTCATCGCCCGCCTTGATCCCGCATTGCTGGCGTTCGACGGAGCGAAAAAGCTAACGGTTCCCGCGGGTTCGATTGTGGTGCTGGCCCACGCGGATGGCACGCCGCTGCTCTACACCTGCTCGGCCAACGGCCGGCGGGCGGTGGTTGCGAATTTTGATCCGTCGCGCGAGGACTTCTTTCTCTCACCGTGGTTTCCAGTCCTGATCCACGATGCGGCGGTGCTCCTAACCGGAAGGGAGAATACGTTTCCCTCAACGGTGGCAACAGGCAGCGTGGTGGAAGTCCCCGGAACAGAGGCCTTGAGCGTGGCGACGTTCCGTCAGAAGGAAAAAGTCGCACCATTGCCCCTTCAAACGCCGGTGAACATCGACCGCATCGGCAACTACGGTTTTTCCCGCAACTCAACGAACTGGCAGCTCGGCGGCGCGGTTCTATCAGCCGGTGAAACGGGTCCGGCTGCCGCCGGTGCTCCGCCGCCCGACCTGAAACTGGCTTCCGGCTGGCCGCTGGCCGCATGGTTTCTTCTGGTAGCTCTGGTCGCGTTGTTCGCCGAGGAATTGCTCTATCACCGCCGCAAAGTTGGCTGAGGCCCGATTTCCATGCAGTTTTCCACCCTCCTCCCACTTTGGCTGATCATCGCCTGCGCCGCGGCGAGTGTGTTCGTCTGGCGTCGCTCGCTGGTCGATCGTCCGCCCGCACGACGCTGGCTCGCCCACGGCTTGCGTTTGCTAGGGGCCGTCTGTTTGATCCTGGCGCTCTGCCGTCCTTACTGGCTTTCGAAAAGCGACCATCTGCATGTCGTCTTCCTAGTGGACGTTTCGGAATCCGTCGATCCCGAGGCGATCCGCAGTTCGGTGACGGAAATCGAGAGGGGCTCGTCCGAACTGAAGGGTTCGGATCGATCATCGATCCTGTCGTTCGGAACCCGGTTGGCCGCGGCGGATGCAAATGGCCTGCGCAAACTGGCTGACGAAGCCGCCGCCGGAACCACCGATTCCGCGGCGCGGAATTCGACCAAACTGGCGGAGGCGTTGTTAGGATCGCGCCTGGCTTTTGATGCGGGAATGGCCCGGCGGCTGGTGGTGTTTTCCGATGGCAGCCCCACGACTCCCGGGGTGGACGCCGCGATCAGGACACTTCGCGAGGAGGGCGTGGATCTGCGTTTTCGGCCGATGGAAGGTCTGCGCCGGCCTGAGGCGGCGCTGGTCGCCTTGGAACCGATGGCACGGGTCGCCTATCGCGGTGAGATCGTCCGCATGCGCCTGAGGATGCGGGCCAATGAAGCGATGAGCGCCACGGCGCGCGTCCTTCATGGCGGCGTTGCGGTGGCTTCAACGCCTGTCAAACTCGAGGCGGGCAAGGAAACATCGGTGGTGCTCGACGTGGAAATGACCTCTGCCGGTGAGAGCCGGTGGGAGGCCGAATTGCAGCCGGAAAAGGACTGGTTCCCGATCAATAACAAGGCTGCCACGACGATCACGGTCAAAGGCGAGCCCAGGCTGTTAGCGCTCCATCGGGATGAGAAGCAGCTCCGGCCTTTGGCTCGGGCGTTGAAAAAACAGGGCCTCGAACTCGAACTCCGAGGCGAACGCGGGTTACCGGATACGATGGCCGAGTTGCTGGCCTTTGATGCCGTGGTCTTGGCCGATGTGCCCGCGACGTCGATGAACCAGCGGCAGATGGAACTGCTCCGCCGGTACGTTTCCGATTTCGGTGGCGGGCTGGCGATGTTTGGTTCTGAGAACTCCTTCGGACTCGGTGGATACTTCCGCACGCCGGTGGAAGAGGCATTGCCCCTGACTTCCCGTTACGAAAAGGAAAAGCAGAAGCCGAGCCTCGCGATGGTGTTGGTCATCGACAAAAGCGGATCGATGGATGGCGAGCGCATTGAGCTTGCCCGGGCGTCCGCCAAAGCCACTGCCGAGCTGCTGGGTGCGCAGGATCAGATTGCCGTTGTCGGGTTCGACAGCGAGACCCGCGTGATCCTCGACATGACCAGCGCGGCCGATCGCGGAACCGTGATGAACGCCATAGATTCCCTCGCTGCGAGCGGGGGGACAGACGCCTACCCGGGGATGGTGAAAGGCCGCGAACTCCTGCAGAACGCGGTCGCGAAGGTGAAGCATATGATCGTCCTGTCCGACGGTGAGACTCCTGAAAATGACTTCGCCGGACTCACCCGCGACATGCGCGCGCAGGGCATGACAGTCTCGTCGGTCTGCCTCGGCGAGGGGGCGGCGAAGGATGTCATGCAACTCATCGCGCAGGAAGGCGGGGGGCGCTTCTATGAAACCACGGAGGCGGCGAACCTGCCGCAGATTTTCACCAAGGAAACGATGCAGGCCTCCCGCTCGGCGATCAAGGAAGACCTCTTTGCCAGCGTGGTGGCCGGCGATCACCCAATTCTATCAGGCTATGAGAAAACCCAGCTTCCCTACGTGCTCGGCTACGTGATGACGCAGCCGAAGCCGACAGCGAACCTTTTGTTAGCCGCTGAAACAGGCGATCCCTTGTTGGCTATTTGCCGCTACGGGTTGGGAACCGGACTTTGCTGGACCTCCGATCTCACCGAGAAATGGGGCGGCGAATGGCTGGGGTGGGGGAACGGAGGCGCCTTCTGGGCGCAGGTTCTGCGCGGCATCGTGCGCAAGGAGCAATCGACCGGACTTTCGGCCTCAGGTTCCGTGGATCGCGACCGGTGGCTGATCAACGTCATCCGGCGGGATGAGGAGGACCGTCCCGTCGATCGCGTGAAATGGGATGTGAAAGCCATCGACGCCGATGGGATGAATCTGCCCGCCAGCATCCGCCAAACCGGCGTCGGGCGTTATGAAACATCGGTGAATCTGGCTGGTCACGACCGGGTGAATCTCAGCCTGCGCGATACAGATCACTCGCTGATGAAAACGCTCGGGTGGCAACGCGACTACCCGGCGGAATACCGGTTGGACCGCGAGGCGGATCCCGCGCTTCAGGCGTTGCCGCATTTTGATCCGGCCCAGGTGCGCGCCGACCTGCCGTCAGCCGCAGTCTATCAGGATGTCGCCCACTGGTTCGTCTATGCAGGCTTCGCGTTCCTCATCGGCGGCATCGCCGTCCGGCGGATTTGAGATCACTTCTTTTTCTGCAGCTTCTCGCTGAGATAAAGAACGGCAAACGCGATGGCGGCGGAAATGGCGGCGAGCTTCCAGACGCTGGCATCCTGGCCGAGCTGGACGTGTTGATAGATCGAAACGGAAAGCGTGGTTGTTTTGCCCGGGATGTTTCCGGCGACCATGATGGTGGCGCCGAATTCGCCGAGAGCCCGGGCGAAAGCCAATAGCATGCCGGCGATGATGCCGCGCCTGGCCAAGGGCAGTGTGATGAAGAGAAAAACCCGCCACTCGGGTGCGCCGAGCGTGCGGGCCATTTGTTCAAGTTCCGGGCTCACTTCCTCGATGGCGGCGCGGGCATTGCGAACCAACAGCGGCAACGACATCACCGACAAGGCCAGGATCACAGCCTTCCAAGTGAAAACCACGTCAGCTTGGAAGGTTTGATCGAGAAACCTCCCGAGTGGTCCGCGGCGACCGAAAAGCCGGAGAAGGACCAATCCCGTGACGACCGGCGGAAGCACGAGTGGCAGGGCCACAAGCGTTTCCACGAGCGTCTTCCCAGGCCATTGCTTGCGCGCGAGCCACCAACCAAGCGCCACTCCGGGGGGAAGGATCAGGAGGGTGCCAAGCAATGCCATCGCCACGGAAAACGCGACGATTTGGTATTCCTCCGCAGTCATGGTCCTGAATGACGATGGCCGATCAGTCGATTAGGGAAAAGCCGAACTTCGCGAAGGTTGTATCCGCCTCCTTGCCGGCGAGGTGAGTGAGGAATTTCCGCGCGGCATCGGCGTTGCGGGATTCCTTTACCACGGCCGCCGGGTAGGTGATCTTGGGTCCTTCCGCGACGGGGATTTCCATCGCGACCTTCACCTTTTTCGAAATGGCGGCGTCGGTCTTGTAAACAATGCCAGCCTCGGCGTTTCCGGATTCAACAACGGCCATGGCCGCACGAACGTTTTCGGCGGGGACTACTTTCGGTTGCAGAGCTTCCCACAGTTTCACCCTTTCCAGCCACGCCTTGGCGTAGACACCGGCGGGCACGGCTTTGGTATCGCCGAGTGAAAGGTGTTTCACCGATGGCTGCGTCAGGTCTTCGGCCTTGGTGATCTTGAGGCCGTCTTCCGGTGTGATGATGACCAGCGAGTTGCCTAGCAGATCCTTCCGGGTGTCCTTGGCGATCAGCCCGGCTTTATCCAGCGCGTCCATCTTCGCCTCGTCGGCGGAGAAGAAGATGTCGGCTGGAGCTCCGGCCTGAATCTGTTGGGCAAGCGTGTTGGAGGCGGCGAAGTTGAACTGAACTTTCTCGCCGGTGGTCTTTTCGTAACCGGTGGCGATTTCCTTGAGCGCGTCCGTCAGGCTGGCAGCCGCGAACACGGTGATTTCCGTGGCAAGAAGTTTCCCCACGGCGAACAGGGAAACAAGAATGACGATGGATCTCATCGCCGGTTAGAATGTGAGCATGAGCTGCGTGTACACCCAATCCGCATCCGTGGAGGAGGCTCCGGGCACCGAACTGACCGAGTCGTCGATGTAGTCGCCGGTGAAGAAGTGACCGTATCCGACTTGGATGTTCGCCCACTTGGTGGGGACGTAGGTGGCGTAGAGGTCAAGCTCCGAGCCGACATACGAGCCGTGCCCGGTATTCGCGCCGTAGCCGTTGAGTGTGCGGCCGGGGCCGGATTCCGGATAATAAAGGTCATTGTCGTTCGCGAGGAAGAACGTCAGGTAATTCACGCCGAATGTCAGGCCCTTCACGGGCTTGGCAGTGATGGAAATCCGCGGAATGTGCAGGTTGCGCACGCCGTTGATGTCCATCAAGCCGTAGACCTTGTGCTGTGTCCCGAACTGGTTTTCGAAGGTCTGCACCTTGCCGTCGGTTCCATCGTCGTCACCGGAACCGTAGTCGTAGCCAACGCCAACGCGTGGGGTCCAGCAAACGTCCTTGAATGTGTAGCCGGCATCGAGGAACACGCCCGCACCTTGGAGATCGAGGCGCTTGTCCTGGGCCACGTTGTAGATGCTGCCGAACTGCCACGCGAATTCCGCGCCGTAGTCCCAGCCATGGAGTGCATCCGGTTTGGCCTTCCAGTAGGTGCCGATCGTGTAAACGTCACGCTGGGTCGAGGGGCTCCCGGGAACGCCAAGGCCGAGGGCGTTCGGCGCGTCCACGGCGTAGTTGCGCGCAAGGAAATACACGTGGGTTTCCTGCCATGGGATCAGCTCCGATGACCCGGCATAAACTCCCGAGAAGTAGTCGTAGTCGTTGCTGACGTTGAAATTGTCGTCGTCATTGAGGACCACCTTGCTGGTGAAGGCATCCACCCAGAAGCAGTTGCTTTCGTAGCGCAGCTTGATGGCGTCGAACGAGCGGCCGACGTTCGACCAGTCACCGTTTCCGATGAAGCGTTGGTCGCCGTAGATCATTTCCTGACGGCCGATCTGGGCGGTGATGGGAAATTCCTTCGGATTGCCGATCTTGAGATAGGCTTGATAGAGATCGAAGGTGTCGTCGGCCTTGAGGTCCTCGTGGCCGGAGGAGTCCCGGGCTTCGATAAACGCGCTGAACCAGTCCGCCTTGTAGCCGGCGTGGATCTTCTCGCGGAAATAAATCGCCTCGCGGCTGTCCGCCGTTCCCGAAATGAAGTCGGTGTTCGGCGTCACACCGGCGTCGTCCTTGTCCTCGTAGCGGCCGCGGAGTTCCGCGCCGAAATCCCACGGCGTGGTCGCGGGATACTGCGCGTGCAGCCATTCGTTGAAGAGAGCGGGTTCCTTTTTCTCCGCTGCGTGGGTGAGGGAAGGTGCGATCAGGGCAGCGGTCAAAGTCAGCAGCTTGGTCGTGTGTGGTCTGTGGATCATGGCAAGTTTGCTTTGATGGATGGTGAGAATCGGGCGTCGGCAGAATCTTGGCTTCCAGCGACAGGATCATGGCGGCCGCGCAGAGATCTAGCACGAAGCGGGCTGCGAGCAACCCTATTGAATCACAGCACGATGCAAACCAATCATTTCCAAAAGTTTGCCGGATCATGTCCGGTCCGGTTGGTTGCCGTGGCAGGAAATTTTTTCCTTAGCCGGACGCACTTCGATCCGCTACATCGGGCGCATGGATGAACTGACACGCGACCACGGCCCTCAGCCCTTGATTGGTCTCATGGAACGATGGGAACTCGGAAGCCACGACCTTGTCGAGGCGTCGCCCGAACAACTTACTCATAAGCAGGTGCAGCGGGCGAGGTCCGGCCGCCAACTGACGCTCAAGATGATGATGAAGGTCGCCCGCGCCCTCAACATCGCGATCTGGAAACAACTGAAGGAGGAAGATCGGCCGAAGTTTGTGGAATACCTGCACAAGGACATTTTTTCCTATGCCAAGGGATTTAATGCCGACAAGCAGGACTCCAATCCGGATGGGCTTTCAAAATAGCCTTTCAAGATTGGGAATTACGGAGGTGGTCGCTACGATGAGGATGGCATCGACTGTGGCGGAAGGGCCAGGACTTCAGCGGAGGTCTTTTCCGGTCGAAGCCGGTGGCTCGCCGGCAGGATCGCCGAGCGCCTGGCCGGCCGCGGCCAGTGCCGGGCGCAGCAGCGTGTAAGCAATGTCCTGAACAGCGATGTCTCGATCAATAGCCATGCTCGCCGCGATGGCGGCAGATTGGGACAAGCCCATGAACACCGGCTCCATTCGGATTGAACCGAATGCCATGTGGGTGGCGGACAGGCTCCAGGGAACCAGAAGATTCGAACATTCGCCGCGCCTCGGGATGATGGCGCGGTAGGAAACGGGATAGGGCTTCGGGACGCGGATTTGCACGTCACCTTCGTTTTTCACCATGCCATCGCGCACGATCCGCTGGGCGTGATGGGAGTCCATGGAGTAAGCTGCCAGGCCAATGGAGTCGGAAACCACCGAGGCACCGGTGCAATGTTTCTCGGTCATGACGAGGTCGGAAACCATGCGCCGCGCCTCGCGCACGTAGAGCTGCCAGGGCCAGTGGTCGTTGTCGGTGAACTCGTCGGCGGGCAGTCCCCATTTGGCGTATGCCTTGCGGATCGATTCGGGGACGCGCGGATGATTCTGAAGCGTCCAGAGCAGACCGCGCTGCCAGTTTTCGTGCTGTTTGGCGAGTTGCGCGCGCTGGTCATGGCCGAGGGTGGCCCAGTCCCATCCGGGGCCGTGGTTTTTCCCGATGTAATCGGTGGAAATTCCGCCTGAGTTGTTCGAGTCCGTTTTACGGTTGGGCACCAGATCGGTTTTGAAAAATCCGGTTTTCTGGCCGGCCTTGATGGCTCGGAAGAGCAATTCGTATTCCGCCTCGTCGTATCCCTCCGGCCGGACGACGGGGACCCGGTTGGCTTCGACATCGGTGAGGACCATGCGGAAACAATAGGCCTGCAGAAGTGCGTCACCCGAGCCGTCCGGTCCTTCGGCATCGGGTCTAACACCTGGCAGCAGGCCGCTGGACGGATCGCCGGGTTTGACGTAAGGATCGATGCCATCGGGCAGTTGGTTTTTGAGGGAGCGGGCGGTCTGAATGCCGCTGACGGTCTCACCGAACTTGGAGTTGGATTCGCGGCCGATGACAAAGGTGACGCCGGCACCCGGCAGAAGATCTCCTTCGTAGCTGGCGTCGATAAACATTTTCCCTGCAAACTCGCGTCCGTCGTCCAGACGCAGCGCCTTGATTTTTCCGCCGTCCATGATGACTCCGCGCTTCAGGTCGAGGCGGCCGGTGACGACAGGCAGTTTTGCTCCGGTAACTAACTGTAGGAAGGCGGCCTCGGCGACTTTCGGTTCGAAAACGGAAGCGATGCGGTTCTTGTCGTCGAAGGCGGGTCCGCCTTGTCCATGATTGCCGAAACTCGCGCGCGTCTGCCTGTCCCATGCCGGGTCTTGCTGATAGGCCGCATAAATTGCCTGATAGAACTCGCGGCTGATTCCGCCCAGGATCGCGCCGTTTCCGAGATCGGTCCAACCGAGTCCGCTGGTGGTCAGTCCGCCGAGGTGGGAGGTGGGTGAAATCAGGACGACAGATTTCCCTGAACGGGCGCATTGCACGGCAGCGACTACGCCTCCTGAAGTGCCGCCATAAACGACGACGTCATGAAAGACCGGGGTGGCGGAGGCGTGAATGGAAAGGATGGCGGAGGCGACAAGCAGGGTCTTCAAGATCATGACCTGGAGGTTTTGAGTGGGGACGTAAGGCCGTCGTTGCTAAACGCGCCACCCACACGTTCTCTTACAATTCCAATACCTTGTTACTTCTAGGCGCCCCCCGATTTTCAGGTCATCCAGAAACACCTCACCGCTGGGAACGAATATCTAACGCAAAGGTTGTTTCTTGCCTTCCAATTCGATGCTGGGCGGTTTTCGGGATCAAACGCCATGACCATCACCTGCCCGTCATCTCGGCTTCTTCGCCATCGGGACATTTGACCTCTGCTTTTGTGAAATCCTCCTCGGCGACTCCAGTCGGACTTAAGATCTGTCCGCCGCTGTCAGACATACGGTCCCCGTGACTACCGCGCACCGGTTGCACCAATCCCGCCAAGTTGCACTCGCCGCGTGCAAACTGCCTGCTCTTGGCTGCCGTCGGGCACCTAAGTATTCCCTTGGGCCTCGGTCCATATTCGAACTGGCCCTGCGCACAGCAGGTGGAATCACACGTTCGGTGTGGAATGGATAACGAAGGTAATGGTGAAGGCGCCCCGAAAGAACAGTTGGCATCACTTCTGCGATAGGGGGATTTATGACAAATATCCAACCTTCACCAATCAGCCAGGCACCCCCAGCCGGGGAGCCCGTCCGGGAACTTCACTCCCTTCAGGATCTGCCTGCCTCTGTGGGGCAGGTGTCGACAGGACCTTTGGGTGCGGTTGCGAGGAAGGATCACACCTCATGGAAGACAAAGGGCATGGCAGATCCGCGACACTGGAGCGGCCGAATCGACTCGATGCTCGGCGAGCGCATTCAGGGTCGGCCCATCCGGAGCATTGCTTTTTGTTTCGGCATCGGGGCGGTCGTTGGTATGATCGTTCGACGCTGAGATTTTCAGAAACCCCGTGGGAGCGGGCGAACGCGGTCCATGGCTCCTCCGCACTAAGGCGGATGGGGGCGAGTCCGCTCCAAGCAAACTCCTGCGGAAGGAAAGCGAACTCAGGGCTGCTCGGGTGGCGCGGCATTGTCCTTTTCCGGTCTAACGGTGCATTTCCGCCGCCGGAAAAGGGAAGATAGAAGGCCGATCCCTTTGCTGGCAGCGCTGCGGAATCCCTCGCTCCCAGGAGCGGCGGTAGCAGTGCCCGTCTCGGCGGTCTCCTCGGGTTCGGCGGGCTGAAAGACGGCGAACTCATAGGGCGGAATGGAGAGCACGGCTGGGAGATCGATACCCCGCGAAATGGTTCCATCGAGATCCGCGAGATAAAGCCGGCCGTCGTGAAAGCGTCCTATCGTGCAACAAAATGGAGGGATACCTCCGAGGGGAAGGGTGATCTCCGATTTGGGCGATGCGCCAATTATGGCGTGAGTCCCCGGCGGCAAGTCGAATTCAACCAAGAGATCAGGATTTTCGCACAGGAGATGAATCGAATGAGCGGACATGAAGTGGAACCTAGCGATTTGGCCCACGGGTGCAAGAGCGGTCGCTCCGCCATTGTGTCCACAGCGCGCGGGGGACACACTTCCAGATCCTCGATGCCGCGAAGTTATTCGGCGGGGTCAATAGTTCCACAAACCAGCCGCCTCGGCTGTGCCCCTGTGAATGGGTTTCAGGAGCCCGGCGGGCCAAAACGGACTGGCACGGCTGATGTAACTCAGATTCGGGAAAATGCAAATTTGGGGACCGACAACCGATCAATCAGGGACGAGGGCGGTGGCAAGGCGCACCTCGGCGTCGCGCAGCGCGGACTGGAATGCCTGTCGGGCAGTGCGAATCGGTTCCTCATCGGAATAAGCGAGCGCCAACGCCCTGCCCGCGGTTTCGATGCGGTGGGGAAGATCTTCGAACGGGCAATTCAAGTGATCCATCGCATCGGCCATTTTCACCAACCGGGCCTCCCAAGTCCCGTTTGACAAGTTGTGCCAATAGAGTTCTTCCTCACCTTCCTTCTTGGTCAGCACACGAACGAGGTTAAGGACCTTGGCTCCCACCGCCGTCGAAATTTCCTCCGGTCTCAGCGAAGTTTTCTCAAGAGTGTCATGCAACAGCGCGGCGGCCACGATGTCTGAATCCGCGCAGCTGAAGACGCCCATCACCAGCCCGGCGACACGCACCGGATGCGCGATGTAAGGGGTCGCCGTGGAGCTCATCGTCTGTCCGGCATGCGCTTCCGCGGCCATCGAAGCGGCGCGTTGGAATTGCCTGATGCCATCGGCATTCATTATCGGAGGGATCATAGGAATGAATGATCGGATCGTTGCCACAGGCTGTCAATCAGCCGCAGCCCTACGACCCGCCCACCCGAGCCGTCCGCTCAAAACTGTTCTTTGAATAGATAAAGGAATGCGTCGCCGACGCGGGTGGTCCAAGGACGCGAGCGCCACCATTGAAGATCGATCTCCCGGCACAGGGTCGCATCATCGTCGAAGATCTGTTCCAACTGGGCTGCGATCCCGGGATCTGCGATGCCAATGGTGACCTCTTCATTGATCTCGAAGGAACGGTCATCGAAATTGCTGGAGCCCACCCCGCTCCAGGCTCCGTCGATGGTAAGCACCTTTTGGTGCAACAGCGTTTTTTGATACTCGAAAATACGCACCCCGGCTTCCAGCAGACGCTGGAACTGAAATCGTCCGGCGCGGGTGATCCGGGGCGAGTCGGTGGCGGTCAGGGCCGGAATCATGATCCGCACGTCCACACCCCGCCGCGCGGCATTTGCGAGCGCCTGCGCCCCGCAAGGATCTGGTAGGAAATACGGGTTCTGAATCCTGATTCGTTTGTTGGCATAGCCGATCGAGAGGTGGTGCAGGACTTGCACTGCGGAAGGACAGCCGTCGGCTTTCACATAAGCCACGTGGGCCTGGATTGAACCCTTTTCGGCCAGCGCAGGGAAAGTCGTGTCGTCGGTAAACAGCTCGCACGTGAGTTCGGTCCAGTTTTCGAGAAAGCATGACTGAATCGCTGCGACCACGGGTCCCGTGACACTGACGGAGATGTCGCGGTGCCGCGGAAGCACATTTCCGTCGCGCAGCCACTCATCGGTGATGCAATGCCCGCCGACGATGGCGAGCTGGCCATCCACAACGAGAATCTTCCGATGATCGCGGACGTTCAGGCGACCAAAGTTGCTGATGCAATAAGGCCTGAAACGATGGAAACGGCAGCCCGCCGCGCGGAGCTTGGATTCCGTCTCTTTGGAAAGTCCCGCCGACCCGCTGGCGTCTGCCAGAATCCTGACGCGTATGCCACGGGCGGCCGCTGCCACGAAGGCCTTCACGACTCGCTCGCTAGCCTCACCATCCGTCCAGAGGAAGGTTTCCAAATGAACACTGTGCCGGGCACTTTCAATCCCTTGAACCAATGCGTCGAAATAGGCTTCGTCCTGGATGAGTGTGATTGAGTTTCCGGAATAGAGATGGCTGTGGGTGGATCCTGCCAGGGCACGGAACGATTGCTCGATCGCGGGCTCAGGCGCCTCCGTGAAATGGCATTCCTGATGGCGGGCCAATCGCCAGACCATGAAAATGAGGACTGCCACCACGCAGAGCAGAATTGCCTCGAAATTGGTGAAAGGTCCGACCGCCGCAAGCCACGGAACGGAGTAGTGAGGTGCAACCATGGGCGGAGTAAGGATTGTGGCCAAAAGGTGAACGAAGGCAGCTGTCGCTCAGCCAGTCGCAGGAATCAGGCCATGTCGATCCGGGTGATAAATCAAGTGGACTGGACGAGTTGCGGATGGCCGTTCCCGCTTCTGTTTTCCGCATTATACCGGGATGCCGAGGGGTCGGTTTCTTTTCTTCAGACCTGCATTCTGCAAGGGGCGATCGACGGAAATGCAATGTCCCACGCTTCATCAGAGTTATTCAAATTCCGCGAATCCTTTCAGTGCGGCTTCGGCACGCTTCCCCGGCTATGGCCTGAAATGTGCAAGGCGGAGGATCATTGTTCCCACGCTGACACCCGATGAACTTCAAGGCGATCATGAGAAATCGGTGGCTCGACCTGTTGAAGCGGTCGACGAGCGACTGGATGGAGGACAAGGCGCTGCGTCTGAGCGCTGCGCTGGCTTATTATTCGATCTTCTCCATCGCGCCTCTGCTGATCATCACCATCGGGATCGCGGGCCTGGTGCTGGGGGATGACGCCGTAACCGGCCAGCTTTACGGCGAGTTGAAGGGCTACGTTGGCGCTCAATCGGCGGATGCGCTCCAATCGATGGTGCAAAGCGCTAACAAACCGGCGCAAGGGGCGCTGGCCACCATTGTCGGCTTCGTCACCTTGATCCTGGGGGCTTCGGGTGTGTTCGGCCAACTCAAGGATGCGCTAAACACGATTTGGGAAGTCGAACCCAAACCCGGATCGGGCATCGTGGCGCTTCTGCGCGGCAAGCTGCTGAATTTCGGCATGGTGTTGGTGATAGGTTTCCTGCTGCTCGTCTCCCTCATGCTGAGCACGGCGATCGCGGGACTGAACCACCGGCTTGAAAATGTGATGCATTTGCCGGCCATCGTTTGGGCTGCGCTCGCCTTCATCATCTCGCTGGGAATCGTGACCACGCTATTCGCGATGATCTTCAAGGTGCTCCCGGATGCGCGGATTGGCTGGCGTGACGTATGGATCGGCGCACTGCTCACAGGTCTGTTATTTGAAGTCGGCAAGACCGGCCTGAGTTGGTATTTGGGGCGCGAGAGCACCACGACTGCCTATGGGGCCGCAGGCTCGGTCGTGCTGCTGCTTTTGTGGGTGTACTACACGTCATGCATCCTGTTCTTCGGCGCGGAGTTCACGCAGGTCTATGCTCAGGCCGGTGGGCGCGTGATCGAACCGGCGGCGAACGCCCTGCGAACGACGACCGAGGATCGAGTTCAACAGGGTATGCCACCTGATAGGCGGCCTGACAGGACCGCCCCTGCGCCCTCGCAACAGTCAATGGATCCGGCAGCGTCCGGGATTTTCTCTCACAGCTTGGTGGCACCAATCTTGAAATACCTCGAAGGTCGCGGAATGCTCTTGAACCTTGAAGCGCGGGAAGCGCTTCAAAAGGTGATCAGTCTCGGCATCTGGCTGGCGGTGGCGATCGTGGCGCTCTTCGCCGGCTGGCTGCTGCTGGTGACCGCGCTGCTGGGATGGCTTACAACGTCCCTCGGATGGTGGTGGGTAACAGCCGCAGGCATCGCCGGGGGAGCGCACGTCCTGGTCGTTATCACGGCTTCGCTGCTCATGCGGGCGCGCCTCAAAAACACCCTATGGTTCGCCGACACTCTTAACGAACTCAAAAAGGACCGCGCATGGCTAAAGAAAAAAACAACGAAGAACTAAGGCGACAGGCTATCCGGAACCTGGCGGCAAGCCGCGCTGAAATCAGCGAGGAAATCCGATGGGTGCAGTATCAACTCAATCCCAAGCGTCTGCTTCACCGCGCCATGAACCGCCACAAGCCGCTGGCAGTGGGCATCGCCTCCGCCGTCGGACTTGCTGCCGTCCAGCTGCTCGTCCGCCGCAAGCGACCCGATCATCGGATAGAGAGCCCGCTGCCGCTGCGGTCATTCAGCCGGCCCAAACCCGACGCGCGCTCTCATCTTTGGGGCGTAGTGGCGCGGGCCGTCTTTCCCGCCGTGGTCAACTCCATTGTTTCCCCGCTGCTTAAATTCCTCAACCACCCTGATCGAGGCAATCCTAGCAATGGTCTTGGAGACTGAAGGGCAAGGGACCCAAGACATCCGCGCATCCACTTCAATCGCGTTCGGGCCCTGTTGGACGCCTTTATCCTAGCGCACGAAACAGATCCGCACCCTTCCGGTGGCCGCTTCGCTACTCCATTTCCAGAACAGGCCCGGATCATGTCGCGGCGCGAGGGAATGAGGCTGAGCCGCCGGCACGCGGGGAGAGCGCGTCCGGCGTTTAAGCATTCTCGCAAAAGAATCCGAGCGAATTACTTCTTCTCGGTGGTTTCTTTCTTTTCAATGGTGGCACCACCGGGCGTGACCTTCGTTTCAATTTCGGTCTTTTTCTCCGTGGTGTTGGAAGGCGGCGTGACGATGGTCGTTTCGTTGTGCTCGGCGGGCGGATTGACGGTAGTGTGTTTCTCCTCGCAGGAGAAGCACAGCGAAGCGAGGGCAGCGATAATCAGGTAGTTTTTCATGGTTTTTCGGGTTGGTTTAAAACACTGCGGGAACTTTTCCCTTCAATGCATTTCACACCCGTAACGCAGGTGATGCAGCCTGTCCACCTGTGGTTGTTGGCGATGGTGACCAAGTTTTAGAGGGTCAGGCCGCGGAGCGCATCGCCCGAGTGCGGAAGGTTACCCCGGGGAAACAAAGCGGATCGCAGGTAGATTTTCCAAACGACTTAGGGGCCCTCGGGACTCGTCTGTTTGAGAAAATCCCGCCAGGTCGTTTCATCATCGATGTCCCAGCGAGCTGTCGGAGCGTGAACGATACCCAGCGCGTCGGGATTCTTTCGCACGATCATCCTGCCGCCTTCGTCTCCCCGCAATGTGGCGAGTTCGGCGAAATGAGAAGACGCGAAAAGCGCGGGAGGTCCCAAAGCGTTGCCGTGGTCACACAAGACGATGGACACTCCGGGATCGGTCAAGCGACGTCGCATCGCCTGCAAAGTTTCAACCTCCACTCCGGGCTGGTCGGCGAGCATCACCAACACCGCATCGGCGTCGCGGTCCGCAATCGCAGTTACTCCTGCGGCCAGCGAAACGCCCATCCCGTCCTGCCAGTTTTCATTCGTGATGACCTGAGCCCCGTCCGGCAGGCCTGCCGCGGCGATTTCCTCGGCGTGTGCTCCCAGCACCGCGAGCACCGGAGAACATTCCGCCGAGAGAGCCACCCGGCATGCACGCCGGACGAGCGACTCGCCATGGATTTCCAGCAGTTGCTTCGGTCGCCCGAAGCGGCTCGCTCCACCCGCAGCCAGAACCAGTGCCGCGATCTTCATGGCGAGGCGTTCGCCAAATGAATCACTCCGACGTGGTCGCGCAGGAAGCCCGCTCCGCGGCCCGTGAAGACCGCTTGGATTTCCGCCAGGATCGAAAGGGCGATCACTGCCGGATTCTCCGCTCCAAGATCGAGTCCAACCGGTGCGTGCAGGCGCGAAACCCAGCGATCATCCTCCAACAACCCGCGGGCACCGAGTTCTCCCAGCAGTTCCTCCCGCCGCCGCCGCGATCCTAACAAACCGATGTAACCGTATTCCGCACCAGCCGCAGCCTGCAGGAACGCCAGATCGGTCGCCATGTGGTGGCTCATCACCAGCACGGCCGTCATCGGATCCGGCGGAAACTTTTCGGGCAACTGATCGGCGGCGCAATAACTCACCATTTCGCCCGCCACCGTTTCAACATCCATCCTCACGTCCCTCAGCACGCGATGGCACTCCCATCCGAGCATGGCGGCCATCTGGAAAAGCGGATCCTGGTCGGCGGTCCAGCCGATCACGACCAGCCTGGGACGTGGTCCCACGGTCTCCACAAATCCACCGGCGGCTCCGATCCGTGTGCCGGTATCGGACGTCGTCATGGGAAACTCCTCGCGCCGATTCACCCGTCGCAGGACCTCCGCGGCAAGTCCACCCGCGTCCAGCCTTTCTATCAGAATGGTGAGCTTTCCCGGGCAGCCGAAGTGGGGGCGCGTATCGATGTGTTCGGTCCGCACACGTCCGTCCGTGAGCACCTTCTCCGCAATCCCCGCAATTCCTTCTTCCAGACATCCGCCACTCAGCGAACCCGCCCGGTTTCCGTCGGCTGCCACCAACATCCGCGCGCCCGGGTGACGGTAGCTTGAGCCTTCGCGCGCAACCAAAGTGGCTAAGGCCAGCGGTTCCGCCCGATAGCGCCGGATGAATTCCAGAAGGAGATGCCAATCACTGCTCATGTATCAATATCCTAGGCTCTGATCCCTACACGCCGATTTGGAAAATGCATGCCAAAAAATCGCCGCCGACCGCTGGAGTCCGAGCTGCGATGGCTTGGATCTTGTTGACGGTGAACCTCCCAAGGATAGCCTCCGGACGTGGACCCGAATGAGGAGGGCGAGGAAGCGAAGTGGATCATCGTTGGGCAAGGTCTCGCCGGGACTTGTCTCGCGTGGGCACTGTGGAAACGCGGAGCGGAATTCACGGTGATCGATCGCGGCGCGGGGGGCAGCTCGAGGATTGCCGCCGGGATGGTGAATCCGATCACTGGGAAAAATTTCGAGCCGAGCTGGCGGATCGCGGATTTCCTGCCGGAAGCGCTCGCGTTTTATGCCGATGTGGAAGCGCGGATCGGACGGAAGATTTGGTATTCACTGCCGGTGCTGCGCCTCGCAGGCTCGCAGAAGGAGTGGGAAAAGATCCTTTCAAAATTGGATGGCCCCGAGGTCGCTCCTTGGGTGACAGGTGAAGTGACTGCGCCCGCGGGATGGCTGGGGGCCGTGGAAGTCCGCGGCGGAGGGCGGCTGGATACCAAGGCGTTCATGGATGGCTCACGCGAGTTTTTTGAAAGCATTGGCTGTTATCGGCAGGACGAGATTTCCATCAATGAAATCAAACCGCAGGAGATCCGCTGCGAAGGCGCGGCCGGGTTGTTAGCTGGTGGATACGGCCCACACCGCTGCGCGAAGGGAGAGATTCTAACGATCAGCGCCGAGGGCTGGGATGAAACGCATATCCGCATCGGTGCTGGCGGCTGGCTGGTGCCGCAGGGCGGGGGAGTTTTCAAGGTTGGCTCCACTTACGAGTGGAATGAACTCGACGAAACGCCTACCGCAGCAGGCCGCGCGCGCGTGGAGGAAATCGCCACGCGGCTTGGGGGAACTCACTTCGAGGTCATCGCTCACGAAGCTGCTGTGAGGCCGATCCTGCGCCGCAGCCAGCCCCTGATCGGCCCATGCGGAGGTGGGTGGATGTTCAACGCGCTTGGGTCCAAGGGCTCGCTCTACGCGCCCGGCATGGCCCGGCGTCTTGCTTGCTGGCTCATCGACGGGACTCCGCCCGAGCCGGAGCTGGACTATCAGGTGTTTTCGCGAACCTCCTATGAATGACCCGATGTTTCCGCCGCGGCCGACGACCTTGGCCCACACGATCCTCCGGCCGATGATCCAGCCGGGCGATGTGGTTATCGACGCCACCGCGGGCAATGGCCACGACACGCTCTTCCTAGCGGAATGCGTCTGCCCAGCGGGCAAGGTACTGGCGTTCGACGTGCAGGAAAAGGCCCTGCAAGTCGCCCGTGAGCGTGTGGCCGAATTCTCCGGACGGGTGGAATTTCATCTCGAATCGCACGTGGAAATGTCCCGCCGTGCCGTGCACGGCACCGTGGCCGTCGTGATGTTCAACCTCGGCTATCTTCCCGGCGAGGATCACGCGCTTACGACGGAAACCGGGGAAACTCTCCGCGCGCTTGAGGCCGCGGCCACCGTCCTCCGACCAGGGGGCATTCTATCAATCGTTTGTTATCCCGGCCACGCGGGGGGCGGCACCGAAGCCGAAGCGGCCGAGCATTGGATGGCCACTCAAGCCGAAACAGGTTGGCGTGTCGCCCGCTACGGTGCGATCGGTACGCGCCGACCGGCACCATTTCTCTTGTTGGGAACGAAGCCGCGCGTGGGTTGATTCAGTTGCCCTTTTGCGGAGCTTTCTTGTCGACCAACGCCTCGGCGGTGAGCTCGGCGAAGGAGCCGGGAGCGCCCGCGTATTGAACCTTTCGCTCGGCATCGAGCACGTAGGCGAGCGGCCAGGTGCCGACGCGATAGTCGGTGGCCAGCTTGTTTTCCGGATCGGAAAAGTTCTTAAAAGGCACGGTGCCGTCGGCCTCCAGCGCGCGCAGTTTTTCAATCGGATCGTTGTTCACGCCGATGATCGCCACCGGCTTGCCCTTGAACTTCGCCTCCATGGCGGTGGTGAATTCCACCAAGCGTTTGGCATCCGGCACGTTGCTGTTCCAGAACAGCAGGATGATGACTTTGCCCTTGTTAGCCGAGAGCGAGAGCGGGCGTTTTCCGGAGTCCACGCCAACGAGATCAGGAGCGACCCGGCCTTTGGTGAGAAAACGGATGATGTAAAGTTCGTCCTCTGCAAGCTTGGCGACGGTCGTCCCGTGGACATCGACATCGGATGCTTGGATGATCGATTTGCGCAGATAAGTTAGGCGGCGGCGCATTATTTCGCCCTCATCGCCGAGTGGCTTCAGTTGCATGGCGGCGCCAAGTGCGGCGACTCCCTGGATCTTCGCATCGGGGTGCGATGACTGGACTTTTTCCAGCACGGCCAAGGAGCGGGGATCCGGAGTCATCGCCAGTGCGGAGCAAACCGGGCCAAGCTTCGGACTCTTGAGATGATAGGTCTCGATGGCCTTGCGAATGGCCTCGTTTTCCTTCGCAAAAATCGCCGTGGTGCCACCGCCCGGAGTGCTGGCCAGCAGACCGGGAGTGGTCGTCAGGAACCAAGCGGCCGGTTCGAGCGTCCATTCCTTATCGAGCGCGGGGCTGATCGCCTCCCACATGTCCCGGGCAAACGGGGTGGCATCGGGACGGCTGCTCCACGCCTTGGCCCGATCCGCCGGGGTCGCGGCGATGCGCATTTCCAGCGACCATTTCTCCATCGCTACCTGATAGCTCTTCTGGATGCGGGCCGCGTCCGCCGGCGAAGCGCTGGCATGAACCATTGCCGACAGGAAAACCAGCGGGACTAAACAGGTCGAACGGTGCATGGTGGTGAAATCGGAAAGCGGATTCAGGCGACGAAGCTGGCCGCAGTTTCGCGGGCCCAGCGGTCCGCTGCAACCACAGACTCGAGGGTTCCCGCCGACTGGGTCGCATGGGCGTCCATGGTGGCGGCAACGCATTGCCAGATGCCGGGAAAGGGGATTTTCCCCGCCCGAAAGGCATCGACGGCGACTTCGTTGGCGGCGTTGTAAACGGCAGGCAGGGTGCCGCCCGCGAGTCCGGCGCGGCGGGCCAGATCGATCGCGGGGAAATCCGCGGTGCGCGGTTCCTCGAACTCCAATTTCGCGAGCGAGGGGAAATCCAGCGGCCGCAAGCCGCCTTTGACGCGCCGCGGCCAGGTGAGCGCGTATTGGATCGGGAAACACATGTCGGTGCGGCTGAGCTGGGCGAGCACCGAGCCGTCCGTGAATTCCACCATCGAGTGGATGATGCTCTGCGGATGCACAACGACGTCGATGCGCTCCATGCCGATGCCGAACAGCCACCGCGCCTCGATCATTTCCAGACCTTTGTTGAAAAGCGTGGCGGAATCGATCGTGATTTTCGGTCCCATTTCCCACGTCGGATGCTTCAGCGCCTGCTCCAGCGTCACGCGCGCAATCTGATCCGCCGGGAGCGTGCGAAACGGACCGCCGGAAGCGGTGAGAATCAGCCGTGAGACTTCCGCCGCACCGCCACGATGACCGTCGAGGCATTGGAAAATCGCGTTGTGCTCGCTGTCCACTGGCAGGAGTTTCACACCGCGTTTTTGTGCGGCAGCCGTGATCACTTCGCCCGCCATGACCAGGATTTCCTTGGAGGCGACCGCCAGATCCTTGCCTGCCTCGATCGCCGCGAGCGCGGGGTGCAGCCCTGCCGTGCCGACGATGGCGACTAACACCACATCGGCATTCGCGAGGGTTGCAAGCTCATCGAGTCCCGCGGCCCCGAGATGGATTTTCACGTCGGACGGAAGCAAGGCCCGCAGCTCGGCCTCCTTCGATGCGTCGTAAAGCGCGACATGCCGGACGCCGGTTTCGCGGGCTTGGGCGGCGAGTTTCGCCACATTTCCGCAGGCCGCCAGTGCGATGATCTCGATCTCGTCCGGGAGCTCGCGCGCCACCTTGAGCGTCGAGCATCCGATGGACCCCGTGGAGCCTAGCAGCACCACCCGGCGTTTGCGAGGCGAGTCAGTCATGCGGCGGGAAGAAGCACCCATTTCAGATAGAAATACAACGCCGGCGCGGTGAAGCAGATGCTGTCGATGAGATCCAGCGAGCCGCCGATCCCGGGAAGCATCCTGCCGGAATCCTTTGCGTTGATCGAGCGCTTGAGCACGCTTTCGGCCAGATCGCCGATCACCGCCAGGACCGAGAGCAACAGGCCGAGGAAAATCACATGGCCCCAGCTCTTGAAGAACGCCAGATGCTGGGGAAACAACGCATACAGCCCGCAGGCGGCAAGCTGCGAAAATAACAACGCCCCGCCAAACCCTTCCCAGGTTTTTCCCGGACTCACATGCGGGATCATCTTATGGCGTCCGATCATCGAACCCACGATATAAGCGCCCATGTCGGTGAATTTCGTGACTGCCAGAAGCCACAGCAGCAGCAGTGCGCCCGGGATGCCGACCAAGCCGTTGACCGTACTCGCACCGGGCGGCATGTAGGTCACCCGGGCCGTGAAATTGAACAGGAATGCGACATAAACAAACCCTAGCAGGTTCGCCGCCACCGCCAGCAGCGCCTCCTGACCGCGGATCGGGTGGCGGAGCTGCAGCGCAAACGGTACGGCGACCGCCACGAACACGGCCACAGCGTCAATGTCTGCGGGGAGCCAGCGGCCGCCCGTTTGGAAAAAATAAAACAGCCCGCCGGTGTAAGCGGCCGCTAGCAGAATCCCGAACCGGGGGAAGCATTTCACGCCGGCCGCCTGGAGCATTTGGAAGTACTCGATCGTGGCGATCATCCCGAGCACCGTGATCAATCCGAGCACTCCCCACGAGTAATGGCTGAGGAAAATGGCGGTGATCAATCCCCACAACAAAAGCGTGCTGACCGTGCGCCGCGCGAAGACGAGCGCTTTCGATTGGGCGGGAGGCGTCGGACTGTCAGCCATTCTTCGCGGCATCCAAGACGGCTCCGGCGGGGGTTGCAACTCATTCCATCGGGTGCCGCGCAACCTTTTTCCGGAACGGCGGTTTCTTGATGGCACGAGGACGATACAAGGCCTCGAAACTCCAACCGAAAACCAACAATGAAAATGACCAAATTGATGATCATGGGTGCCTTGATCGGAACCTGCTCTTTCGCCGCCGCCCAGGACAAACCCGGCGAAGGAGGACGCGAGGGCCGTCCAGGACGCCAGGTGCCGCCTGAGGTTCTCAAGAAGTTCGACAAGGACGGCGACGGCAAACTCTCTCCTGAAGAAGCCAAGGCCGCCCGTGAGGCGCGCCAGGCCGAGATGCTCAAGAAGTATGACAAGGACGGCGACGGCACCCTTTCCGATGAGGAAAAGAAGGCCATGGCCGACGACATGGCCGCCAAGCGCAAGGCACTTCTTGAAAAGTATGACACTGACAAGAACGGCAAGCTCGATCCCGAGGAACGGAAAGCCGCAGCTGACGCCGGCGAAGACCTCTCGGTGTTGATGGGCGGACGTGGCCCGGGCGGCGGACGCCGTGGTGGTGAGGGCAAGCCGGAAGGCGGCGACACTCCGCCACCAGCTCCTCCAGGCAACAACTAAGCCGATCCCGGTCTAACCGGCCGGAACCCTCAAACGCCGCAGGCTGGATCGACCGGCCTGCGGTTTTTTTGCGCCTCATCCGACCTTTGCCGGGACCGCGCAGTGGTCGATCAGGCGGACATCGCCATAGAAAACGGCGGTCGCAAGGACCGCGGGGCGATTGAGCGAAGTGACGGGCTTAAGGGTTTCGGCATCGACCAGTGACAGATAGTCGATGCGGGCAAGCGGGGATCGTTCGATCATGTCGCGCGCGGAGGCGAGGATTTCCTCCGGCGAAGCGAGGCCAGCCGCGGCTAACAAGGCGCGGCGGATCCGCGGCGCATCGGCGCGTTGTTCCGGAGTGAGGCGGGTGTTGCGGGAAGACATCGCCAGTCCATCAGCCTCACGGATTGTCGGGCCGGACACGATTTCCACCGGCACGTCGAGGTCGCGCACCATGCGGCGGATGATGGCGAGTTGTTGGAAATCCTTTTCACCAAAAACCGCGGTGTCGCAGCCGGTCAGGTTGAAAAGTTTCAGCACCACCGTACACACGCCATCGAAATGCCCCGGGCGGGTGGCCCCGCAGAGATCGCGGGAAAGCAGCGACTCGGTGACCGTGATGGAGCGATCCGGGAAGTACATCGACGTGGTCTCGGGTGCGAAAACCACATCAACGCCAGCGGCCTCGCAATCGGCGAGATCGCTCGTCATCGGCCGCGGGTAGGCCGCGAGGTCCGACGCCCGGTCGAACTGGATGGGATTCACGAAAATGGAAACGATGATCGTGCCGTCCGGCCCGGCAATTTCCCTGGCCCGGTTCATCAGCGAAATGTGGCCGGGATGAAACGCGCCCATCGTGGGAACGAGCACCAAGGGGCGAGGGGAGTTCTTCAGAATTTCCCTCAAGGCCGTGCCGGTGTCCGCGACTTTCATGAGCGGGAATTACTCCACGTGTGGCGGCCGGAGCAAGTGCCGTATGGGGTGGACTTGCCGGGTCGGGGAGTTGTAGGGTCCGGCGTGCTTCCTTGGTTTTCCAACAACGCGTTCCCGCTCTACCTCGCGCCGATGGCCGGGGTGACGGATGTGATTTTCCGCCAGATATGCAAGGAGCTGGGCGCGGATGTCATGGTGACTGAGTTCGTTTCAGCGGAAGGCATCATGCAGGCGGACGAGCGGACGCGGAAATACACGGAATTCACGGATGAGCAGCGGCCGGTCGGCGTGCAGCTTTTCGGCGCGGACGGGGAGCGGATGGGCGAGGCGGCGAAGAAGATCATCGATTGGAAGCGCCCGGACTTCATCGACATCAATTTCGGCTGCCCGGTGAACAAGGTGGTTGCGCGGAACGGCGGGTCGTCGTTGCTCAAGGATTGCCCGATCCTGGCATCCGTCGCCTCCGGCGTCGCGAAAGCAGTGGGCGACCAGGTGCCGGTAACCGCGAAAATGCGGATCGGCTGGGATGAAAACTCGGTGAACGCCGTGGAGGTGGCTAAAATTCTCGAAGACAGCGGTATGCAAGCGATCGCCGTGCACGGCCGGACGCGGGCGCAGGGCTACGGTGGTGAGGCAAATTGGGATGTCATCGACGCCGTCGCGCGGGCGGTGAAAATTCCGATCATTGGCAATGGCGACATTCATTGCGGCGCGGATCTGGTGAAACGCAAACGAGAAACCGCCGTTTCCGGTGTGATGATCGGCCGGGCGGCGATGCAAAATCCGTGGGTTTTCCGCGAAGCCAAGCATTTCCTGGAAACGGGCAACGTGCTGCCGGAGGTCGTGGTGGACGAGCGCTGGGAGCTCGTGATCCGGCACTGCAAGCTCGCGGTGGAGAGCCGCCGGAATGGCAACGAGAAGCAGACGCTCACGGCGATGCGCTCGCGGTTGATGGCCTACTGCAAGGGATTTCCCGGTGCCAAGGAGCTGCGTCAAAAGCTTTGCCACGTCTCTTCCGTGGCGGAAGTGGAGGATCTGGCGGCGTTCTCGATGGGCAAGGTCGAACTCGCCGAGTTGTGATTTCCCGCTCCTGATGCAAGATCCTGAATGGCAACCCCGTTTGGGGGGCTAGCCGTTTTTGAGAATCTTTCCAAGGTATCCGCCTCACTGATGAAGCCCATCATCCGCCTCCTGCCACCGATCGTATTCGGATGTTTTTTAACCAGTTGCGACCAATCGAGCAAGGTCGCGGCGGTCTCCGGCACGATTGTACCGGACGACGGTGCGCCGATTTCATTCAATGACTCGATCCAACCGATCCTGTCGGAAAACTGCTACCACTGTCACGGGCCGGATTCCGGGACCCGCGAGCCGAAGAAGGAGCCGCTGCGATTGGACCGGGAGAAATTCGCCTTTCAAAACCGGGAGGATGGAAAACCGGTGATCATCAAGGGGGACGCGGACGCGTCGCTTCTGGTGAAGCTCATCAAGTCGAAAAACCCGGATGAGGTGATGCCGCCGACGAAGTCGCACAACCAGCTTGAGCCCGGGGAAATCGCACTGTTGGAGCGGTGGGTCGCGCAAGGCGCGAAATACGAGGAACACTGGTCGTTCATCCCACCGAAGCGTCCGGCGGTTCCGCAGGTGGCGAAACCGACGGTGGTGAGAAATACTGTCGATTCCTTCATCGAAGAGAAGTTGGAGCAAACGAAGCTTTCCATCCAGACCCCGGAGGATCCCCGCGTTCTTGTCCGACGGGCGGCGCTCGACCTGACCGGCTTGCTACCCGACCCGGCGGATGTGGAAAAATTTGCGAAAGATCCGTCGGACACGGCCTACGCTGCCTATTTGGAAAAGCTCTTCGCATCGCCGGCCTACGCGGAGCACCGGACGCGTTACTGGCTCGACTACTCCCGCTATGCCGACACGCACGGTTTGCACTTCGACAACGTGCGGTCGATATGGCCCTACCGCGACTACGTCATCCGCTCGTTCGCGGCTAACAAGCCATACGATCAATTCGTCCGCGAGCAGTTGGCGGGCGATCTGATCCCCGCGAAAACCGCCGACACTTGGATCGCCACCGGCTATGTCCGTTGCAACGTCTCCACCAACGAAGGCGGCACCATCCCCGAGGAAATCCAGGTGAACAAAACCCGCGACCGCGCGGAGGCGTTCGGGGCGGCTTTCCTCGGACTAACGGTCGGTTGCGCTGTTTGCCACGACCACAAGTTCGACCCGACCGCCCAGCGGGATTTCTATTCCCTGGGCGCCTTCTTCAACAACACCACCGAGAAGTCGTGGGATGAAAACGTCGCCGACTCGGGTCCGGTGCTACGTCTGCCTCCTGCAGACAAGCGGGCGGAATTCGATGCCGCTGTCGCACGTCGTTCTGAAGCGGAGATGAGCTACGAAAAGCGCCGCACTGACGCGCTCAAGCTTTTCCGCGAATGGCTGGCCTCCGGCAAAAAGCCCACGCCCGTTTCCACCGCTGCGCTCGACCTGCGCCTCAAACTCGACGAGGGCGGCGGCGACATGGTGAAAAACTCCGCGCCCGGCGCGAAAACCGCGAGCTACAAGGCCGACACCAACCCGCTCGTCTGGGGCGAAAGCGTTTGGTTCTGGCCGACGGCGCGTATGGACATCGCGACCAATCTAACGATGCCCGATCAAGGCGATTTCGAGTGGAACGAAGGCTTCTCGGGCTCCATGTGGGTCAACCTGCGGCTGAAGACCGGCAACGCCGATACCGGAAAAGTCGGCTCTCTGCTTTCCCGCATGGGCACCGACAAGATGGACGGCCATCGCGGCTGGGACATGTTCATCGACGGCGATAAGTTCGCGGTTCACATCATCAATCACTGGCCGGACCACGCCGTTCGCGTGGATACCGGTGGCATCCCGCGTGGCGAGTGGGTTCACCTTGGTTTCACCTACGACGGCTCCGGAACGGCCGAAGGCGTCAAGCTCTTCGTGAATGGCCAGGAGCGGAAACCGAACATCTCTACCGGAACCCTCAAACCCGGTGAAACGATCCGCAACAACCTCCCGTTGAATCTTGGGCAGCGTGTTGAAATCGACCGCTTGCGCGAAACCGCGTTCCTAGACGTCCGTCTCTATCATCGGAAACTCGATCCGGCGGAAATCGCCCGTCTTCCGGACGAGGATCCAACCGCCGAGTTGCTTACGCTTTCCCCCGATCCGGGGAAATGGAATTCCGCCCAGCGCTTCCTCGGCCTTGACCGCTATTTCACTGACACGGTCGACCCGGAAACCGCGAAACTGCGTGAACAAATTCGCGTCGCCGACGGGGAAATCGACAAATTAGGCAAAGGCGGCACGCCCACGCTGATCACCCGCGAGCGTGACACGCCGCCCAGCGCGTGGGTCCTCAACCGCGGCGTTTACACCGCCCGCAAGGAACTGGTCGAGCCGGCGACTCCCGATTTCCTTCCCGGTTCCCATGATGCGACGAATCGCCTCGAACTCGCCGAGTGGCTGTTCAAAGCAGACAATCCGCTGTTCGCCCGCGTCACTGTCAACCGCATCTGGCAGGAAATCTTCGGCACCGGTATTGTCGAAACGTCCGATGACTTCGGCATTATGGGTGCGCGGCCATCGAATCAGAAACTGCTCGATTGGCTTGCGGTGGAATTCCGCGAGTCCGGCTGGGATGTGAAGCACATCTATCAACTGCTGCTCACATCCAACACCTATCGGCAAAGCAACCACGTCAGCGCCGAGGCCCTTGCCGCCGATCCGTCCAACCGGCTGCTTTCCCGCGGCCCGCGTTTCCGAATGGATGCCGAGGTGCTCCGGGACACCGCGTTGCAGGCCTCCGGCTTGTTGGCGAGCACCGTCGGCGGACCACCGGCGAAACCCTATCAGCCGGAAGGCGTGTGGGAGGCCGTTTCCATGCCGGAGTCGAACACGCTCCACTACAAGCAGGATTCCGGCGAGGCGCTCTATCGCCGCTCGCTCTATTCATTCTGGAAACGTTTCTCGCCGCCGCCGTCGTTGGAGACCTTTGATGCCCCGGCACGTGAGGTGGTTTGCACGCGCCGCTCGCGCACCAACACGCCGCTGCAAGCGCTCGTCAGCATGAACGATCCGCAGTTCTTCGAAGCGGCCCGCAAGCTTTCGGAACGCGCGATCAAACAGAGCAGCAATCCGAAGGAACGCCTGGACTTCATGGCGGAGACGCTGCTCTCGCGACCATTGCAGGATCAGGAAATCACCAGACTCACGAAGAGCATGGAGACCTTCTCGGGCTACTATCGCGAGCACCCGCAGGACGCCAAGGATGTCCTCACCTCCGGCGCGGCTCCGGCCAATCCCGACCTCGATCCCGTCGAGATCGCCAGCTGGGCCATGGTCGCCAACCAGTTCTTCAATCTCGACGAAACCATCACCAAGTAAGCCATGAAACCACCGACGATACAACTTTGCTCGGACCACGGCGGCGAAGGCCCGACCGTGATGGACTTGCCAATCCCGGATGACCTGAAGACCGAGTGGTTTTCTCTCGCTTCGCGCCGGCAGTTTCTATCAAGAGCCGGAAAATCCCTCGCGTGGGCCAGCATCGCAGGCTTGTTCGCCAAAGGCGGCAACTCCCTGCAGGCTGCGGAAATGCAGGCGGCCATGTTGCCGCATTTCGCGCCGAAGGCGAAGCGCGCGATCTATCTGTTCATGGCGGGGGCTCCGTCGCAGTTCGAAACGTGGGACTACAAGCCGAAACTCGCCCAGCGTTTCGATCAGGACCTGCCGGAATCGGTCAGAGGCGGGCAGGTGCTCACCGGGATGACCGCGTCGCAGTCGCGCTTTCCCGTCGCACCATCGATTTTCGGGTTCAAACAATACGGCAAGGCCGGCCATTGGGTCAGCGACCTCCTACCGCATACCGGTAAAATTTCCGACGAGTTCGCGGTCATCCGTTCAATGCACACGGACGCGATCAATCACGAGCCCGCGATCCTGTTAGCCAACTCTGGCAACATGAATCCAGGCAAGCCTTCGATCGGGTCGTGGATTTCCTACGGTCTTGGATCGATGAATGACGATCTGCCGACCTTCGTCGTGCTCACGTCCAAGCTGCCGCTCTTCACGAACATCCAGGCGCTTTCCTCGCGGCTGTGGTCGTCCGGTTTCCTCTCGCCGGAACACGCTGGCGTGGCCCTGCGATCCGGCGGCGATCCGGTGATCCATCTATCCGATCCCAAGGGCGTGCCCAAGGCGATGCGTCGCGCGATGATCGACGGGGTGGGGGAAATGAACCGTCAGCTTTTCGAAAAGATCGGCGATCCGGAGACAAACGCGCGCATCGCTCAATATGAGATGGCGTTCCGCATGCAGACCTCCGTGCCGGAGCTGACGAATCTATCCGACGAGCCGGAATCGATCTGGGAGATGTACGGGCCGAAAGCGAAAGAGCCCGGAACCTACGCCTACAATTGCCTGATGGCGCGCCGACTCGCCGAGCGAGGGGTTCGTTTCACCCAGATCTTCCACCGCGGCTGGGACGCCCACAACGACCTGCCGAACCGCATGAAAGTCCTCTGCGAGGATGTCGATCGCCCGACCGCGGCGCTGATCGCCGACCTGAAGCAACGCGGCTTGCTCGACGACACGCTGGTCGTCTGGGGCGGCGAATTCGGCCGCACCGTTTACTCGCAGGGCGGCCTGACGAAGGACAATTACGGCCGCGACCACCATCCGCGCTGTTTCTCGATGTGGATGGCCGGCGGCGGCGTGAAGGCCGGAACCACCTATGGCGAGACCGACGACTATTCTTACAACATCGTCAAGGACCCGATGCACATCCGCGACCTCAACGCGACGATCCTGAGCCTCCTCGGCGTCGATCACGAGCGCCTCACCTTCAAGTTCCAAGGCCTCGATCAAAAGCTGACCGGCGTCGAGCCGGCGCGCGTGGTCAAGGAACTGCTGGCTTGAGAAAAGCTAATTGCTCTCCGCCTTGATGAAAACGCGGTCGCTTCCGGAAGCATCGGCTGCAGAACTCGCGCGGATAGAAAAGGTGCGCGACTTGTCCTTTCTCGATGTCTCCGCGGTGATCTGAGCCTTGAGCAGATAGATTTTTCCCGGATCGAGCGGTCCGGTGTTGAGGGTTCCATTCACCACCGGATTGGTGACGTTGGCCCCGTCGTGAAGGTATTTGATGCCGAACTGATCGTTCCCCGCCGTGCCGTGAACCGTGATGGAGTCCGCGAGCGCTCGTTCGTTCTGGATGCCGATCAGAAAAGTTTTCCTGCCACCGTCGCGAGGAATGCCGGTCGTTTTGGTCTGTCCGGCACCGGTCAGGTTGTAGATGTTGTCGCCCAGTTCGACTTTGGTATCGAAACTGAGCCGCGCGTCGGCCTGCGCCGTTTTGTAGCAGGCAAGCGCGAAGTCGTAACCACCGGTTTGCTGAGAGCTTCCGGCGGCGACGATCGCGCCATCGCCCCTGACGATCGGCCGGACGGCGAAATCCTGGATGCCGCCGAAACTGGTGGTGACCCTGCCACCTTTGCCGAAGGACGGGTCGGGTGAGCCGTTGCTTTTCAGGCGAACGATTCCGAAGGCGTAGCCCGGACCGTTGGTTTTGACGAACCCGGTGAGCAGGATTTTCCCGTCAGGTTGCACCGCGATTCCACCCTTACTGATGCCGGCCATGCTGATCGGGCTGGAGGCGGGGATGACAACTTTACCCGCGGTACCAAATGTTTCATCCACCGTGCCATCGGTGTTGAGCCGGGTGACCACGAGCAGCGAGTCCGGGTTTGTCTCGCCGGCGGCGATGATTTTTCCGTCAGCTTGAGCTGCTAGAGCCAGGCAATCGGCTTCATGGGTGCCGGGGAAATTGACGACCACTTTGCCCAAGGTGCCGAACGAATTGTCGAGCACTCCGAATTTGTCATAGCGCATGAGCAGGAACAACCTATCGCCCCCGCTGGTGGCGACTCCGCCGACGAGAACCGCCAGGTCGGGCTGTGCGATCATGTCGAAAAGATAATCATCGTCGCCGGAGATGTCGGTCGTGACCTTCCCTCCGGAGCCGAAGCCTCCGTCGAGCGAGCCGTCGGCATTGTAGCGGGCCAGCGCGATATCGAAGTTGTCGAAGTCGTTGTTATGATCGGTGATTCCGCCGGCCACGATCTTGATCGTCGGAATAACGAATTTCCCGCCAGTTTGGGTAACTTGGAGCACCATGCGGTTCACCGCCTCGTAGCCTCCGAAATTGGTGGTCACTTTCCCGTCGCCGTCGAAGGCGTTGACGAGCGACCCGTTGGTGGCGTCGTAGCGCGCGATTGCGAAATCGTAGTTGCTGCCGTTGAAAGCCTGACCTCCCGCGGCAAGCATCACGATGTTGAAGAGCGATATTCCGGCGGAGGCCACGCCCACGCATTTGGCGTCGTCGGACTTGCCGCCGAAAAAGTCGGTGGTCACCTTGCCGTTGCCGCCGAAGAAAGAATCCGGCGTGCCGTCCGCATTGTAGCGCATCACGCCGAAGTCGTTGCCCGCTTTGCCAGCGACGAGGATTTTTCCGCTGAGCATGACCGGCGAAATGTCCGCGAGCATGTCGGAGCTCCCGAAGTCGGTCAGCACCTTGCCGCCAGTGCCGAAAGCGGGATCGAGGTCACCGGGTTTGGCGACCGCCGTGGCCACGGTCGCCCCGGCGGCGAGCATGGCCGGAAATATCCGGCTCAAAATGTGTGCATTCATGGCTTCGCGGGATTGAACCGGGAAATCTAGCCACGCTTTCCAGCGATTGCCAGCAACAGGAACTTTTCTCACCGCCTCCAATGCAGGAAAAGCGGGCCGTCCGCACCGTAAACCGGGTCCAGCCCGGGAAGACCGATCTTGGAAATTCGCTGGTGCGCGGCCGCGATATCGCCCTCTCCGGATCGGATAAGATCCGGCTCCTTGCCGCCCGGGTAGGCACCGACGACTTCGAAATCGTCCGACGCGCTGACGCACATGTGGCCGACACCTGCGGGAATGACGATCACGTCGCCGACGCCCACGGAGAATTCCGCGCCGTTTTCGCCGCCGAGCATGAGGCGCGCATGGCCCTTGGAGACCCCAAGAACCTCGTGGTTGGTGCTGTGAAAATGGTGATAGGGATAAACACCCCAGCGCCACGTCGCGCGCCAGTCGTGGGCCGTAAATTGACGCTCGAACCATGCCGCCGGGTCGTCTTCCTCAGCGGCCGGCGTCCCGCGCATGACGACGAGCGGCAGGCGCGGGTTGTTGGGTGTGCGGCCGTCATCGGGGAAAAACCGTGTTTCAATCTGAGGTCCTGGCATGGGGAGTGGCAAAAATTTCGGCACAATTTATGCATGCTGCCGGATTCTTTCAACGAGTTGAAGACCGGCCACTTGGGGTCGTTTTTGAAGCAGCACCGCAGGCCGGCGGGAAAAACTTCCCTTGCCAAGCGGCCGTCTTGGGTCGTTGTTCCGGCCCTTTTTGAAAAAACCCAACCTGTGCAGAATGACCCTAGTTCCCAATCGATCCATACTATCGCTCAACCTCATCCTTTGCTTTTTCGCCCAAATCAGCGCCATGTTCGCGGCCGTCGTGAACAGTCCTTCCCAAGCTGCGGTAAACGCGGCGATTGCCTGCCCATTAATCAGTTACGGCACTTGGTATAGCGGCGGTGCCTACACCAACGGCGCGTGGTTCGG
>JADMIO010991020.1_pt1 | contig 42767 bp, 41 predicted proteins | sample 8958161 | NCBI WGS metagenome assembly JADMIO01 (sample SAMN16585339, study PRJNA669376) | soil metagenome | isolation source: Crop rotation soil | place: USA: Cullars Rotation, Alabama | collected 2011
CCCTGCTGGCCGCCGGAGCTCGCGTGCGTGCCGTAGCCCTGGCTACCGAACCCCTGACCGCCCCAGTTCAGCTGACCGCCGTATTCCTGACCGTGCCCGCCGCCATAACCCTGGGAATGGTGAGCACCGTGGCCGCCGTATCCTGACTGGTGGCCGCTGTGCTGGCCACCCTGCTGGCCGGCCTGGTGACCGCTCTCGTGGCCGCCCCAGTTGCCGCCCTGCTGGCCGCCGAAGCCGGACTGGTGCGGACTCTGATTGCCCATGCTGCTTTGCCCACCATAGCTCTGCCCGCCGTAGGTGCCCTGACCGTCCTGGCCGCCCTGCCGGCCCCACTGGCCGCCCTGCCCCTGCTGGGTCCCGCCGAAATGCTGCGAGGCCTGCCCACCGTAGCCGCCCTGCGTGCCGTAACCCCGGCCCTGGCCTTGCTGCGATTGGTCGCGCTGCCAGTCGTTTCGTTGCCAGCCGCCGTGCTCGCCGCCCTCGTTCCCGAATTTTTCAGCCATGTTCGTCACTCCTTCATTTTCGATTTGCAACACCGAAGACGTGCAAGAAGAAAGCCGGCGGCAGCGCTGGCTTGTGACGCACGAATGAAGGGCGCGCACAAAAAATCGCGCTACTCACAAGCGATCGGGCAGCTCGAGGGGTCGCGCGGCAGTATTGCGCTGGAAGTCGACGGCGAGACCGTCGAGCTCACGAATCTCGACAAGGTGCTGTGGCCGGCGGAGGGCGCGCTACGCCCGTATACGCGGCGCGATCACATGCGCTATCTGCTGCGGATGGCGCCCTACCTGCTCCCGCACGCGAAAGACCGGCCGCTCACGCTCATCCGCCAGCCGGAAGGCGTCCGCGGCCGGCGCTTCGTTCAATTTCACTGGGAGCAGCGGCTGCCGAAATACGTCGACAGCGTGTCGATCTTCTCGGAGAAACGCGGTCACGCCGAGGACTATCTCGTGTGCAACAACACGCCGACGCTGCTCTGGCTCGCGCACGTGGGCTGCCTCGAGCTTCATGCGTGGCATTCCCGCGCGGAGAAGGCCGGGAAAGGCTGCGCGCCCGACTACGCAGCCTCGCTCGACGGTCTCGAGGCCTCGGCCCTCGACCGTCCTGATTACATCGTGCTCGACATCGACCCCTACATCTATTCAGGCGCCGAAGCCAAAGGCGAACAGCCCGAGTTCAACGCACCCGCGTTCGACAAGGCGAAGCAGGTGGCCCTGCGGGTGAAGGAGCTGCTCGACGCCATGAAGCTCGAATCGCTCGTGAAAACGTCCGGCAAGACCGGTCTCCACGTGCTGGTGCCCATGACCCGGTCACTCACCTATGACGCCGCGCGCGCCTTCGCCGAGACCTTGGGGCGGCACGTCATGCGCGAGCTGCCCGACCTCATCACCATGGACCAGAAAGTGGTGAACCGCACCGGAAAGATCTTCTTCGACGCCGGGATGAACGCTCGTGTGAAGACGCTGACGGTGCCGTATTCCGTTCGGGGACTCGCGGGCGCGCCGGTATCGATGCCTTTCGCCTGGAAGGACCTCGCCGAGGCGACGCCGCTCCGTTACACGATGGAGAACGCGGCGGATCTCGTCGAAAGAAAAGGCGATATCTGGAGCGGGATCACTGCAACGAAGCAGAATATTGCGCGCGTACTATCGCGGCAGTAACACACTACGGCGTCAGTCCGGTACTTGTGAGGACGGACCGTTCGCGAGCGGCAGGCGCACTATGAACTCGCTGCCGGTGCCCGGCCCGTTGCTGCGCGCCTCCACGCAGCCGCCGTGCAGCTCCACCACCGATTTCACAACCGTCAACCCGATGCCCAGGCCGCGGTGTTGCGGGTCGCTGGAGGCGTGCGAGCGCATGTAAAGGTCGAACACGCGGGGGAGATCGGCGGCTTCGATGCCGATGCCGTGGTCCGTCACGCGGATGACTGCCTGGCCCGGGACCCCTGCGTCCGGCGAGGCCGTTTCGTCCTGTTCCAGCACAATCTCTATCGACTGGCCGGGATTGCTGAACTTCGACGCGTTGTGCACGAGGTTGCCCACGACCTGCTCGAGCCTGATCTCGTCCCCGTCCACGTCTACCGCTGTATCGGGCAGCGTGACCTGCAGAGTCTGTCTCCGCGCTTCCAGCGAAGATGCCTGCTGTTGCGCGACGTGGCGCACGACAGCGCGCACATCGATGCGCTCGCGGCGCAGCGCGATCTGCGCGAGCTTGACGCGCGAGGCGTCGAAGAGATCGTCGATGAGGCGCGCCATGTTCCGCACCTGGTGCTCCAGCATGTCGACCGCCTGGTCTTTCTGCTCTGCGGAGGCGGGCGACTTCAGCGCGGCCGCGAGGTTGCGCAGCGGAGCGAGCGGGTTGCGCAGCTCGTGCGCGAGCATCGCGAGGAACTCGTCCTTGTTGTGATCGGCCGCGACGAGATCGTCTGCGCGATCCTCCAGCACGCGCTGCGCAGCCTTGCGCTCGGTTATCACCCGGCTTGCCTCGACCACGAGCTTGCGACCCCCGGTGTCCGTGACGACGACCATGCGGCTTTCGACTACGATCTTCTGGCCGTCGCGCCGCGTCAGCACGATCTCGCCGTTCCAGAACCCCGTACGAAGAAGCTCTTCGCGATACTGGCCATACGGCGGCGCCGCAAGCAGCAACTCGTCCGCCTTGCGCCCGATTGCCTGATCGCGCGAGAAACCGTACGTCTCCGCCGCCGCGTCGTTCCAGTAGGTCACGTCGCCAGCGAGATCCCACATGATGATCGGCTCGTGTGCCTGATCGAGAAGCGCGGTCTGCTGCTGGAGCATTTCCTGGCTGCGTTTCAGCGTATCGACGTCCACCAGCACGATCACCGCGCCGTCGATCTTGTTCTCGATGGTGCGGTAGGGACGCAGCCGCATCAGATACCAGTGGCCCTGGCGGTCCTGCACCTCGACCTCGCGTTCCGACACCGTATCGATTGCCTCCACGATGAGCGTATCGAGATTCGGGACGCTGAAGGTCGATTTGATATCGCTCACGGGCCGGCCGATGTCGGTGGGGATGAGGTTGAGCAGCCGTTCGGCCATGGGCGTGAAGCGCCGGATACGAAGGTTCGAGTCGAGCATGACGATCGCCATGTGCACGCTGCCGAGCAGGTTGATGAGGTCGTTGTTGATCTGGGCGAGCTCGCTGTTGCGCGCCTGAAGCTCGTCGTTGACGGTGGCGAGCTCCTCGTTGCTGGACTGCACCTCTTCCTTCGAGGTCTCCAGCTCCTCGTTGATGCTCTGCAGCTCCTCGTTCGCCGACTGGACCTCCTCGTTCGCAGATTGCAGCTCCTCGTTCGCCGCCTCCTGCTGCTCGACCACGGACTGCAGGTATTCACGCGTAGCGACGAGCTCCTGCTGGAGTTGCCCGATCTCCTGCGTCGCCGCGTCTTTGCTGCGCCGGGCCGAGACTGGTGGAACAGGCTTGGGCGGCTCCGGCTTGTCCGCGTCTTCGAAGACGATCATGAACAAGTCGGCCCGCTGCACGCCCGATTTCACCGGGATGACTTCGATGTTGACCTTGCGTTCGCTGCCATTCGATGAGAGCGTCAGGCCTTCTTGCCGCACGACGGTCTCTTCCGTTTTCGCGCGCTTCAGGGCCGAGCGCACGCCGAGCACGAGGCTCTCTCTCAGCATCTTGAGCAGATTGAGCGTCGCGCGCCCCGGCGCCGGCGTGAGATACGGCGTCGTATTGCCGCGGTACTGGACGATCTCGAGGTCTGCGCGCACGAGGACGCTCGCCGGCGCATAGCGAGCGACGAGGATGCGGTCGATGTCTTTCTGCACGTCGATCGGCGCGGGCTCGCTCTCGGGGAAATATGCAGGAGAGCCGCGCTCGGGCCGCGTTCGTTCCGGAGACCCGATCGCAATCGCCGGTTGCTGTGCGGCGAGCGTGCCTTTCTTCGCGTAGATCTTGTATCTGGTGTTCTTCAGGTCGAAGAGATCCCGGTACGCGCCTATCGTTTCGGACGTACCAAGCCACAGGAATCCGCCGGGCCGCAAGGAGTAATGCAGGACGGGGATCACCTTCTGCTGGAGCTCGGTGCCGAGATAGATCAGCATGTTCCGGCAGCTCACGAGGTCGATGCGCGAAAACGGCGGATCATCCAGCACGTTGTGACGCGCAAAGACGCAGGCATCGCGGATGGGCTTGGCGATGCGATAGCCGCCGTCGAGCTCCACGAAGAAACGCCGGATGCGCTCGCTGCTGAGCTCGGCGACCGCGCTGCGCGGGTAGATGGCAGCGCGGGCTTTTTCGATGCTTGCGGAATTGAGGTCGGTGGCGAACACCTGCACCGGCACGCTGCGGCCGACACCGTCCGCGAATTCGGCAAAGGCCATCGCGAGAGAATATGCCTCTTCTCCGGTCGAGCAGCCCAGCGTCCAGATGCGCACCGGATCGTGCCGCGAACGATTGTTGGTAAGCGCCGGCAGCACTTCCTTCTTGAGCGCGTCGAACGCTTCCGGGTTGCGGAAAAAGCTCGTGACGTTGATGAGGATGTCCTGGTACAGCGCCTGCGTCTCGGTGCCGTTGCCCTGAAGCATCTTCACGTATTCCGCGAAGCCGTCGAGCTTGTGCAGCACGATGCGCCGGATGATGCGGCGATAGAGCGTATTGCTCTTGTAGTGCGTGAAGTCAACGCCCGTCAGCTCGCGCAGGAGCTCGATGATGGGCTCGAGGTCCGGGAGCTGCGCCGCATCGGCCGCAGCCGGCGCGGCGACGATAGGCAGCGCGGCAATGCGCCCCAGCTCGCGCGCGATGTCCGCCGGGTTGAGCACGAAATCGATCGCGCCGGTCTGTATGGCGCTGCGCGGCATGCTGCTCTGCTGCGCGGTATCGTCCTGCGCGAACGTGATGCCTCCTGCGGCCTTGACCTGCTGGATGCCGAGCGCGCCGTCGGAGCCGCTGCCCGAAAGGATCACCCCGACCGCCAAGTGTCCGAGCCGCTCCGAGAGCGAATGCAGGAAATGGTCGATCGGACGGTGATGGCCGGTTTGCGCCTTGCGCGGGGTCAGTACGAAGGTTTCGTCCTGAACGTCGATATCGAAGCCGGCGGGCAATACGTAGACGTGATTGCGTTCGACCCGCGTGCGGTCGCTCACATCCGACACCGGAAGCGTCGACACGCGCGCGAGAATCTCGCTCAGCATGCTCTCGTGGCGGGCGGGCAGGTGCAGCACCAGCACGTAGGCCATGCCGGCGTTCGTCGGCAATGCCGCAAGCATTTCCTTGAAGGCTTCGAGACCGCCGGCCGAAGCGCCGATGCCGGCTATCGGAAAAGCGGCGCGCGCAGGGCGGGTCGTCTGTTCCGACCGCGGAGGGGCTGCTTTGGCCGGCTCGTCGCGTTTTCTGCGAGCCATTGAGTCTTCTGCGGCGGGGTAGTTCTTCCCAGATTGCCGCGCCAGCGGGTTTTTATCAAGCCCGCGCGGCGTGTCGGGCGGTCCCCGACACTTTTGCTATTTGCGCCGGGGTCGCGAGTCTGCGTCCTGCGAGTGCTACTCCGTCGTACGCGAAGGAATTCGAGCGTCTGCTCTGTTAAGCGGCCGGATCAGATTCAGACCCGACGAGCACGCTGCGCAGCATATCGGCGTGGCGGCGCGCTTCCTTTGCAAGCGTTTCGTGACGCTCCATCATCCGCGAACGCTCGGCCTGCCGGTCCTTCTGCGCCAGGGTATTGAGCACATTCGCGCGCTGCTCGAAAAGGCGCACCGCCGCCCATAGCGAGCTTTCGATCGTTTCATCCTGCGCCGAAAGAAACGACTGGCCGCCGTACGCGTGGCCCACGCGGCAGCGATAGCGAATGGTATTGCCGGCCGCCCGTTCCCAGAGAGGCCCGCTGCACTCGGGACAGGAAAGCACGGTGAGCTTGCCAAGCTCTGCGGTCAGATGCTCGTCGCTGTAGCCGGTTTCCGCCACGCTCGCTTCCACCTCGATGTCATGAGGCGCGCGCGGACTCGCCTCGACGGCTTCGTCGATGAGCCGCTCGATGACGGGTCCCATCTCGTGAATGGTGAGACGATGGTCGACGGCCACGTTGGCAAGCGCGGTCCGCGGCATTTCCGGGAAGGCCGCTTCTTCCGATCCTGCACGATCGCCATGCCGCCGCAGCGCTTGATCGCGAGCAGGCCCGCGGTGCCGTCGTCAAGCATGCCGGTCAACACGATGCCGATGACACTGCTGCCATAGGCAACCGCCGCCGAACGAAACAGGGGGTCGATAGCGGGGCGCCAGCGGTTTTCACGCGGGCCGCGGGTCACACGCACGCGATCGCGCTTGACCAGCAAGTGACGGTCAGGGGGCGCCACGTAGATCATCCCGCGCTTGAATTCCTCACCGTCTTCGGCGTGCTTCGCCACAAAAGGGCCGGCTGTATTCAGGACATCGACGAGATGGTTACCGGCATCCGGGAGGACGTGTGACACCACGAAAAACGTGGCAGCGACCGTCGGCGTCAGCTGGCGAAAGAGGTCCGTGATTGCTTCAACGCCGCCGGCCGATGCGCCGATCACGATAATGTCGCGCCGGGCAGCGCCCGGGTTTGATATGACGCTCATTCGCGCCTTGAGAGTCGCATGGTTGGTTTCTGATGACTGCCATGCGTAATGCAAGTAGCGTGCGGCGTGGTAGCTTCATAAGCTCATGTATTGGCGGACTTTCTCATTGCACCCGCGGCTGTAGGGCATGCGCACCGCGCGGCAATGGCGCAACTATTGCTCCGGCGTCTGTACCGGGCTGGTCCATGGCCGGTGGCGCTAAGCCAGGGGAGATCGAGCGTGTCCTTCGAGCATATCGTCGTCATAGGGGCTTCCGCCGGGGGGCTTGAACCGCTGAAGACCGTCGTGCGCGCGCTGCCGCGCGACTTTCCAGCGCCGGTCTTCGTCGTCATGCATATTCCGCCGCACGGCACGAGCGTGCTGCCCGCAATCCTGACGAGCACATCTGGCATGCGCGCCGCACACCCCAACGACGGCGAGCCCGTCCGGCCTTCGCGGATCTATTGCGCGCGACCGAACTGCCATCTACTGGTCGACCGCGACACGATCGCGGTCAAGCACGGCCCGCTCGAGAACCGCTTTCGCCCCGCGATAGACACGCTCTTCCGTTCGGCCGCTTACAACCACGGGCCCAAGGTCATCGGCGTCGTGCTGTCGGGCCTGCTGCACGATGGTACTTCGGGGCTCTGGACCATCAAACGCCTGGGCGGAACGTCCGTGGTCCAGGACCCGAGCGATTCGCAGTGCGATTCGATGCCCACGAGCGCGCTCCAGCAAGTCGAAGTGGATCACTGCCTGCCTGCGTCGGACATAGGGGAGTTGCTGCTGAAGCTCACCCGGACGACGCGCGCCAGGGCGGCGCCGACGCTGAGTGACCAGGAAAAATCACGGCTGGAAGCAGAGATCCGAATCGCTGCGGGTGACTACGTGTTCAGGAAACAGCGCTTCGCGCACGGCGCGCTTTCGCCCTACACCTGCCCGGAATGCCACGGCACGCTGGCGCAGATCGACGAGGGCGCATTCGCACGTTTCCGATGCCACACCGGCCACGCTTATTCCGCCGACGCGCTGCTCACGTCAATATCGGACGCGGTCGAAGCCACGCTCGTGGATTCAGTTCGGGCGCTCGAAGAAGGTGTAATGCTGCTCGAGCAGATGGCCCGTCACGCGGCCGAGGTCCATGGCAACGATGCCGCGGCGCCCTATCTCGAGAAAGCGGCGGAGGCGCAGGGGCGCGCCCGCATGCTGCACGACGTCGCGATGAAACAGAAAGGCGCGCCGGTCGAGCCGATGGCATAGAGGTCTTTTCGTGCCCGACACTGCACTCGTCGTACCCGCCGTGGTCATTGCGGCATTAGTGCCAACGGAGGAAACTCGAGGGTTCACCAAACAAATTGAAGCCTGCCTGGACGCAGGCTTTCGAGGAGGCTCACATGAACGATCTATCTTTCCGCCGCCGCATTCTATGTGTCGACGACGACACCGAGTCGCGTGCAGTGCTGGAAGGCATCCTCGCGGAAAACACGCTGGTCTTCGCCCCGACTGCCTTCGATGCAGTACGGCTCACGAACGCGGGGGGCTTTCATGGCTACGTGCTCGATTACTGGTTGCCGGACTGGTCGGGGGCATCGCTGTGCCGCGCGATCCGCAAAGTAGACCCCAACGCCCCGATCGTCTTCTGCTCGGCCGCGGTGCGCGAGCTGGACCGTGCGAAGGCGCTGAGAGCCGGGGCCAATGCCTATCTGTGCAAACCCCTGGATCCTGAGGAGCTGCGCGCGAAGCTCGGTGCGTTTTTAAGTTTGGCCGAGATGGAAAGCCTGCGCGCCAAAGTCGAGGAAGAGCGCGCGATTCAGCTCGAGCTCGAACGGCGCGTGAGCGGCGCAATTTCCCGCACGAATGGGGCGCGCGACCTCGCCGCGACGTCGATCGAGCGCACCGCACGGGCAAAAGCCTACAAGGCGTTTATCGAAGCGCATGGGTGCCGGGCCCACTTCGAAAGTTGGTGGCCGCAGGTGTTCGGAAGCGCGCGCGCGAATCTCGATATCAGGTAATCCTCGGCCCGGCGCGGGCGCGTCGATTGCGATGCTTTCCGGATGTAGTTTTTTCCAGGCGGACGCATGGCATTCCCGCGCGTGGTGGTCATCGGCGCTTCCGCCGGCGGCGTTCGTCCGCTCGAGGAGCTCGTCGCCGGGCTGGCTCCGGGGTTTCCGGTGCCGGTTCTCATCGTGCTCCATCTCTCGGCTACGCATCGCTCGCTTCTGCCGCAGATCCTTCTTAAGGCCGGTCCCCTGCACGCCGTACCTGCCGCCGACGGCGCCACGCTTGTGCCTGGCCGCATCTATGTCGCCATCGCGGATCATCACCTGCTGATCCACGACGGCCACGTGCGGGTAAGCAAAGGTCCCAAAGAGAACCACTTTCGTCCGGCCGTCGACGTGCTCTTCCGGTCCGCGGCATATCACTTCGGCGCCGGCGCGATCGGCGTGGTGATGTCAGGATCGCTTGCCGACGGCAGCTCGGGTCTTTATGCGATCAAGCGGCTCGGCGGCACCGCCATCATCCAGGATCCGGAGGAGGCGCCTTACAGCTCAATGCCGCTCAGCGCGTTGAGGCGTGTTGACGTCGATCACGTGCTGCCCGCGACGAGCATCGGATTACTGTTGAACGACCTCGCATGCGCGCCGACGGGCCCCGAGCCCGGCGACGCCCTGGACTATCGCCGTGCCATCAAAGTGGAGCTCGATGTCGCCGCCGCCGACTCCGCTTACGAGAGGGGCATCATGGAGTATGCAGAACCCAGCGCCTATTCGTGCCCCGACTGCCACGGCGTGCTCTTCCGCATCAGGGAAGGCAACGCACACCGCTTCCGCTGCCATACCGGTCACGCCTACACGACAGCGGCGTTGATCGAGCAATGCACCGAGTCGATCGAAGAGACGTTATGGCAGGCGGTAAAAACGCTTCAGGAGACGAGTGCGCTGCTGAAAGAGGCTGCGACGGTCGTGGAGCAAAACGGCCACGGCACCGCGGCAGAGGAGCTCTTGGACAAAGCGGCGCAGATCGAGCAGCGTCTCGACGGCCTGCGAGCGATGGCGCTGGAGCAGGCCGGTGCCCGGGGCGACGCTACCGATCGGCCGGCGTAGCGCCTGACTGGGCAGAAGACGCGGGTGTCTTGCCGCGGACGGCGTCGTAGACCTGCGGCCACCAGCGATCGAAGTGACTGCGCATGCCGCCCGCCTCGATGAAGGCTTTGTAGGCTTTCATGCGCGCGATCCGCTCGTTTGCGCTGGCTGCGAGCTCCGTCGCGTGGCGCGCGTGATCGAACGCGAGCGCGGCCTGCCGCGTGAGCTCGTCGTGGACCGCGTTCTGCTCCTCGATGCGCGCCCGCACGCTTTGATGGTCACGCTGATTGAGGAGCGTGACGAGGCTCGATCGGATCGCTACGAGATCTAGCGGTTTTACGAAGCACGCGCTTGCCCCCGCGCGAAGCGCGCGCTGGCCGTCCGAGCCCTGGGTGCCCGCGTTGAATACCATGATCGGCGCGTGCGGATCGTTCGTGCGGAGCTGGCGGCAGAGCTGCACGCCTGGCCAGTCAGGCAGCCAGAACTCGATCGCGAACGCGTCGAAAACGCCGGTGTTCGTGGCACGCAGCGCATCGCTCGCATTCGCGGCAAATACGGGACGAAAGCCGGTCATCGCGCTTTCGATCGCCTCACGGCAATGAGGATTGCTCGTGACACACAGAACAGGCCTCGAGGGGAAGGGAAGTTCCAGCATGTCTTATCCGTGAGGCCGCGGAACGCGGCCATAATGTCTGCATCATAGGCCGTACGCCGACCCGCGTCTGCATCGACGAGCCGCGGCACGCCGCTTGCACACCGGCGCTCCACCCGCGCCTTCCTCACAGTGACCGAGGCATGGCTGTTGCACTTTTCACGCGGGCACAAGAGCCAGGACGGACGCCATGCCAATGGGCTGTCTCTGTTATCTCGATCTTTTCGGCGCCTGGCGCTGGGAGGCTTGGGATGCTGACGGCAACGTCCTTGACTCACCGGAGCGCTACGACACCCGCGAAGACTGCCTCGCGGCGGCGACAGAGGCGGGGTATACGGTCCTGGCGCCGGAGATTCCGCCCACCGGACAAAGCCTGCCCTCTGACAGACGCCGGCGCACCGTATTGTGCGTTCACTCGGATCTGGAAGCGCAGCGCTTTCTGGGCGCCGCGCTCTCAGACGACCAGTGCGTTTTTGCGGCCACCCTGAACGCTGCGCTTCAGTCCGTCAACAACGCGCAGTTCGACGCTTACGTACTCGATTACTGGCTGCCCGACGGCTCCGCCGCGAATCTGTGCGAGCAGCTTCGCCTGAACGATCCGCACGGTCTCGTATTTTTCTTCATGGCGGCGCCCGACGCCGAACTCGAACGGAGGGCGATCACGCTCGGCGCCGACGCATCTTTCTCCAGAGCTACAACCCCGGAAGAGTTACGGCGCAAGTTGCGGGGGCTGCTCGCCTGGCGCGACCGGGCAAGCGCCCGCGCGCAATCGGCGGAGCTCGCCGCGGTCCAGGAAGAGCTGGAAAGACGCGCCGCAGGTGCCGTCGCCGCAACCGATCACGCGAAGACGCTAACGCGATCGGCGATGGATAGTATTACGCGCGTCCGCGCATTTCGCGCGTTTATCGAATCCGGCGGCACGCGCGCGAATTTCGAGCGCCTGTGGCCGTACATCTTCCACGTCCGCCGCGAAGGCGACTCGTGATCCTTCGCGGGGATGGAGGTCAGGTCGGCGCGATCTAAGGGGCGTTATCGCGTCGAGCTGCGCTTGCGCGCCTTCTTCCTCGCCGGCTGACCCGCTTTCTTGCGCGCGGCGGTTTCCGCCTTGGACACGCGCTTCACGTCCTGGCCGTGCGCTTTCTTGAAGGTCTGGACATCTTCAAATTCGCCTTTGCGCGTGCGTTTGGCGTAAAGCTTCTTGCGGGCGGTGCTGCGATGGGTGGTGCGCTTTTTGGCTGCCATGAAGTCTCCTTTCTTACTTTTCAGGGGGACCCGCGGGCGGCTTCGGCGCGGGCGAACCAGCGGGCGCTGGCTCGGTGTGTGGCGTCACGTTGTCTTTCTGGCCCGGCAGAGGCAGCAAGCCGGCGAACAACGCGACGACGATGAGAGCAATTCCGATGACAACGAGGACGGTCTTGTTCATGAGGAAGCAGCCTCCTCTCGAGGACAGTGTTTGTGTTTGTGTGGCGGCGCTCTGCCGGCCCCTTGCAATAGCTCGCTGAACACGCGTGTTGCAAAGCGCGTGCCCCGCGAGCTACCTGCTGAAGGACGTGACCGCGCGCGCTAACGCGCAGATGCGACGTCCACCGGCCGCGCAGCCCGTGTGCTGGCCCCGGATGCGAACGCTGCAGAGGCGATGCTGGCGCGATCCATACGATGGCGGATTGGCGTCGAGCCGCGATAACAATTCGACGTATTCGGCGATGCGCTGAAGGGCCGTTGTTTCCAGCGTGACATCTCGCGGGCTTGCGCATGTGATCGCAACGCGTAGGGCCGCTGCGCATCAGTGCACTGGCATATGCGTTGCAAAGGCAATGCAACAATCAACGAGACATCACGATGCACTCTGCTTCGATCGTGGCGCCCCCATTCATGGCACCCAACCCGCCGCTTGCTTCGATGACGCCGCGGTTTTCACACGCGATGCAATTCGGCGCCTCGGTTACGCCGCAGGGCGTGCGGTTCCGCCTGTGGGCCCCGGGATGCGGCCGGGTCGGTCTCGCGATCGACGCCGAGGATGTCGTGCCGATGCAGGCACTCGAGGGCGGCTGGCATGAGCTCTCTACCTCCGCTGCCCGGCCCGGCAGCCGCTATCGCTTCGTGTTGCCTGACGGCACGCGCGTGTGCGACCCGGCTTCGCGTTTCCAGCCCGACGACGTACATGGACCGAGCGAGGTCATCGATCCGCACGCCTACGAATGGGAAAACAGCGAGTGGCGCGGACGAGAGTGGCCGGGGGCGGTGCTCTATGAGCTGCACGTCGGTGTATTCACGCCGGCGGGAACGTTCCGCGCGGTGATCGACAAGCTGGATCACCTCCTGGATCTCGGCATTACGGCTATCGAGATCATGCCGGTGGGCGACTTCGCCGGCAGCCGGAACTGGGGTTACGACGGCGTATTACCGTACGCTCCGGATTCGTCGTACGGCCGGCCCGAGGACTTGAAGGCGTTGATCGATGCGGCGCACGGTCGCGGGCTCATGGTTCTCCTGGACGTCATCTACAACCACTTCGGTCCCGACGGCAACTACCTCTCGCTGTACGCGCCGGATTTCTTCACGGATCGACACGAGACGCCCTGGGGCGCGGCCATCAACTACGACGGCGATACGAGCACACCGGTTCGCCAGTTCGTCATTCAGAACGCGCTGTACTGGCTTGAAGAATATCGCCTGGACGGCCTGCGCCTCGACGCCGTTCACGCAATCATGGACGACAGCGACACGCACCTGCTGACGGAGCTTGCCGAGAGCGTCCGCGCGCAGATCCCCGATCGACAAATCCATCTCGTGCTCGAGAACGAACACAACGACGCAAAGCTTCTCGCGCCCCGCGCCGGTGGGCGCCCTGCGCACTACACCGCGCAGTGGAATGACGACGTGCACCACGTGCTGCATACCGCGGCCACCTGTGAGCGCAGCGGATATTACGAGGACTACTGTGAAGACGTGAGGAAGCTCGGACGCGCGCTCGCCGAAGGCTTTGCGTTCCAGGGCGAAGTGATGCCCTTCAGCGGCAAACCAAGGGGTTGTGCGAGCGCGCAGCTCGCGCCTGAAGCGTTCGTCGCGTTTATCCAGAACCACGATCAGGTTGGAAACCGCGCGTTCGGCGAACGGCTCGGCATGATCGCCACGCCCGAAGCCCTGCGTGCGGTCGCCGCCGTCTATCTGCTGTTGCCGCAGGTACCTATGCTGTTCATGGGCGAGGAGTGGAACGCCTCGAGCCCGTTTCCGTTCTTCTGCGATTTCGCCGGCGAGCTCGCGCGGGCGGTATCAGAAGGGCGGCGCAAGGAGTTTGCGCGCTTTCCGGAATTCGAGGACCCGAAAAGCCGCGATGCGATCCCCGATCCGCAAGCGGCCTCCACGTTCGAATCGGCGAAGCTGGATTGGACCGAGTGCGACGATCCCGAGCACGCACGCCATCTACAGTGGTACCGAAGCGTCCTGCGCGTGCGCAGAGAGCAGCTGCTGCCGCGGCTTCCTGGCATTAAGCGCGGCGGGACTTACATCGCGTTGGGATCGGCCGCTTTACGGGTGAGATGGAGCGGGGCGAAAGACGACCTCGTGCTGGAGGCCAACCTGTCAGACTCGGCTTTGAGCGTGTCTTTGCTCTCGCCCGTGCGCGCGATCTGGACCGAAGGTCATTCGGACGCGAGGACCCTCGGGCCGTGGAGCGTCAGATGGTCGCTCGCCCCACGGCCGCCTCATACCCAGTAGCTGCCGGCTACTCTGCTGCCTCACCCGCTTCCGCAGCCATTTCGCTCATCAACTCGGCCTTGCGGTCCTGCATCTCGGAGCCGAGCTCCTCGAGGTCGAGGTCAAGTTTCTTGACCTTGGGAAACATCTCTTTCTCTTCTTCCTGAACGTGGTGCTTCACGTACTCCGAAAGCACCGTGAAATGCGCCTTCCGCTTGGGATCGTCCGGCTCCATCTCCTCGAGCTTTTCGATGAGCTCCCTCACCGTGTCGTGCTCCACTTCCGCTTCGTCGAGGAGGTCCTCGACTTCCTCTTCTTCCGCCTGCTCGCGCACGGCGGGGTAAAACAGCTCGGTTTCGATGGTGTCGTGGATCTGCAGCTCCGCACAGGCCGATTCGATCACGACGGCGGCGGCGTCTTCGTCCTCGTCCTTGAGCTCTTCGAACTGCTTGAACAGGTCCTCGACCTTGCGATGGTCTTGCTGCAACAGCTCGATAGCGTCGAGCTCCGCCTTGGATTTGGATTTCGATTTAGCCATGGTGATCTCCGTTGATTATTGAGTTTCGGGTGCCTGCGGGCTGGCATTGCAACACCCATGCCGCGCGCGTCGCCCTGTCAACGGAGCAGGCTGCGAGGCTGGCCGCACTCGAGCGTACGGCACGCGCATTGCCGTTTTGCCTGCGATGTTCTTCTTTTTCTCCAACCGGCTCGGCTGCCTTGGATCGATCGCTCTCTCGATCGCAGGCACGCTGCTCGTGCTCTGGCTGATGGGCGTGTTCTAAGCAGAAACGGGATGTGTGCTGAGCTTCGGCCGGGAGCCTAACTTGCCGATGCCCAGAGCGCCGCGCGAGACGCCGCATTCACTCGGGGCTCGGGAATCCTAATGCGCGCGGGTTCGCGCCATGGTGGCTGCCGCGGCGGCGGGAGCGTGAACCGTCGACATGGTGCGCTCGGCGGGTCGCACCTCATCGGGCCCGATGCGGGCCAGGATCACTTCGGCCGCCTTGAGCGCGGCGCCCACGCACTGGTCCATGTTGTAGTAGCGGTACTGCGCGAGCCTGCCCACGAAGGTCACGTCCTCCGCCCGCTTCGCCAGCGCCTCGTACTGCTTGAAGAGGAGCTCGTTCTCGGGCCGGGGTACGGGGTAGTAGGGATCGCCTTCAGCGCAGGGATATTCCCGCACGATCGAAGTGCCGGGGTGAGTCTGGCCGGTCAGGTGCTTGAATTCGGTGATGCGTGTGTACGCGTTGTCATTGGGGAAGTTGACCACGGCCACTTCCTGATGTTGCTCGGTCCCGGCAAGATGCTCGTGTTCGAATTGGATCGAGCGATAAGGGAGCTTCCCGAAGGCGTAGTCGAAGTACGCGTCGATGGGGCCCGTGTAAACAGTGTGCCTGGCGCGTATCCGCCGGCGCACCTTGAAGAAATCAGTCGACGGTTCGACCCGGATGTTGCGATGGTCGAGGATGCGCCGGAACATGCGTGTGTAGCCGTCGAGCGGCATGTACTGAAACGTGTCGCCGAAGTAGCGGTCGTCGCGGTTCGTACGCGTCGGAATCCGCGCGGTTACCTGGGCGGACAACTCCGACGGATCGAGGCCCCACTGTTTACGGGTGTAGCCGCGAAAGAATTTTTCGTATAGGTCCCGCCCGACTGCGTTGAGCACGACGTCCTCGCTCGTTCGCAGCGGCGAGCGCGGCTCGCGCACCGATTCGAAGAATTCTTCAATCGACGACTCGTCCAGTGACAAGCCATAGAGGCGATTAACCGTATCCAGGTTGATGGGTATGGGTAAGAGTTGTCCGCCCACGCTCGCGCGCACGCGATGCTCGTAGAAGCGCCATTCAGTGAATTGCGACAGATACTCCGCGATGCGCATTCCGTTCGTGTGGAAGATATGCGGGCCGTAGGGATGCACCAGAACGCCGTGGGCGTCCGGTGCGTCGTACGCATTGCCCCCGATATGCGGGCGCTTGTCGATGACCAGCACTTTGAGTCCGTGCGAGGCCAGGCGCTCGGCAACCACGGAACCCGAGAACCCGGCGCCGACAACAAGAACGTCTACTTTCATGGACTTCCTTCTTAAGCAGGACTGATTGGGAAGTGAAAACTTGATAACCGCCGGTAAATACGACAGCGACGCGTCCGATGCACGACGACGGGAAGTTGCTGGAGTTGTGTACGGTATGGCACAGAGCCTCGCTGTTCGATACGCGAGGCGAATATTGCAAGAGAAGGGCCGTGGATTTCTTTAGGCGAATCAGCGCAGTCGAGCTGACGTCACCGGCATCAAAACTGCAATGACGTGACGCTCAACCACGACAGGGATGTCGTCGCGACCTGAGGCAGGTCGGGAGCCAGTGCTTTTCTCATCGACAATCCCAACATCGACGCCGGCAACGAAGACCGGTCGTTCACGGGGCGCTGTATCGCGAGGTGCTGGGTGTGTCCGCGCGGCGCATCGGCGAGCGCAGCCCTCTGGTGAGCTCGAGCGCTGCGTAAGATTGGCGCGCCCGGCCCGATTCGAACGGGCGACCTTCGGCTTCGGAGACCGACACTCTATCCATCTGAGCTACGGGCGCAGCTCGTGCTTTGTATTCTAACACGCTGTTTTTGCCTGACTTTGATTGCCGCTATAATCACCGCCTTTCGTCCGCGTCACTCCCTGAAAGTCTTCGCATGAGCCAGCACGATCCGCACGACGAGCACTCCTCTTTCATCAAGACGCCGAAGCAGCTCATCGTCGTCGTCGTCCTCGCTTTCGTCGTGCCCGTGCTCGGCATCGCTCTCATCGCGAGCATCGCATTCAAGAGCCTCGATCCGCACGGTGTTGCCGCGTCGGACGAGACGGTCGCAAAGCGGCTGAAGCCCGTCGGCGAAGTCGCGATGGGTGAAGGACAGATTCCGCCGGAAGCCGACGCGGCGAAAGCGGGTGCTGCGGCACCCGCCGCACCGGCGGTCGTTCCGGCAGCGGGCGCGGTGCCGGCGGGCGCAGCAGGCGCAGGCGCCGCCCCGGGTCCTGCGGCCGCCGCCGCGCCAGCCGGCGGCGCGGGCAAAGGCAAGGCGACCTACGACCAGGTCTGCGCGGTGTGTCATGCCGCAGGTGTCGCGGGCGCGCCCAAGATGGGCGACAAGGCCGCCTGGGCGGCGCGGTTGAAGCAGGGGATGGACACGCTGCACGCGAGCGCCCTGAAAGGCAAAGGCGCCATGCCTCCGAAGGGCGGCAATACCGCGCTCTCCGACGCGGATGTCATGGCGGCGGTCGATTACATGGCGGGGGCTTCGAAGTAACCGTGCGGTGAGCACCTACGCCATCGGCGACGTCCAGGGCTGCTACGACGAGCTCCGGCGGCTGCTCGACAGCGTCGACTACGACCCGGCTCACGACGTTCTCTGGTTCGTCGGCGACCTCGTCAACCGCGGACCCAAGACGCTCGAGACGTTGCGCTTCGTACGGGGCCTGGGTGACCGAGCGGTCACGGTGCTCGGCAATCACGATCTCAACCTGCTCGCGGTCTCGGCGGGGCTGCGTAAGCCCCATCGCGGCGACACGCTCGACGCACTCTTCGCGGCTTCCGATCGCGACGAGCTGATCGACTGGCTGCGCCATCAGAAGATGATGCACGTGGGTTCCGGCTACGCGATGGTGCACGCCGGACTGCTGCCGCAATGGAGCGTTTCCCGCGCGATGGCGCTGGCGGCGGAAGTGGAAGCGGCGCTGCGCGGAGCGGACTACGCCGGCCTCCTGAAGAACATGTATGGAAACAGCCCGACCGTGTGGGACGACGGGCTCGCCGGTTACGAGCGGCTGCGCGTCATCGTGAACGCGATGACGCGGCTGCGGCTGTGCACGGCGGGGGGCGAGATGGAGTTCAGCCACAAGACGGCGCTCGTCAACGTGCCCGCGGGTTACATGCCGTGGTTCGACGTGCCGGACCGCGCCAGCGCTGATACGCCCATCGTGTGCGGCCACTGGGCCGCGCTCGGGCTCCTGCTCAGGAAGGACGTGCTCGGGATCGATACCGGCTGCGTCTGGGGCCGCAGCCTCAGTGCGCTGCGACTCGAAGATCGTCGGCTGGTTCAGTGCGAGTGCGCGGAGCTTCGGGGTACAACCAGCGAAGAATGACGTCGTGCGTTTCGCGCGCGAGGTCCCGCCGGTGCGAATCCCCGGGATAGAACGGCTCCAGGAAACAGACGTGAACGAGCACCGAGTGGTGCTCCGTGATTCCGATCAGCGTATCCCATACCGTCCGGTCCCCGTCGTAAGCCGCCTCGACGCATAGCGTGCCGTCGGTGCGTTCGAAGCGCACGGCTACGGGCTGTATCATCGCGTTGGCTGCGATTGCCGGTTCGAGCAGCGAGCTGTGAAACTTGAGCACGGTGGAGCCGTCGGTGGTCGTTCCCTCAGGGAACACCGCGAAGACGTCGCCCGCGAGCAATGCTTTGGTCACCAGCTCGTTCACGCGCGCGGTGTCGTGTCGCCTCGCGCGGCGGATGAAAAGCGTTCCGGCGCGGGCGCACAGCCATCCGATATACGGCCACTGCCGCACTTCCGATTTCGCCACGAACCGCACGGGAATGACCGCGTTGATCGCGAAGATGTCGAGCCACGACACGTGATTCGCGACCAGCATGAGCGGCGGGCGCGCGACGTATGCCGGAGGCGCGCCATGCAGGAACAGCCGCACGTGCAGGATTTCGAGGAGGCGCATCGACCAGCGCTCGACTTCGCGCTTGCGGCGCTCGGGACTCTGGAGCGGAAAGAGAAACGCGGCGATCGCGCCGCCGCGCAGAAGATGCAGACCGAGGAGAGTGAGACGCGTCCACCTGAGGAGGGAGCGGGCGCCAGCGTTCGCCATGCTTCGCATTATAAAAGGAGCCCTTCGGCCTCCTTTTAACGCGCGGTACACGAACAGGAGGAACCGAAGGTTCCTCCCGTTACCCTCTTCCTTCGGTTTAGAACGCGGAGCTAGCGAGTTACGCGGGATGTCGCGCCGTCCGAGAGGATCCGCACGCGGTCGCCGGGGCGGAATGTCTCGTCGGCCTCCTGCATCACCGCGACCATCTGCCCGTTGTCGAGCTTGACCGTCACTTCGACGCCGCGCTTTGCCGTGATGCCCTGCTCCGCAGCCTGGCCTGCAAGACCGCCGAGGACCGCGCCGCCGATCGCGGCGATCGCGGAGCCGCGGCCATGACCGATTGCACTGCCGGCAACGCCGCCGGCGACAGCGCCCGCCGCGGGGCCCACGCCGCTGCGCGTGCCTTCAAGCTTCACCTCGCGCACGCTTTCGACGTAACCCATGCGCACCGTCTGCTCGCGCCGCGCCTGGTCGCGTGAATAGGAGCCGCCTCCAAAACCGGGCGCCGCACAACCGCTGAGCACCGTCACTATCGCCAACACCGCTACAACACTCGTCGTGTATCTCATGATCGTCTCCATTTACCAGATCCGGGTCCCGAAGCTTTCCCGGTAACGCTCGCCGATTTCCTCACGTGTGAAGCGATGGTTCTGTCCCCCGCGTTGAGCGATCTTGATCGAGCCCAGAAGCGACGCGAGACGGCCTGTGGTCGGCCAGTCGAGGCCGGTGGCGATTCCATGCAGCAATCCCGCGCGGAAGGCGTCGCCGCAGCCGGTGGGATCCACGATATCCGCCGCCTTCACGCACGGAATCTCGATCGCCTTTCCGTCCGTGTGCACGCGCGAGCCGCGGGCCCCCAGTGTGACCACGAAAGTCTTCACGAGTTTCGCGAGCTCTTCGATGGATTTCCCGGTACGTTCCTGGAGCATCTGCCCTTCGTAGTCGTTGACCGTCACGTATTCGGCCATGCGCACGAACTCGAGCAGCTCCTCGCCGTTGAACATCGGCAGGCCCTGGCCGGGATCGAATATGAAAGGGATGCCCGCTTCGTGATATTGCCGCGCGTGCTGGAGCATGCCGTCGCGGCCGTCGGGCGCGATGATGCCGAGCTTGACGCCGTTCGCGTCCGACACGCGATTCGCATGCGAATGATTCATCGCGCCGGGGTGGAACGCGGTGATCTGGTTGTCGTCGAGGTCGGTGGTGATGAAGGCCTGCGCGGTGAACGTATCGGCGATGCGCTTCACGTGCAGTTCCGGGATGCCGAGCTTTTTCAGCCGCTCGCTATACGGCGCGTAGTCGTCGCCGACGGTGGCCATGATGAGCGGGTCGCCGCCGAGCATCTTCAGGCTGTACGCGATGTTGCCGGCGCAGCCGCCGAACTCGCGCCGCAGGTCCGGAACGAGAAAGGCGACGTTCAGAATGTGCAGCTGATCGGGAAGGATGTGATTCTTGAAGCGGTCGCGGAACACCATGATGGTGTCGTACGCGATCGAACCGCAGATGAGCGTGGACATGGCGCGGCGGATTATAACAAGCGTGCCGACGCGGGCGGCCAAGCCTGTTTCAATTTGTTACAGCGGACGCATCTCCGCCAGCACCTCCACCAGTCGCCGCCCCGCCGCCTCGAGCGTACCCTCGTTCGCGATCTGCACCGCCTCGCCCGCAGGGGCCATGCCGGGCCACGCGTCGCGCTTCAGCCGCGCGGCGATCTCGCGTCTGGTCTCCCGGCCGCGTCCCTCGAGACGCTGTACGCGCACCTGCGGCGGCGCCGTGATCCACACGACTTTCAGCGCCGGGTAGCGCTTGCGCGCGATGGGGATGTAGCGCCGCGAGCCGTTCACGACCACGCTCAAGCCCTGCGCGAGCCACGCGTCGATCTCGACGCCGATGCCGTAATGAAAGCCATGGCTCTCCCAGTCCAGCGCAAAGAATCCGTGCCGTCTGCGCAGGAGAAACTCGCTCACGCTGAGCTCGATGTGGTTCTCTCCGCCGGCGTGCACGGGCCGCGTGATATAGCGATGAGCGAACACGACGCCATGCCCTTCGCCCAGCGCGTCGCGCGCGTACTGGATCAGACTGTCCTTGCCGACGCCCGAAGCGCCGACGACATAGAAGAGCGCCGCCAACTTACGGCAGCAGCACCAGGAGCCACACGATCGGCACGTTGATGAGTGCGATCATGACGGCCGCGCTGCCCATGTCCTTCGCGCGCTTCGCGAGCACGTGGTCCTCGAGCCCGATGCGGTCGGTGACCGCTTCGATGCCGGAGTTCAAGAGCTCGACGATCAGGACGAGGAGCACGCTCGCGACCATGAGCGCCTTGCCCACGCCGCTCGCATGCGTGTGCACCGCGATCGGGATCAGGATCAGCGCCATGAGCACTTCCTGGCGGAAGGCGTCCTCGTGGCGGAAAGCGGCCGAGAGGCCGTCGAGCGAATAAAACAGCGCGTTCTTGATACGCGTGAAGCCGACTTTGCCCTTCTGCGGGTGCTTCATTCAGCGCCCTTCCACCTTAGATCGAGCTCGCGCGCGGCCTTGACGTCGTCGAGACGGCGCACGAGCGTCGTGTGCGGTGCGTTCTTCACGAGCTGGGCATCCGTGTGCGCTTCTTCAAGCACCTCTTTCATCGCCGCCACGAAGCGATCGAGCGTCTCTTTCGATTCGGTCTCGGTGGGCTCGATGAGGAGGCACTCCGGGACGAGCTGTGGAAAATAGGTCGTCGGTGCATGGACGCCTTTGTCCAGAAGCCGCTTCGCGAAATCCATCGCGGTGACGCCGGTCTCGTCTTTCAGCCGCTTCAACGTCACGATGAACTCGTGGCTTGCCCGCCGCCGCGGGAAAGCGAGATCGAAACCCGTGCGCGTGAGCTCGACCATGAGGTAGTTCGCGTTGAGCGTCGCGAATTCGGCGACGCGCTGCATGCCCTCGGCGCCGAGCGTGCGCATGTATGCGTAAGCGCGCACGAGCACGCCGACGTTGCCGAGGTGCGCGCCCATGCGTCCGATCGAACGGCGGAGCTCGCGCTCGCCGGCAAGCCGGTACTTGTCCTTCGGCTTCGTGACGACCGGCAGCGGGAGGAAGGGTTCTAGCGTCTTGCCCACGCCCACCGGCCCCGCACCCGGACCACCGCCGCCGTGCGGCGTGGAGAACGTCTTGTGCAGGTTAATGTGGATCGCGTCGAAGCCCATGTCCCCGGGTTTCACCTTGCCCAAGATCGCGTTCAGGTTCGCGCCGTCGTAATAGAGAAGGCCGCCGGCGTCGTGCACCATTTTCTGGATGTCGAGAATGTTCTTCTCGAACACGCCGAGCGTGGACGGATTCGTGAGCATGAGGCCCGCGGTCTGCGGGCCCACGGCCTGCGCAAGCGCGGGCATCTCGACGTTGCCCTCGGCGTCCGTCGGGATCTCGCGCACGGTGTAGCCGCACATGACCGCGGTCGCCGGGTTGGTGCCGTGCGCCGCGGTGGGCACGAGGATCTCGGTCCGCTTCCTGTCGCGCCGCGAGTCGTGATACGCGCGGATCATCGCCACGCCCGCGAACTCGCCCTGCGCGCCCGCCATCGGCGCAAGACTCACCGCCGCCATCCCCGTCACCGCCTTCAGCATCTCCTGGAGCTCGTAGAGACAGGCGAGCACGCCCTGCCCGGTGTCGTCGGGCGCATCCGGATGGCGCGCGAGGAGCTGCGGAAGCATCGCCGCGGCGTTCGAGCCGCGCGGGTTGTACTTCATCGTGCACGACCCGAGCGGATAGAAGTGCGTATCGATGGAGAAGTTCTTCTGCGAGAGCCGCGTGTAGTGGCGCACCGCGTCGAGCTCGGAGACTTCGGGAAGCAGCGGCGGCTCGCGGCGGAGCAGGGTGTCGGGGATTTCCGAGCGCCCGCCGGCCGGCTCCGCGCGTTGAGCGCGGTTGCGGCGGGCGGGTCTGGAGAGCTCGAAGATCAGCATGGGTTAACACCACCCCCATCCCAACCTTCCCCTGAGGGGGAAGGCGTTTTGTCCCTTCCCCCTCAGGGGGAGGGGTCAGGGTGGGGGTGGTTTCTCATTTAAGCGCCGCAAGCGCCTGGTCGTAATTCGGCTCCTGCGCGATCTCCGGCACGAGCTCCGAGTGCAGCACCTTGTTGTTCTCGTCGAGCACGATCACCGAGCGCGACGTGAGGCCTTTCAGCGGACCGTCGCCGATATCGACACCGAGCTTCGAATGAAGATCGCGATTGCGGAACGTCGAGAGCGTGGTGACGTTATTGAGGCCCTCCGCGCCGCAGAACCGGCCGCCGACGAACGGGAGGTCCGCGGAAATGACGAGCACCACGGTGTTGTTCAAACCGGAGGCCTTCTGGTTGAACGTGCGCGTCGAGGTCTGGCACACCGGTGTGTCGAGGCTCGGCACGATGTTGAGCACTTTGCGTTTGCCCGCGAAGTCCTTGAGTCCCACGTCTTTCAGGTCCTTGCCGGTCACCGTGAAATCGGAAAGCGTGTCGCCGACTTTTGGGAAGTTGCCGTTGACCGTGATGGGATTGCCGCGAAGGGTTACGTTAGCCATCTGATTTCTCCATGTTGGAAGTGCGCTTCGTTACGACGCGCGCCAGCTCACCGGCGTAGCGCCTGAGATCGTCTTCGGTTTTGGTTTCGGTCGCACACACGAGAAGCCCGTGACCGAGCTCCGGGACGTGCTGCTTCAAATCGAGGCCGCCGAGTATGCCCTTCGCCCTCAGGGCCCGCAATACGGGCGCGACCGGCGTCTTGAGCGTAAGCAGAAACTCGTGAAACACGGGGCCTTCGAAAGCGCGCTCGACGCCGGGAATCGCAGTCAGCATGTCGCGGAGCATGAGCGCGTTCGCGTGACTCGCTTCGGCGACCGCGCGCAGTCCCGCGGGGCCGTTGAGCGCCATGTAGATCGTGGCGGCGGTCACCATCAGCCCCTGGTTGGTGCAGATATTCGACGTCGCCTTGGAGCGCCGGATGTGCTGCTCGCGCGCCTGGAGCGTAAGCGTGTAGCCGTCGCGCCCGTCGACGTCGACCGTGCGCCCGACGATGCGGCCCGGCATTTGCCGCACGAGCGCCTGCCGGCACGCGAGAAATCCGAAGTAGGGGCCGCCGCTCGCGAGGGGAATGCCGAGCGGCTGACCATCCCCGACCGCGATGTCCGCGCCCTGGCTTCCCCATTGACCCGGCGGCTTCAGCAGCGCGAGCGCGGTCGGATTGACGACGCCGATCACGAGGAGGCCGAGCGCGTGCGCGCGATCGGTGAGCGCATCCACCGCTTCGAGCGCCCCGAAGAAATTCGGCTGCGCGATCACGAGCGCCGCGTGCTCTCCCGTCTGGACGTTCGCGAGCGCATCGGCGGAAAGGCAGCCGGTTCGCGGGTCCCACGGAAGCTCGGTCAACTCGATGCCCTGGTTGCGCACGATGGTCCGTGCGACTTTGCGCCAGCGGGGATCGATGCTTCGCGCTACGAGGACCTTGCGCGCGCCTTTCTGCGCCCGCACCGCCATCAGCACCGCTTCGGCGAGTGCTGAAGCACCGTCATAGAGGCTTGCGTTCGTCGCGTCCAGGCCGGTGAGCGAGGCCATCATCGTCTGGTACTCGTAGATCAACTGAAGCGTGCCCTGGCTCGCCTCGGCCTGATACGGCGTGTACGACGAGTAGAACTCCCCGCGCGTCGCGATCTGCCACACCGCCGCGGGAATGTGGTGCTCGTACGCGCCGGCGCCGATGAAGCTCGAATAGATGCCGTCGGTCTCCGCGCGCTCCCGCATGAGGCGCATCATCTGCATCTCGGAGAGTCCCGGCGGCACACCCGTAAGACCGGGGCCGCGCAGCGCCGCGGGAATCTCGTCGAACAGCGCTTCGATGGATTCGACGCCGATCGCGCGCAGCATCGCGCGGACGTCGTCGTCGGTGTGGGGGATGAAAGGCATGCCGGTTAGTCGCTGACGCCGTCATCCTGGCGTACGCCAGGATCCATTTTCAACCGCCGTTCAACTTCAACATGGATTCCGGACTTGCGTGCCGCGCACATCCGGAATGACGGTCTCTCACCTTAAGCGTTCTTGATAGTGTTCTCATAGCCCGCCGCATCCAGCAGCGCCGCCATCTCCTTCGCGTCGTCGGGCTTCAGCCGGAACATCCACGCTGCGTAGGGATCCTCGTTGATTTTTTCCGGCGCATCGGCGAGCTCGTCGTTCGCGGCGACGATCTCGCCCGAGAGCGGTGCGTAGATGTCGGCCGCGGCTTTCACCGATTCGATGACGCCGCATTCCTCGCCTTTCTTCACCTTGCGTCCCGGTTTGGGCGGCTCGACGAACACCACGTCGCCCAACTGGTCCTGCGCGTGAAAGGTGATGCCGATGGAGACGGTGCCGTCGGATTCCTGCCTGATCCATTCATGGCTTGCGGTGTACTTGAGGTCCTGGGGCGTATTCATGCCGTGTCTTTCATATCGACGAGTATCTTGCCGTGCCGCACGAACGGGGGTTTAACGGTTTTGCCTTTGAGCCATTTGTCGCGCACCTGGATTTCGACTTCCGCGCCGGCCGCAACGCCGGCAGGTAGGCGCGCGAGCGCGATCGAGCGGTTCATGGTCGGCGAGAATCCGCCGCTCGTGATCTCGCCCTCTCCCGCCGCCGTGCGCACTTTCTGGTGCGCGCGCATCACGCCGCGATCGGCGAGCACGATGCCGAGAAAATCACGCGTGCGCGGCTTCGCTTCGAGGGCCGCGCGGCCGATGAAGTCGCGATCGCTCTTCAAGTCGACGGTCCACGCGAGAGCGCATTCGAAGGGCGTCACGTTCTCGTCCATGTCCTGGCCGTACAGATTCATGCCCGCTTCGAGCCTGAGTGTATCGCGGGCGGCGAGACCGGCCGGCGTCACGCCGGCGGCCGCGAGCGCGCGCCATAGCGGCTCCGCGCGGTCCGCCGGAACGAGCGCCTCGAAGCCGTCCTCGCCCGTGTAGCCGGTGCGCGCAACGAAGCTCTCGCCGATCTCGGCGGCCTCGAAATTCGCGAGGGCCTGCGTCGCCGTGCGTGCCTCGGGCCATGCCTTCCAGAATTTTTCGCGTGCCTGCGGGCCCTGCACCGCGACGATCGCGAGATCGCGGCGCGGCGAGATCGCGACTGCCTGCGGCCGCTGCGCTTCCAGCCACGCGAGATCCTTCCCGGCGGTGCCTGCGTTCACGACCAGCCGGTACGTGCCGTCCGCGCGCGCGTAGACGATGAGGTCGTCGAGCACGCCGGCGTCCTCGCGCAGCATGCAGCTATAGAGCGCCTTGCCTGGTTTGGCGAGACGCGCCACGTCGTTCGCGAGCATTCGCCGCAGAAAATTCCTCGCGCCCGCGCCGGTCACGTCAACCGCGAGCATGTGTGAGACGTCGAACATGCCGGCGTCCCGGCGCACCCGATGGTGCTCCTCGAGCTGAGAGCCATAGTGAAGCGGCATGTTCCAGCCGGCGAAATCGACGAGCTTCGCGCCCATCTCGACGTGGACAGAATAAAGCGGCGTCGTCTTGAGCGTCGCGCTCACGGGCGGCCCTCCGGTACGGGCGCGGCGAGCAGGTCGAGGCGGAAGCCCGCCGCGTTGAGATTGCCGGTGTCGAGATCGAGCGCGATCGTGAGCTCGCCACGGGCGGGGATTCCCGCTTTTGGGTCACGCGAGGCGTCCAGGTACTGCTCGGGCGTGAACACCCGCCGGGCAAGCGCGTGCTCGTTCGCATTCGTCAGCACGAGATCGAGCGCCGGATACGCGAGGTCGTAGTTCGCGTAGCTGCGCAAGGTGGCGGTGACCTGGATGAGCGAAGGCCTGTTCGCGTCGACCATGTGCACGTCGGAGGCTTCGATGCGGACGAGCCCGGGCCTTTGCGGCAGGGTCACGGCGCAGCCCGTCACGTCGCAGATGGCGGTCAGGACAGATCTGAAGCCGGAGTAGCGGGCCGCGATGTCGCTGCGGAAAACGTAAACCATCTGGACCACGAGCAGGCATGCGAGGAGCGCGCACCCCCTGACCCACTTCGTGCGCAGCGATGTCTCTTGCGCGAGCCTCGCCTTGAGCGGCCCGGCGACGCGGCTCGACCAGTACGTGCGCAGGCGCTGGCCGAGCGGGACGGCCGGTTCGGCCGGCGCTTCCGGCGCTGGCGCGGGCGCTGCGGCAGGCTGGGCGGACGCGGGCTTCGGCGGGGGCGGCAGCTCCTTCGTCGCCTCGACGGGCGCTTGCGCGGCCACGGTCCCGCCCGCCGGAACCGCCGCGGACGCCACCGACGCCGATGCCACCGACGCCGCCACCGATGCCAGCGACGCCGCGACTTCAGCTACCGGCGGCGTCACATCGATCCCCGCAGCGGTCGGCGCGAAGCTGACGGAACCGCTCGTCGCGTTTGGCTGCTCGACCGCGAGCGCGTCGAAGCCGTCGAAGACATGCATGCAGCGCCCGCAGCGCACCTGTCCGCCGCGCGCCTGCAATTGCGCGGGCAGCACCCGAAACAGGGTCTTGCACCGGGAGCAGCGCGTGACGAGGCTCACCGGGCGCCGCTTTCCGGTGGCGTGCCAACCGCTTTCACGAGGGATCGAATCGCCGACTTCACTGCTTGCGCCTGCCCGTCACGAGCACCCAGCCCGCATCGGCCTGGAGAGGCTGGAAATCGTACCACGCGCGGTAGGCGTCCATGACTTCGGTCGCCTGCTCGTCGAGTATCCCCGAGAGTGCGACGGAACCGCCGGGTGCGGTGAGCCGCGCGATGAGCGGCGCGAGCACGACAAGGGGCTGCGCGAGGATGTTCGCGACGACGATGTCCGCGGGTCCCTGGAGATGGTCGGCCGCAGACACGAACGTCGCATCGACATGATTTTGCGAGGCATTGCGCTGCGCCGCGGCCACGGCATCGGAATCGATGTCCACGCCGGCGACACGCCCGGCGCCGAGCTTGCGCGCGCTGATCGCGAGGATCCCGGAGCCGCACCCGAAGTCGATCAGCGACTCTCCGCCGCCCACCGTCGCCGCGAGCCAGCGGAGGCACAGCCGCGTGGTCGGATGCGTGCCGGTGCCAAAAGCGAGACCGGGGTCGAGCACCACCACGACCGCGCGCTCATCGCGCGGCGGCTCGTGCCATGTCGGCACGATCCAGAGGCGGTCTGTCACCTGCTGCGGAGTGAACTGCGACTGCGTGCGCCGGACCCAGTCTTCGTCCTCGACGCGGTCGACTGCGAAGGCCGTCGTCGCCGGCGCGCCTGCCGCGACATACGCGGCGCTCATCGCCCGCGCGACGTCGGCGTCGATGCGGAAGAGCGCGGCGACCCGGGCGCGGTCCCATCCCGTCGCCGGCGAGCCGCCCGGCTCGTCGAAGATCGGGCGCTCGTTCGCCGTGCCCGCATCGGCGTCGGACACGTCAACGCTCAGCGCGCCGGCATCCATGAGCGCGTCGGACAGCGGTTCCGCGAGATCGCGGTGGACCGTGCAGGCGGCGGAAAGCCAGGGCATCCGGGAATCAGTTCTTAGAGCTCGCCAACCTCATCGATCCGTAAGTTTGGCGAGCTTCTCCTCCAGGTAATGAATGCTCGTCCCCCCTCGCAGGAAGGCGGCGTCGTGGAGGAGCTCCTGGTGCAGCGCTATGTTGGTGCTGATGCCTTCGATGACGGTCTCGGAGAGAGCGATGTTCAACCGCGCGATCGCCTGCTCGCGCGTGTCACCATAGGCGATGATCTTGCCGAGCAGCGAGTCGTAGTACGGCGGCACGAGGTAGCCGTTGTAGGCGTGCGAGTCGACGCGGATCCCCGGGCCGCCCGGCACGTGAAAGGACGTGATCCGTCCGGGCGAGGGCGTGAAGTTGTAGGCGTCCTCGGCGTTGATGCGGCACTCGATCGCGTGCCCTTTCAACTGCACGTCGCGCTGCTTGAGCGGGAGCTTCTCGTTGCACGCGATGCGGATCTGCTGCTGCACGATGTCGATGCCGCTGATCATCTCGGTGACCGGATGCTCGACCTGTATACGCGTGTTCATCTCGATGAAATAGAACTCGCCGTTCTCGTAGAGGAACTCGAAGGTGCCGGCGCCTTCGTAGCCGATCTTGCGGCACGCCTCGGCGCAGCGCTCGCCGATCCTCAGGCGGGCGCGCGGGTTCACGTGCGGCGCGGGCGCCTCCTCGATCACTTTCTGGTGCCGGCGCTGCATCGAGCAGTCGCGGTCGCCCAGGTAGATCGCGTTGCGGTGCTTGTCCGCGAGGATCTGGACCTCGATGTGGCGCGGGCGCTCGAGGAATTTCTCGAGGTAGACGCTCGGATTGCCGAACGCGGCCTGCGCTTCGCTGCGCGTCGTATTGACCGCGTTTACGAGTGCCGCCTCGGTGTGCACGACCCGCATGCCGCGCCCGCCGCCCCCGCCCGCCGACTTGACGATCACCGGGTAGCCGATCTCGCGCGCGATCTTGACGATTTCCTTCGGGTCATCCGGCAGCGCGGCGTCGATGCCGGGCACGACCGGCACGCCCGCCTTCTTCATGGCGTTCTTCGCGCTCACCTTGTCGCCCATCAGCCGGATGGTGTCGGCGCGCGGGCCGATGAAGACGAAGCCGCTGCGATCGACGCGCTCGGCGAAGTCGGCGTTCTCCGCAAGAAAACCGTAGCCCGGGTGGATCGCCTCGGCGTCCGTCACCTCGGCGGCGCTGATGATCGCGGGAATGTTGAGATAGCTTGCCGCCGACTGCGCCGGCCCGATGCACACCGACTCGTCGGCGAGCTTCACGTACTTCGCCTCGGCGTCCGCCTCGGAGTGCACCACGACCGTCTTGATGCCGAGCTCGCGGCACGCGCGCTGAATGCGCAGCGCGATCTCGCCGCGGTTGGCGATGAGGATTTTTCCGAACACCTAGGCGATGATGAAAAGCGGCTGGCCGTATTCGACGGGCTCGCCGTTCTCGACGAGGATTTCCTTGATGACGCCGTCGCGGTCGGCCTCGATCTCGTTCAGGAGCTTCATCGCCTCGATGATGCAGACGGTCTCGCCGGACTTGATGGGGTCGCCGATCTCGACGAAGGCTTTCGCGCCTGGCGCCGAGCTGCGGTAGAAGGTGCCGACCATCGGCGCCTTGACGACGTGGCCCTCGGGCTCCGGCGGGGCTGCGGGCTCGGCTGGCGCCGCGTGTGCGCCCGGGGGCGGGGCCGCGACAGCAGGTCCACCTACGTACACCGCCGCGGGCTGCGGCAGGATCTGACCCGGACCCGACACACCGCGGCTGATCCGCACCTTCTCTTCGCCCTCGGTGATCTCGAGCTCGGCGATGCCCGACTGCTGGACGAGGTCGATCAGGGTCTTCAGCTTCCGCAGGTCCATCAGGCCTCCTGGCTCTTCGCCGGATGCTCGAGCGCGTACGCGACCGCGAGCTCGTAGCCGCTTGCGCCGAAGCCGCCGATCACACCGACCGCAAGGTCGCTGAAATACGACTTGTGGCGAAAGGGCTCCCGCGCGTGGGTGTTGGTGAGATGAACCTCGGCGTAAGGGATGCGGACGGCGGCGAGGGCGTCGCGCATCGCCACGCTGGTGTGCGTGTATGCGGCCGGATTGATCACGATGAAGTCGACCCCCTCCGGGGCAGCCTGCTGGATGCGCTCCACCAGCTCCGATTCCGAGTTGCTCTGAAAGCACGTCACGCCGGCGCCAGCGGCCTTCGCCTGGGCCGTCAAAGCCTCGGCTATCGCGGCGAGGGTCGTCGTGCCATAGCGGTCGGGCTCGCGGCTTCCGAGGAGGTTCAGATTGGGGCCGCTCAACACCAGAATCTTCTTCGCCATCGGTCCTTACGCTAGTGTTGCCGGAGCCTGCTGGCGGCGGGCGTGGAATTTTTCCTGTAGCGAGCCGAAGTTTGCCGCAGATAGCGCGGGGATGTCCAGCAATTGGCCGAAATTGCCGAGATTTTAGGCTTGGCCTGCAGCGTGAGTGATGGCTCACATTTATGCGTCACCGAAGCCGCGATATCCGTCTTCAGGCCGCCAGCCCGCCTATGCACGTTCGCGCAAGTTGCGCCCGGTTCCCGGGTTATCGGCGAAGTAGCCGATTGATGAGCGGCTCCAGCTCGGCCTCTTTGAAGATGCCGACTTCCCTGTGGGCGACGCCGCCCGATCGGTCGAAAACCACCGTGTAGGGCAGGACGCCCGTCCGGTTTCCGAGCACCCGGGCGAAGTCGAGCACATCGCCGGTCCCGACCAGCACGGGGTAGTTGATGCCGAGCTCGCCGGCGAAAGGCCCGGCCTTTTCAGGCTGGTCGATCGCGAGCCCCACGAGCTGGAGCCCTTGGTCCCCATACCGCTTCTGGAGTCGGATGAGGAGGGGAATCTCCTCCCGGCAGGGACCGCACCACGTCGCCCAGAAGTTGAGGACCAGGACCTTGCCTTTCCACTGGTCCAGGCGCTGCACGCGGCCTTCGAGGTCGTTGAACTCCGCCTGCATGACGTAGGCGGCCATATCGGCGTCGCCGTCGCCCGGCGCGATCTTCCACAGGTGATAGCCAAAACCGGCGGCCGCAGCCATGACCGCCACGACGACGACGAGGGCTTTCACTGATCGAACGTGAGCGCCTGGTCGAGCACGCGCGCGAAGCGCTCGGCCGGCTGAAAGCCGATCACACGCAAACCCGAGATTTCGCGCCCGCCGCGGTCGAAGAAGACGATTCCCGGCGGCCCAAAGAGCCGGAAGCGCTTGAGCAGCGCCTGATGGTCCGCGGAGCTCCCGGTGACATCGGCCTGAAGCTTCGTCATCTCACCGAGGCGCTTCTGCACCGCTGCGTCAGTGAACGTAAAGCGCTCCATCTCCTTGCACGAGACGCACCAGTCGGCATAGAAGTCGAGCATCACCGTGCGCCCGCGCGAGGCCGCGATGGCCTTGTCGAGCTCGGCGGGGGAGTTGACGCGCGTGAACGCCACCGCCGTCGCGCCCTCCGCGGCAGCAGGCGTCCCGCTTCGCACGGCGCTGAGCGGCTGGAGCACGTCGCGCGCACCGGACAACGCACCGACGAGATACGCGATGCCGGTCACGAGCGCGATCATGCCGACCGCTTTTGCGAAACGGTCGAAGCCGCGCGCGTCGGCCGGCAAAGGATCGAGCGCCCGGACGTAGATGCCGCTCACGATGAGGAGCGCCGCCCACGCGAGCATCTGTGCGGTGACGGGCACGAACGGCGACACGAGATAGATCGCCACCCCGAGGAGCAGCACGCCGAAGAAGCGCTTGATGGTGTCCATCCACGGACCGACCTTGGGCATCAGCGCGCCCGCGGAGCCGCCGACGGCGAGTAGCGGCACGCCCATGCCGAAGGCCATCGCGAAGAGCGCCGAGCCGCCGAGCACCACGTCGCGGCTCTGGCTGATGTAGAGGAGGGCGCCGGCGAGCGGCGCGGCGACGCAGGGGCCGACGATCAGGGCCGAGAGCGCCCCCATGCCGAACACGCCGGCGAAATGGCCGCCGGGAAGACGGTTGGTTGCCAGGGTCAATCGGGTCTGGAGCGCGGCGGGCAGCTGAAGCTCGTAGAAGCCGAGCATGGCGCCCGCGAGCACGACGAAAATGCCGGCGAAGGCGCCGATCACCCAGGGGTTCTGGAGCACGGTCGAGAGCATCGCGCCCGAGAGCCCCGCCAGCACGCCCGCCGCGGCGTAGGTGATCGCCATCCCCAGCACGTAGGCGAACGAGAGCAGGAATGAGTGGGTCCGCGTCATCTGCGCGCCGCGGCCGACGATGATGCCCGAGAGGATCGGGATCATCGGCAGCACGCACGGGGTGAGGGAAAGCAGGAGCCCGAAGCCGAAAAAGCTCAGGATGAGGAGGAGCGGGCTGCCGTGGAAGAGCTTCGCGATGGCGGTATCGTCGGCCGCGGATGAGGAAGGCCCGTCGGAAGCGAGGAAGCCGGCTGGCAGATCCGATCGGCTGGCCGAGGCCGCGGTGGAAGCCCCGCCCGCGGCGAGAACGATGCGCGCTTTCTGGTCCTGCGGGATGTAGCAGACCCCGACGTCGGCGCAGCCCTGGGAGGTCGCCGTGATCGTCGCGGCGTCGCCTGCGCGCGCGTTTTTCACCGGCACCCGGATGCGAAGCTCGCCGCGATAGGTCTCCACCTCACCGAAGAACTCGTCCTTCTTGCGCTCTCCCGGCGGAATCTCGGCGGCGCCGAGCTCCATAGTCGAGGGCTCGATGGCGAACTTGAACTTGTCCCGATAGAGGTAGTAGCCGGGCGCCACCTGGTAGCGCACTTCGATCGCGTCGGCGCCCAGCGCGCGGGCATCGAAGCGGAAAGCCTTCTCCGGCTCGAGGAGATCGGGCTCGGCGGCGCCGTGGCAGGTCAGCGAGGCGAGCGCGGTGACCAGCACCACGAAAAACCCCAGGATGCGCACAGGTATCGTCAGCCGATGGGAATCGCGGTCTCTTCCGCGACCCATTGCAGATAATCGTCGAGGCCGCGTGCGATTGGCACAGCGATCACTTCCGGCACTTCGTACGTATGCTGTTCGCGGATCGCGGCTTCGATCTCTTCATAGCGCGCCGCGCGCGTCTTGATCAGCACCGGCACTTCGTCCGCGCGCTCGACGTCGCCTTTCCAGCGGTAGATCGAGGTGCAGCCGTTCAGAATGTTCACGCACGCGGCGAGACGCGACTCGACGAGCCGCCGCGCGAGCTTCTCCGCCGCGTCGCGATCGGGCAGATTGGTGAGCACGAGCAGAAAGTCGCCGTCTTCCATCAGGCGTAACCCCGGTCCCGTTGTCGCAGCACTGTTGTAGACTTCCGAATCCGCGATTTTAGCCTCAGAACTCCCGGCGAGCATGCCTCACCGCATCACCATCAAGCCGAGCAACCACTCGTACGAAGCACAGGACGGCGAGACCGTGCTCGAGTCCGCGCTGCGCGAAGGTTTCGTCATCGCATACGGCTGCCGCAACGGCGCTTGCGGAACGTGCAAAGGCAAGGTGCTCGACGGCGCGGTCGACTACGGCACGTATCAGGACACCGCGCTCCTGGACGAGGAGAAAGCGCAGGGCTACGCGCTTTTCTGCCAAGCGAAGCCGCTCTCCGATCTCGTGATCGAATGCCGCGAGATCAGCGCGGTAAAAGACATCGTCGTGAAGATGCTGCCGTGCCGCGTGCACCAGATGGAGCGCGTCGCGCCCGACGTGATGCGGATCCGTCTCAAGCTCCCCGCGAATGAGCGTCTCCAGTTCCTCGCCGGCCAATACATCGACATCCTCATGCGCGGCGGCATGCGGCGCAGCCTTTCGATGGCGAATCCGCCCGAAGACGACGCGCTCCTCGAGCTGCACCTTCGCAATTACGGCGGCCCGTTCAGCGATCACGTGTTCAACAAGATGAAGGAGAAGGAGATCCTGCGCTTCGAAGGGCCGCTCGGCACCTTCTTCCTGCGCGAGGAATCCGCGAAGCCCATCATCTTCCTCGCGAGCGGCACCGGCTTCGCGCCGATCAAGGCGATGATCGAGCACGCGCTCCACAAGGGCACCTCGCGGTCGATGACCCTCTACTGGGGTGGACGCCGCCCCGCCGATCTGTACTTGAGCTCGCTCCCCGAGAAGTGGGAGACCGAGCATGGGATCAAGTTCGTACCGGTGCTGTCCGAAGCAACGCCGGAAGACCAGTGGACCGGCCGCACCGGGTTCGTGCACCGGGCGGTGATGGAGGACTTCCCCGATCTCACCGGTTACCAGGTCTACGCGTGCGGCGTGCCGGTGATGGTCGAAGCCGCGCACAAGGACTTCACGACGCAGTGCGGCTTGCCGGAGGACGAGTTCTTCTCGGATGCCTTTACTCCCGCCGTCGCACCGGCGGCTCAGAAGTGATAGCTACCGACGAGGTGATGGCTACCGAAGGAGTGATATGAAAGAGTGATAGGTGAAGAGCGGTTCATCACTCCTTCATATCACCCCCTCATATCACCTCTTCATATCACTTCCATATCACTCTTCCGATAGCCATCACGTCTTGAGCCTCGCGAGCGCCAGCTCGAGGCTCTCCCGATAGTGCCTGCGCGCCGCATCGGCATTCCCTAACCGCTCGTGCAGCCGCGCAAGCTCGACGTGGCCGGTATGCGTGGGCTCGACCGAGATGCTTGCCTCGAGATAGCTCTGCGCTTTCCCCCAGAGTCCCTGGCGCGCGCACAGACGGCCCAGCGTAAGCAGTAGCGCGGCATCGCCCGGATGCGCCTCGAGCCACTTTTCGGCACGCTCGATCTTGCGCACCGTATCGCCCCCCTGGCTCGCGGAATACAGCGAGACGAGCTCGCTGTCCCAAGCCGTGTCGAGGCTCTGCTCGATGATCTGCTGCGCCTGCGCGCCGTTGCCGATGCCGATGTAACAGAGCGCGGCCGCCTTCGCGATCGCGGTCTCGCGCTTCTGTGCGTCGGTGAGCTTTCTGAAGGCTTCTTCGAGCGCGTGCGCGTCGTAGCCCTTGCGCTTCAGGTTCTCCGCGACCGCGTGCGTGCGGAGCTTCGCCGCCTGGTCTTCGTCGAAGACGCCGCGCCGCTCGAGATCGCCGACCAGCGCGCTCACTTCGCCCCATTGGCGGTTCTGCTGCCGCGCCTTGAGCTCGAGACGGAGCGCCGCCGTGTGCTTTCGCGGCAGTTCCTTCAGCAGCTCGAGCGCTTCTTCCGCGCGGCGCTCGTCGAGCAGAAGCTCGGCTTCGGTGATGATGCGCAACGCGTCTTCTGCCGGCGCATCCTGCTTGGCGCGCCCGAGATAGCCATCGCGGCGATCGTATGCCCGCAGCTCGTGCGCGGCGCGCGCCGCGAGGACCGCCGAAAGCCGCTTGTTCTCGCCCAACTCGATCGATTGCGCGGCCGCCTGCTCCGCTTTCGCATAGCGACCTTCGAAATACGCTTCGAGCGCGGAGAGGAGCGAGGACTGCGCTCTTTCGCGACGCCGCGCGAGGCGGTACTGCCGCACCCGCGCCGGAATGTAGACCGCGCCCGTCACGAGACGCAGCACGCTGTAGAGCACCACGAAACCGGCCGCGAGCAGCACGAGCAGGAGGTTCAGCGCGATCTCGATGCGATACGGCGGCAGCACGACGAGCACATAGCCGTCGTTGTAGCGCGCCGCCACGACAAGCCCGACGGCGAGGGCAAAGATCGCGATGACCCAGAACAATGTCTTCATCTACTGTCGTAAACCTCGGTTCGCGTTACAAGCCCCGTTCGCCCTTGTATGTTCAATTTCCGGCAGACTTGGCATCGTAAGGTCTGCAATCGGTTGTGCGTTGATGTCGACGCACCGAGCGCGGCAGGCCGCTTTCGCCCTGGTGCCAAACACCGGTCCTCAGCAAGGTCGCCGCGCTCGTTTCCTCGAAGAGCCCGTACGGTTGGAAGGGTTCAAACCCGCATGATGCAAGGATGGGCGTGGAGGACAAGATGAACGAGTTCATAGGTATTGATGTAAGCAAGTCACAGCTGGACGTTCGTGCGCATGTCAGCGAAGCGACGATGGTAGTGGAGAACGCACAGGCCGGGCTCGAGGAGCTTATCGAGTGGCTGAAGGCTGTGGAACCGGAGCTGGTCGTCATGGAAGCCAGTGGCGGCTACGAGCGACTGTGTGCGGCGATGCTCACGCAAGCGGGGTTTGCTGTTGCTGTAGTCAACGCGCGGCAGGTACGGGCGTTTGCGTTGGCCTCGGGCGTGTTGGCCAAGACCGATCGGGTCGATGCGCGTGTGTTGGCGCACTTTGCGGCAGCGATTCGCCCGGCGGGGCAACCCTTGGCTGATGAGCAGCGGCAGCTGCTCGACGAGCTGATGGGGCGGCGTCGTCAGCTTGTGGGCATGATGGTGATGGAGAAGAACCGTCTGGGGCAGGCGCGCGACCGCCGAGTGCGGCGCGACATTAAGAGCCTGATCGAGATTCTCGAGAAGCGCATCGGCGTGTGTGACGGTGAACTGCAGCAGCTCATCCAGGCCTCGCCGGTGTGGCGTGCTCAGGAGGATCTGCTGCGTTCGTTCAAAGGCATTGGCCCGGTAAATGCGCGCACGCTGCTCATTGAGCTGCCGGAGCTCGGCAAGCTTAATCGCAAGAAGATCGCGGCTTTGGTCGGGCTCGCGCCGATTGCACATGACTCCGGTAAACACCGAGGCCGGCGCATGATCGCCGGCGGACGTGGCCAAGTGCGTTGCGCGCTCTATATGGCTGCGATTTCCGCGATCCAGGCCAATTCGATCATTCGCGCGTTCTACGAGCGACTGCGGGCAGCCGGTAAACCAGGCAAGGTGGCAATTACCGCCTGCATGCACAAGATGCTGACGATTCTGAACGCCATGATGCGCAATCAGACTCGTTGGCAAGAACCCAAAATCGCCTAACTCAGACACGGTTGGCAAGAACCCAAAATCGCCTAACTCAGACACGGTTGCTGAGGAGGCCATCGAGGGCCGTCTCGAAGGGGGAACGGCTGGTTGTTCGTACTTCGAGATGCTGCCGCTCCTCAGCACGAACGGTTTTTGTGCTGCGAATTCTTACCTCGCGGGACGGTCGCGAGCGATACGCAGGTTGCGCAACGCATCGAGCGTCGACGAGATCTCCGGCAGCTCGATGGTGATCTCGCCTTCCTGCAGATTGCGCAGCGTTCCGAGCGCGTTGGCCACCGATTTCTCGCGCACGTCGTAGTAGCGGGTGATCCAGTCGCGCGCGGCGCTCAGGTCCGCCTTGTAGCTCGCCTGGTCGCGCGAGAGGAGCGCGAGCCGCGCGCCGAGGAGCCGCAGCTTCAGGTTCTCGCGCAGGAAGAATATCTGCTGCGGCGCGAGCAGCGGCACCTCCGGACGGTCCATGTTCTGCACGCGCACGAGCTGCTTGATCTCTGTCCAGGCCTCGCGCCAGAAGCGCGTCCACGCGTTCTCCGGTTTATCGCGCGCAAGCTCGGTGCTTGCGGCATCGGGCGGCCGCACCTCCATCGCGAGCGGAAGCGTGTCGACCGCCGCGATCACGTTGTCCAGGCGCACCGCGATGCCGACCGTGTCCACGTACGGCAGCGCTTTCAACCGGTCGATGTCGCGGTTGATCGCCTTGCGCAGAGGGGTGAGCAGCGGCCGCTCCATGCGCTGGAGCCGCATATCCGCGTTCTGGAGCGCGATCAGCGCGGCTTTGGCGTTACCGGCGAGCTGGAGCTGCTGGCTCGCGATCAAAAGCGACTGCTCGATCTCGGCGAAGGCCCATTCGTCGCGGTTGCGCGAAAGGTCCTGATAGAGCGCCTCGAGCGCGATCTGCTGACTCTGCGATTCTGCGATGCGGCTTTCGAGGACGCCCAGCTTCACCTGCGCTTCGGCGCTCGCCTCGCGCGCCTGCTCGGCGACGACGCGGCTCTCCTTGTTGCCCGTGTCGGTCTCGGAAAGCTTCTTCGCGACGTCCTGACGCAAGCGGTCGATCGCGGCCCCGGTCGTGTACCACTGGACCGCCAGGAGCAGGAGCGCGAGAACCGCGAGGAGGGTCGCGGCGTGGACGAGGCCGAACGCCGGCCGCGCGGGCTTTGTGGGCGGGGCAGACGCGGCGGGCGGCGTCGGGGCAGGCTCGCGCGCCGCGGCTTCCGCCGGCCCGGGAAGCGGAGGCTGCTGAGGATTGGTGTCGTTCACGGCGTGGTCAGTATGAAAGCATAGGCGGTGCGCCGCAACACGACTCCGGCGTGGAAAAGCTCACCCAAAATGCCGCGCGAGTCCTTCAACGATGCCCTCTTCGCCAGGTCCTGTGACAACAAGTCGATCGAGACTCAGCTCGCGCGCGGTTGCCGCAATCCGCGGGTGCGGCACGAAAAGCATTGTTGTCGCGAGATGCGCTCGCCCGCGGGGGCCGATCATCTCGGCGAAATTGCGCAGTCCCTCGCTGCTGGTGGCGACGGCTGCATCGATGTCGCCACGCCCCCACGCGGCGAGGAGCGCCGCGGGATCCGTTTGCGGGCGCCGCCGCCGATAGCATTCGGCATACTCGACGGCTGCGCCGCGCGAGCGCAGCTCATCGTGCAGAAGCTCGCGCCCGCCGGCGCCGCGGAAGATCACGATGCGCTTGCCGCCGATCGCCTGAAGCTCAGGTGCCGCCAGGAGCGCCTCGCTGTCCGCGCCTGCGGTTGGCGCGACTACTTCCGCAACGCCCTGCCGTCGCAATTCGCGGGCGCTGCCGCCCCCGATCGCGGCGACCGTCAGCCCTTCCGGCAGCGCGCGGCGCCGCCGTATCGTCGCCAGTCCCCGGGTGACTGCGTTCGGGCTGATGAAAATCGCGATGTCGAATGCTTCGAGGCGGTCGATAAGCGCATCGAGGGCCGGGCTTTCCACGTCCAGTATCTCGATCGCGGGAAACAGGATCGCGCGCCCGCCTTGCCCCTCGATGAGGCGTCCGAGCGGAGCGGCCTGGTGGGCGGGCCGCGTGATAACGACGCCGCGCCCGGCAAGGCGGTTGCTCACCAGCGGACGTTCCGGTTAGCGGAGCGATGGGGTGCCACGTCCCTAGCGGTCCTCGCAATAACCGCACCCGCTTATGGACGACCGGGCGCTGCGGCGAGCCGCGCGAGGATCTCGGCCCCACCGGCCTCGCGCAGCCGCGCCGCGAGCAGCTCGCCGAGGCGCTCGGCGTCGGCGGCCGGACCTTCGACCATCGCTCTCGCGACCGCCGAACCATCGGGGGATCCCACGTAACCGCGGAGCCGCATTTGACCCGCCGTGATTTCGGCGTACGCGGCAAGCGGCACGTTGCATGAGCCTGCGAGCAGCCGCGCGACGGTCCGCTCCGCGCGCACGGCGAGCGAAGTCTGAGGATGATCGAGTGGCGCAAGCAGGCGAAGGAGGTCCCTGCGGTCCGTGCGGCATTCGATCCCGATCGCACCCTGGCCCGCCGCCGGCAGGCTCTCGTCCGTCGGGAGGAGCGCGGTGATGCGATCGGCGAGACCGAGCCGCTTCAAGCCCGCGGCGGCCAGCAGGATCGCGTCGTACTGCCCTTCGTCGAGCTTGCGCAGCCGCGTCGGGACGTTGCCGCGCAGCGGCTGCACGGTGAGATCGCCGCGCGCCGCGCGAAGCTGGCTTTCGCGGCGCAGGCTCGACGTGCCGACACGCGCGCCCGCCGGCAGATTCGCGAGGGCGCGGTAGCGGTTCGAGACGAACGCGTCGCGTGGATCGGCTCGCTCGAGCGTGGCCGCGATCACGTGGCCCGACACGAGCTCCATCGGCACATCCTTCATCGAATGGACCGCGACGTCCGCGTCCCCACGGGCCACGGCATCCTCGAGCTCTTTCACGAACAGGCCTTTCCCGCCGATCTTCGCGAGCGAGGCGTCGAGCTTGCGGTCGCCTTCGGTGGTCATGCCAAGAAGATCGATCGCAAGCCCCGGGTGCGTCGTTCGAAGCTGCGACTCGACTTCGCGCGCCTGCCACAGCGCCAGCGCCGATTCGCGTGTCGCGATCACGACCCTGGCGGGCGCGGCCGCGCTCACTTCGCGCTCACTTCGCAAATTCGCGCACGATATGCTGCTGGCGCCGCGACACCGCGATCTTCTCGTCGCAATCCTTGAGCAGCGCGACCCATTGCGCTTCGCCTTCGGCTACGTTGCGCTCGAACCCGCGGATCGCGGCGCGCGCGATGAGGCAGTTGCGATGCACCCGCACGAAGCGGTCCGGGTACTCCTGCTCGAGGCGCGCGAGCGCGTCCTCGATCAGGTACTCGCGCTGCGCGGTGCGCACCGTCACGTATTTCAACTCCGCCTTGAGATAGATCACGTCTTCCACCGGTATCAGGTGGATGCGTCCGCGCTCCTGCGCCGAGAGGAACGCCGGCGCCTTCTGGCTCACCTCCCGCAGCGCCTCGATGGTCGGCCCGCGGGCGCTGCGCGCCCGCACGAGCGCTTCCTTCAGGCGCGCGGTGCGTATCGGCTTCAGCAGGTAATCGATCGCGCGCACCTCGAACGCGCGAATAGCGTAGCCGTCGTAAGCCGTCGTGAATATGATCGCAGGCGGCTCCGGCAGTTTCTGCAAATGCTGTGCGAGCTCGATCCCGTCCATCTCGGGCATGCGGATGTCGAGCAGGATCACCTGGGCCGCCGTCGCGGCGAGCGTATCGAGCGCGGCACGCGCCGTGGCGGCTTCGCCGACGACCTCGAACGCGATCTCTGCGGACAGGTCGGCGAGCACGTCGCGCAGCCTCGCGCGCGCCGGCGCTTCGTCGTCCACGATCAGTATGCGCAGCGGCTGTTCGCTCATACGGGTGATTTCACATAGGGAAGCACGATATGCACCTGGTACATGTCTTCGCGCACGCGGGTGTCGAGCCGCGCCTCCGCGTCGAAATGGAGCTGGAGCCGTTCCCGTATGTTGGCGAGCGCCATCTTGTTGCCGGCGTGGTGGTTGCCCTGGCGCTCGTAGGGGTTGCGCAGCACCGCATGCAATTCGTTGCGGCTCGTGTAGATGTCGATGCTGATCTCGCCCGGCTCCACGCGCGGCTCGATGCCGTGGTAGACCGCGTTCTCCAGGAGCGGCTGCAGCACGAGCGGCGGCACCAGCGCGTCCTCCGGCATTTTGTCGATGCGCCACGCGACCTTCAACCGGTCGCCCAGGCGCAGTTGCTCGAGCTCGAGGTACTGCCGGCAGAGCTGCACCTCGCGCGCGATCGGCGAAAGCTGCTGGTTGTCGCCCATCACCACGCGAAAGAGCTCCGCGAGGTCTTCCAGCGCAGCTTCAGCGCGTCTTGGCTCCTGCCGGATGAGCGACAGGACCGCATTGAGGCTGTTGAAAAGAAAGTGCGGGCGGATGCGCGCCTGCAATGCCTGCAGCCGCGCTTCGGCGACGGCCGGCGAGAGCGCGCGGCCCCGCAAATCGAAGTACGCGAGCAGCATGATCGCGGCGAGCGCGGCGAGCACGCCGTAGCGCTCGAATGCGGGCACGGCCTCACGCGGGTTCTCGTACATCATCAGCGTCACGGCCAGGGCGACGACGACTGCGATCGCGATCACGGCGCCCGCGCTCATGAAATAAGGCAGGCGCCGGAGCGCCCCGTCGAGCGCGGCGAGCACGAGCACGGTCGACATGAGAATGGGCTGCATGATCGCGGAGATCTCGAGGAGCTCCCGCCACGATCCGACGAGCGTCGGCGCGCGCGCGATCGCCGCGCCGATGGCGAGCACGTTTACGACGATCAGTATGCGCAGCAGAATGCCGAGGTTGCGGAAGTTGGGTAAAGCGCTCGTGTAGGCGTTTTGATTTATACTGGCCATCGCGATCGTTCGAAAGAACTCACGCACCTCCGCGTGTCAACCGGCTTGCAGCATTTCATACGCCGGCCAATTCTAGCAGGGCATATGTCAGCGAGTGATAAGAAAGCCGGCGGCTGGTCGGGGCGCTTTCAGGAGCCGGTCACCGACCTCGTGAAGAGCTTCACCGCGTCGGTTGCTTTCGATCATCGCCTCGCCGAGTTCGATATCCAAGGCTCGCTCGCTCATGCGCGCATGCTGAAAGCCGCGGACATACTCACCGCGAAAGACCTCTCGGCGATCGAGAAAGGCCTCGCGCAGATCCGCAAGGAGATCCGCGCGGGCAGCTTTCAATGGTCGGTGGATCTCGAGGACGTGCACCTCAATATCGAGCGGCGCTTGACGGACCTTGTCGGCGACGCTGGCAAGCGCCTGCACACCGCGCGCTCGCGCAACGATCAGGTGGCGACCGACGTGCGGCTCTACCTGCGCGCGGCGATCGACGAGATCGCGGCGCTGGTGAAGAAGCTACAAGGCGCCCTCCTCGATGTCGCCGCGCAGCACGTCGATACGATCATGCCGGGCTTCACGCATTTGCAGGTCGCACAGCCGGTGTCGTTCGGCCATCACCTGCTCGCCTACTTCGAGATGCTCGCGCGCGATCGCGAGCGGCTTGCCGACTGCCGCAAGCGCGTGAACCGGCCTTTCCAGCACATTGGGATCCTAAGCTTAGAATTCCACGTGGACAAGTTGTCGCG
>JADMIO011437889.1_pt1 | contig 42761 bp, 43 predicted proteins | sample 8958161 | NCBI WGS metagenome assembly JADMIO01 (sample SAMN16585339, study PRJNA669376) | soil metagenome | isolation source: Crop rotation soil | place: USA: Cullars Rotation, Alabama | collected 2011
CAACTTGTCCACGTGGAATTCTAAGCTTAGGATCCCAATGTGCTGGAAAGGGCAATAACGGCAAGACTTCGGCCATCGATCTCGCGGACGCTTCCTAAAACATGGCGAAGGAAGAGCTGATGGTCATGGAGGGGCTGGTCGACGAGATCTACCCCGACGGCCGCTTCGGCGTGATGCTCGACAACGAGCATCGGATCATCGCCTACACCGCCGGCAAGATGCGGCGTTTCCGCATCAAGTCGGTGGTCGGCGATCGCGTCCATGTCGAAATGACGCCCTACGATCTTTCCAAGGGCCGAATCATCTTCCGCGAGAAGCTGCCGGGCCAGGGGCCGGGCGGACCGCGCAAGCGGACCTTCCGGCGATGAGAATATCACAACCAAGAAACCATCTGGCATTTGGCCATTTGGCAACCAACCAGGCGGAGACACCCGCCAAGGACTGAAATGAACGTACATATGATCGGGTCGAAGCGGCCCAAGCTCTACCCGCCGAAAGCATTGCTTGCGGCCGGGCCGATCGAGCGCCGCTCCCCCACCCTTTCCGGCTTCGAGTTGCGGCATATCGTGACCGAGATGCTCGGATAGGACCAACGCCCTCCCTCTTCGAAAGGGGGAGGGCTTTTTGATGACTGGAAAACAATGATGTCGCGAGAAATTCTGAAACCCTATCTTATCGCCAAGGAGGCCGACGGCGAATTCCGTCTCACCGTCCGCGAGACCCGCTACAACAGCCAGGGCTATCCTTTGGTCACCTCGACCCCGGTCGCCGAGACCTTCAAGAGCGCCACCGCGGCGCGCACCCACGCCCGCGAGAATTTCGGCGCCGAGCCGGGACAGTTCGCGGCGAAATAAGGCCCGGGCCCCCGGCGCCGGCGACGCATATCGCTTTGGAGATCGGGCCCTGCTCCGCTAAGGCTCGATCATGGCCAAGCGGAGCATATTGATCGTCGGCGGCGGCACGGCGGGATGGCTGACGGCGGCCTATCTCGCCAAATATCTCGACCTGTCCGACCAGGGGCAGCTCGACATCACTTTGCTCGAATCGCCGGAAATCGGCATCATCGGCGTCGGCGAAGGCACCTTCCCGACCATCCGCACCACGCTCAAGTTCCTCGGCATCGACGAGGGCCGCTTCATCCGGCGCACCTCGGCCACGTTCAAGCAGGGCATCCGCTTCACCGACTGGGTGCGGACGCCGCACGACGGGCAGCACGAGCATTTTTTCCATCCGTTCGAAGCGCCCTTCTACACCGAGGGGACCAGCCTGGTGCCCTATTGGCTGTTGCAGGACGAGGCGACGCGGCCGTCATTCGCCGAGGCGGTGACGATCCAGAACCGCGTCGCCGAAGCGAAGCGTGCGCCCAAAAGGCCGGACGAGGGCGATTTTTCGGGGCCGCTCAACTACGCCTATCATTTCGACGCGGCGAGCCTGGCGCAGGTGCTGGCCGATCGCGCCAAGGAATTGGGCGTCATCCATCTCAAGGGGCTGATGACCAATGTCGCGCTCGACGAGGCCGGAGCCGTCGACCATGTCGTCACCCAGGAGCACGGCAACCTCCAGGCCGATCTCTACATCGACTGCAGCGGCTTTCGCGCCGAGCTGATCGGCCGCGCGCTGGAGGTTCCGTTCAGGTCGGTGCGCCACATCTTGTTCACCGACCGGGCGATCGCCTGCAAGATCCCCTATGACCGGCCGGACGCGCCGCTCGAAAGCTTCACCATCGCCGCCGCGCACGAGGCGGGCTGGACCTGGGACATCGGCCTTGCCGGCGCCCGCGGCATCGGCTGCGTCTATTCGAGCGCCCACATCTCGGACGAGCGCGCCGCGGAGATCCTGCGCGACTATGCCGGTCCCGGGGCCGAGGAGGTGCCGAACCGGCGTATCCCGTTCGAGGCCGGCTGGCGCGAGCGGCAATGGGTAAAGAATTGCGTGGCGGTGGGCCTGGCCGGCGGCTTTCTCGAGCCGCTCGAATCGACCGGCGTGCTGATGATCGAGGCCGCCGCCGGGATGATCGCCGAGCTCTTCCCGCATAACGGCCCGGTCGACGCCCCGGCGCGCCGCTTCAACGAGCTGATCAACGCGCGCTACGAGAATATCGTCAACTTTCTGAAGCTCCATTATTGCCTGAGCCAGCGGACCGAACCCTTCTGGCGCGACAATGCCGATCCGGCCTCGATCCCCGAGCGGCTGCGCGAACTGCTCGAGCAATGGCGCTATCGCCCGCCCGGCCGGTTCGACTTCATCCTCGACCTCGAGAGCTTCGCCTTCTTCAACTATCAGTACATCCTCTACGGCATGGAGTTCAAAACCGACCTCACGCCGGTGCGAAGCGACTTCCCCAACGTGAAGGCGGCCGAGAGACTGTTCGCGCGGATCCGCAATTTCGGCGAACGCGCGACCCATGACCTGCCGGCGCATCGGAGCCTGATCCAGCAGATCAATTCGGGGGATGAAAGGGTGCTGGCGGGCTGAAGTCCCTGTTCGTCATCCCGGACTGGATCCGGGATCCATGAACACGGCGTATGCGAACCGACCGATTCCGTGTTCATGGATCCCGACTTTCGTCAGGATGACGTCGGTGGGGCCATGCTACAGCGCCCAATCCAGCGAGAGCCAGAATTTGTCCGTATCGGTGGCGAAGGCGTCGGCGCGGTAGCGGGCGTAGCGGGCGGACAAGGTGGTGCGGCCGTGGCGCAGGCTGGCGAGCAGATCGAGCTCGTTGCCATAATGCTGATCGAGCCGGTCGCTTTCGAAGCGATGCCAGGTCGCCGACAGGCCGAGCGCGTCGACCGGCGGGCCGGGCCGGCGCCAGGCATAGCCGAGGGTGCCGTAGAGGTCGCGGACTCCGTTGGGCGGCGTCGTGGTGAACTTGTCCGCCCAGCCCTGCCATTTGAACAGGGAGGCGAGCGGCGTCTGGACGCTGGTCAGCGCCACGCCCCGGTCCGCGCCGAGGACTTCATAGCCGCCGGTCAGGGTGAATGCGTGGGCGGTGAGCGCGAGCTCGCCCAGCCAGTAATTGGCGGCATAGTCATTGGGATTGCGATGATAGTCGCTCTGCCGCGCGTAGCTCGCCGTGTAGGCGAGCGTGACCCCCTGGCCGAGCGGCGTGCTGCCGGCAAAGCGAATCCCGTAGGTCTGGCTGGAGAGGCGGAAGCCCTGCACCGCCGCCTCGTCCTGATCGACGAGAAAGGCGAAGCCGGTGAGCGCGCCGATCCGCGTCCGGTAGCCGAGCAGGACGAAGACATTGTCGCCGCTCACCGCGGTCCGGCGCGCGCCGGTGCCGTGGGTGCCGTTCACGGTGCGGTCGCTCAACGCGTAGGTCACGTCCGCGCTGAAGCCGGTCCGCCGTCCCCACTGGATGCGCACCGCATCATAGGTCTGCTGGTTCTGGCGGAAACTGGAGGAGCCGACGAAGCGCTGATCGGCAAGCTCGATTAGCTGGCGGCCGGCCGTCATCGCGAAGCCGTTGGTGCCCGAATAGCGGATCTGGGCGCGGTTCAGCTCGGCGTTGCGCGGATCGACGACCAAGGGAAAGGCGGTGTGCCCGTTGGTGCCGTCATTGTAGTCGTCGACGATGGCGAGCGTCCCCTCGCCCTCGATCAGTGCCGACCAATGGCCGGAGGTCAGCTGGACGCCCGGCCGCACGCGCAGGGTGAGCGCATTGGCGTCCTGCGCGAATCCGTCCTGATCGACCAGCTCGTAGCGCAGCCGCGCGTCGGCCAGGGGCGTGACGCGCACATCCTGCGCGGCGGCCGCCCCGCTGCCCAGCAGCAGGATCGCTCCGATCGCCCCCCGCATCGACCTAGGCGACCGCGCCGGAATGAAGCAGCACGTCGTCGAGGTCGCGCAGATCCCGGCCGCGAGTCTCCCGGCCAAACCAGGCGACCAGGACCATTGCCGCCAGCACCGGCACCACGACCGCGCCGGCGACGATTCCGATCGGCGGCACCAATCTGGTGATCGACAGCGCCTGGGCGATCACGCCACCGGCCTTGGTGCAGGCCGCGACCCAGCCGGTCGCGCGGCCGCGCACGCGGAGCGGAAAGCTCTCGGCGGTATAGGGCAGGACGATCGCGATGATGCCGTTGATGCCGATGATGAGCAACGCGAAGGGAAGCACCGGATCGCCGCCGCCGAACAGCTCGAGACGCAGCACGCCGAGCAGGCCCAGCATCAATATCCCGATTGAGGTGACGAGCGACCATTTGGTGCTCCACAGGCTGTAGACCAGGGCGCAGACGAAGGCCATCGGGATGGCGATCAGCGCCGATTTGGCGAGCAGTCCGTTGGCGACCTCGACCGAATAGCCCTGGTCGCGCAAATGCGCCGGCAGCCACAGCAGCAGCCCGAAATTGACGAAGCCCCAACTCAGGGCGGTGAGCGAAAGCGCGGTGAGCTTGCCATAAAGATGCAGACCCTTGAGCGCGCCATGCCCAGATGTGTTGGCGGTCCGGGCCGGTTCGGCGCCCAGCTTCTTCGCGACGGCTCCAAACTTCTTCATCACCGCCTGCGCCTCCACGGCGCGGCCGCGTGCGATCAGGAACTTGGCGCTCTCGGGAATGAAAGCGCCGAGGAAGACCAGAGCGAGCCCGGTCGGCAGGTTCAGCAGCCACAGGACACGCCAGCTCAATATCGGAACCAGATAGGTCGCGGCGCCGCTCGCGGCGAGATAGCCGCCGCCCGCGCCGAGACCGCCGACCAGCACCAGGCTCCAGCCGCGATGCTTGTTGGGCATCATCTCGGCGAGCAAAGCGTAGGTGACCGGTAGCATGCCGCCCGCGGCGGCGCCCATCATGAAGCACATGCCGACGTTCCAGGCGAGGCTTGGCATGGCGCCGCAGATCGAGGTGCCGACGAACATCACCGCCGAGAGCAGGATCGTCGCCTTGCGCCCGTAAATGTCGGCAAGCACCCCCCACACGACCGATCCGGTCACCGTGCCGACCAGAGCGAAAAAGGGAACAAGCGACGCGACCGATTGATCGACCTGATATTCGTGCTTCATGCCGTCGATGGTGAAGCCGAGCGCCGCCGGCTTCATCGTGTCGATGATCAGGGCGACGACCAGCACCAGCATCAGCCCCCAATGGGCCGGACCCAGATGCGCATCCTCGGGTGCGGCGATGACGATGTCCGCCGCCGCCGCGCGCTGGGCAGCGACGTTGCGCGGCAGCAGACCCCAGGCGGCGGTCAGGCAGCCGCCGACGATCAGGAACATCCCGAACTGCATGTCCCAGCCCATCGGCATGCCGGACAGCATGAAGTGCATGTCCCTGGCCATGACGAACATCGGGATGTGGAGCAGCACGCCGGCCGTCACCGCCGTGCAGCCAAGCGCAAAGGCCCAGACCGCCTGGCGATCTGAAAGAGTGCTTGAGGAAAGTCCGTTCATGCGGCGTCGGCGGCGAGCGCGCCTTCGAGCGTGTCGAGCTCGCCGCTGGCGCGGGCCTTGCGGCCGTAGACCAATTCGAACAGGGGCCCGGCCATCACCGTCGTCACGATCGCCATCAGCACCATCATCGAGAACAGGGTCGGCCCGATTATGCCCTTCTGCAGGCCGATATTGATGATGATCAGCTCCATCAGGCCGCGCGAGTTCATCAGCGCGCCGATGCCGAGTGCGGTGCGGTTATCCTCGCCCATCACCCGCGCTGCCGCCCAGCAGGCGCCGAACTTGGCGAGGATCGAGGCGGCGAGCACGCCCAAGGCGATCAGCAACAAGGTCGGCGTGTTGACCATGTCCATGCGGGTGTTGAGCCCCGAATAGGTGAAGAACATCGGCAGCAGCAGGACGACCGCGAGCGGCTCGACCTTGCGCTTCAGCTCGGTGACGAACAGGCCGCGCGGCATGACGGCGCCGAGCAGGAAGCCGCCGAACACCGCATGGATGCCGATCGCGTCCATCAGGAAGGCCGAGAGGCAGAACAGCATGAGCGTGATGGCGAGCACCAGATTGCTCATCTCGCCGGCCTTCTCCACCGCACGGCCGAGCGGGGCGAGCAGCCTCTTGCCGAACAGGAAGATGAACAGCGCGTAGATGAGTCCGCCGCCGATCGCGAGCACCGCCACGCCCGGACCCGCGCCGAACGTCGCCAGCACCAATGCGAGCACGCACCAGGAGCAGGCATCGTCGAACGCGCCGGCGGTCAGTGACAAGGTGCCGAGCGCCGTATCGGCGAGACCGCGCTCGTTGATGATCCGCGCCAGCATCGGGAAGGCGGTGAGCGCGATGCAGGCGCCCATGAACAGGGTCGCGTTGGCCGTCGAGATGCCGGGCGCGAACAGGCCGGGCACCTGCAGCAGCCAAGGCGTGATCACCACTGCGACCAGGAACGGCGTGACGATGCCGGCGAGCGACACGCCCATCGCGCTGCGCGCCTTGGATTTGAAATGGCCGAGCTGCAGCGTGGTGCCGACCAGGAACATGTAGAGGCCGACGCCGAATTGCGCGCCGACATAGAGGACGTTCCGGGTCTGCGGAGGAAAAAAAGCGGCCTGCAAGTCGGGGAACTGCAGGCCCAGGAGAGACGGGCCGAGAACGACGCCGGCGATCATCTCGCCGACCACCTGGGGCTGGCCGAGAATTTTCTTGCCGACCCAGCCGACCACGCGGCAGGCCAGCAGGATCACCGCCAGCTGGAGGAAAAAATGAACCGAGAGGTCGCCGGGCGCGTAGCTGTGCGCGGCCGCCTCGACGGCGGGCCCGTGCGGGGAGAGCAGCCCGGACACGGTATCGATGAAGCTGCCGAGCACGTTCGACGACATGGTTTTTGCCTCCCCAAGCCGGCGCGCATGTGTTGTGCGTCGCCGCGTTGCACATGAGGGAGCGTCGATTTCGCACGGCGCGCAACCGCAAAACCGCATCGGCTGGTAACGCTACCATCACTTTTCCGGTTGTCGGGCGATTTCTGTTGCGAGGGCGACACGATATAGTAATGTACCTACATGACAACGCCGTCATTATAGGTACGTAGGCTCATTTGGAGCGACTCATGAAGGTGCTCAGCAGCCGCGATTTCAACCAGGATGTGAGCCACGCCAAGCGAGTCGCGAAGGCGGAGCCGGTGTTCGTCACCGACCGCGGCAAGCCGACCCACGTGCTGATGAGCATCGAGGCCTTCCGCCAGCTCAGCGGCCAGAGCGAGTCGATCGTCGACCTGCTGGCCATGCCGGGCCTCGCCGATGTCGAGCCCGATGAGGCCCGCCCCAGCGATGCCTGGGACCGGCGTGAGAGCTTTCGCTGATGTACCTGCTCGACACCGGCGTGGTCTTCGAGCTGCGCAACGCCAAGGCCGGGCGCACCGACGCCGGCCTCGCCGCCTGGGCGGCCGCCATCGCACGCGAGGACATGTTCATTTCCGCGCTCGCCTTGCTCGAGCTCGAGGACGATGCAGCGCGGCTGGAGCGCAAGGACAAGGCGGCCGGCGCGGCGCTGAGGGCGTGGATCGACGGCCAGGTGATGCGCGCCTTCGAAGGGCGGATCCTGCCGGTCGACGCGGCGGTGGTGCGGCGGCGGGCCCAGCTCTCCTATCCGGACGCGCGGGACGGCCTGCTCGCCGCGACCGCGGTCGAGCATGGCCTGACCCTGGTCACCCGCAACGCCGCCGCGTTCAAGGCCGGCCGGGTCAGGACCTTCAATCCCTGGGGCTATACGCCCGCCTCGACCGACGAGGATGCCGACTGGCGCCAGGCGGCGCGAACCAGCTCCTTGTGGCTGAAGAATCTGTTCGTGCGGACCTGAGGATCCGCCGCATTCGGGCGAATATGAACGAACCTCAGAGGGGCGGGGTAATAACTAAATCGGCGGAAAATAGTAATTACCCCCAAATAGTCATTCCCCCTGCGACATCAACGATTTAACGTTCCAGAATTACCCCCGGGGCCGGAGCGCGCGGACCTGATTTATCCTCCCTGCGAGCGTAGCTCGTGGGGAGGGGGACCGCCTAAGAGGCGGTGTAGGGGCCTACTGACTCAGAAAGCCCCTCCACCATGCTTCGCATGGTCCCCCTCCCCATCGCTTCGCGACAGGGAGGACTGGAGCACGCGAATGGGTCATCGCAGCAGCGAGCGCGGGGTCGGCGCGAGGCGCAGAATCTGCGGCGCGCGCTCCTCGAAATCGTCCAGTCGCGGGCCGAGATCCTGCCGCCATTCCGGCGCCGCGGCGAGCGATGCCCGGGCGCGATCCCAGGCCGCCTGATCGGCGACGCGGGTGTACCAGACGAAGACCTTCTCATGCTGGCGGACGGGGAGCTGCGGGAAATCGTTGGGCTCGGTCTCGGTCACGTAGCTGGCGAGCACCGGCAGCCCGGCGGCGGCATAAGCGGGCGCGAGCCGGTCGCGGAAGAAGGCGGCGAACCCCTCCGCCGGATCCTTCCACAGATAGTGGATGGTCGCGAGCAGCAGGCCGCCCGCCGGAGCCGGCGCGTCGATGCCGGCCCGCGTCCCCCACGCCGGAGCGAAACCCGAATCCGGAAAGGCGGGCCGCAGCAGCAGGACATTGTCGTTGTCGTCGAGCATCGCATTGGCGGCGGCGCGATTGGCCCGCCACACCGGGCCGGAATAGAAATTGCGAAGCGAGGTGCCGCGCGCCGCCATCGAGTCGAAGCCCCGGATCCAGGTGAAGCGATCGGGATCGTCGAGGTCGCGATACTGGCCGACCAGCCGGGCGCCGGTCGCCTCCTGGCTTTCGACGAAATGGCGTTCGAACAATGCGATCATCGCATCGCGCCTGCCGGCGATGATCTTGTACTGGCGAAGCTCGATGACGGGGTGCGGCGCCGGCGCGGTTTGGGGGGCCGGCGCGGTCTGCGCGGCGGCGGCCGCCGCGAATCCCAGGAAGGTGAGAATGGCGGCTCCGAGGCGGAGCAGCGGCGGCGGGCCAGGCTTTGTCATGCGCGTTCGAACTCCATGATCCAGTTGGTTTCCCAGCTCGCGCCGGCGTCGGCCGAAAAGGCCTGTTCCCACCGCGCGCCGGCCTGCGTGATGTTCGACCAGAGGAAGCGGATGCGGATCGGACGGCCTTCGAAAACGTCGTCACCGAAGAACCGGCCGACGCCGTCCTCGAACCGGCCGGTCAGCGGCGGATCGAGCTTGGGGTCGCGCCCGTCGATCCAGTGCAGCGACCATGTGGAGAGACGCGGATCGAACAGGCGCAACGTGCTTGCCTGGTAGCTTCCCCCGGGCAGGTCGACGACGTTCCAGTCGAAATTTCCAAGACCGCCCAGGATCGGCTCGGCGCGCATCGTGCCGCCGAATTCCGCCCAGTCGCTGCTCCCCGCCAGCCTTGCCTTGAGCCGGCGGTGGTGGACGCGCCACGCGCCATGGATGAAATCGAAATCATTGGCGCCCGGCGGCAGCTTGGCATCGGCAGCCATGTTCATGGGTAGATCCTCATCGTTCGACTCGTTCGCATAAAACAGACCGGTTGCCCGGTTTTGTCAACTGTGCGATTGCGGTCTGCGGAGATTCGGCATGAAACAGCGGACCCGCACCAACGACCCGGCCGGCATGCGCAACCGCGTGCTCGACGTCGCGGCCCTCTCGTTCCAGGCGCGCGGCTTCGGCGCGACGAGCACGCACGACATCGTGCGCCAAGCCGGCGTGACCGGCGGGGCGCTGCATCATCATTTCCCGACCAAGAAGGCGCTGGCGCTGGCGGTGATCGGCGAACGAGTCTCGCCGGAAGTCGGCGAGACCTGGGTGGCGCGCGTGACGGATGCGCCGAGCGCCGCCGAAGGCATCCTTTCCGCGTTCAACGCGGTGATCGCGGCGCTCGATGCGCAGGGATCGGTGTCGGGCTGCCCGCTCGGGAACCTTGCGCTCGAGCTGTCGCTCGCCGACGAGGACCTGCGCGCCGCGCTCGCCGGGGAATATGGCAAATGGCGCGAGGCGATCGCGGAGAAGCTGCGCGTCGATATCGCCAAGGGCCAGGCCCGCTTCGCGGCGGCGGATCCCGATGCCTTCGCCAACGTCGTCGTCGCGATGTTTTCCGGCGCGATGGCGATCGCGAAGGCCGAGCAGAGCAGCGCGGCGCTGACGGCGTGCGCGGCGCAGCTGGCCGTGATTATGAAGGGTGAGGTGGCGTAGCCGCGGACTCTCGCTCCTAGTCCTCCCTGTGAGCGCAGCTCATGGGGAGGGGGACCGCACGAAGTGCGGTGGAGGGGCCTACCGATTCCGAGTTGCCCCTCCACCATGTTTCACATGGTCCCCCTCCCCATCGCCTTCGGCGACAGGGAGGACTTGAAGCGGGAGATGCTGGACACAAAAAAAACGCCCGTGTCAGCCTTTGCCGCGGGCGCAATTCGAATCATCAATTTCGTCGTTTACGTTTTGTTCTCGTGCCTGTCAAGTCAGTCGACGCGGCGGATCGTCTCCTCCAGCGTGGCGACGCCGAGGCCGAAGCGGCGGAAGCTCATGCGGTTGTGGGCGGTGCGGCCGTTCGGGTGCAGCGTGATCCATTGCTCGACGCTGGGGCCCTCGCTGCTGCGATAGGTGAGGTGCAGGACGTTGCCGGCGATATCGCCGGTCACCGGCCCGTCGGCGTCGGAGAGGGTGCCGGTGATGCCGTTGCGGCCGGAGCGGACCAGGCGCCAGCTGCGCCGCCGCGCCGGTTTGCCTTCCTCCTCGATGACCTGCTCGATCACCAAAGCGTTGCTGCGGTCCATCCAGCCGCGGCTGTGCGCGCGCACCGCGTGGCTGCCCGACATGATCACGCTGACCCGCCCCTCCCCTTCGGTGCGGCCGATGAAGAATTGTTCTGGAGCGATCGACTGGAAAAGCAGGAAAGCGGCGATGGAGGATGCAATCGGCAGAAATAATGTCCCGGGTCGCGGCCCGGGCGCATCGCGCGGACTGGAGGCGCGGCCTTAACCCATGTTGGGCGGCGATGCCAGCATGGCGGCGGCGCCCGCGCATTTCATCTGACCGGAAATCGCTCTATCCTGCCGAACGGACGCGGCCTGCACCTGCCGCCGGGGGAGTGAGCGAAGATGATCGAGCGACTGCGCGCCCGTCTCTCCGGCACCGCGCTCGGCCCCGTCGCGACGGTCTGGGCGCTGGGCTATGTGCTGATCGCCTTCCTCGCCGTGATGCTCGGCCGCATGGGGGCGGCGACCAGCTTCGTGACCGATCTTCCTTTGCTCGCGCTGGGCGTCGCCATCACCATGGGCCTGGAGCGGCTCCATCGCGGCCTGGCCGAGCGATCGCCGCTGCTGCGCTGGACCGCTTTGGCGCCGGCGGTGCTGGCGGCGAGCATCGTTCAGACCTTTACCGACCTGCTCTGGCTGCGCTGGCTCTCCGTCGCCGCCTTTCCCGGCTGGCGGGCCTGGGCCTATCCCTTCACGGCGCAGCGCACGATCACCGTGTTCGTCATCTACTTCTGGACCTTTTGCCTGATGATGACCCTGATCTGGGCGACCGGCCTTCAGGCCCGCGCCGAAGCGCTTGCGGCGCGGGCGGCGCTGGCCGAGGCCGAAGCCGAGCGCGCCGAGGCTGAGGCGGACGAAGCGGAGGCGGAAGCGGACCGCGCCGAGGACGCCGCCGAGCGGGCCGAGGCGAAGGCGCTGCGCCTTCAGCTCGATCCGCATTTCCTGTTCAACACGCTGAACTCGATCTCGAGCCTGGTCACGCTCGCCCGCAATGCCGAGGCGAACCGGATGCTGGACGCGCTCGGCGATTTCCTGCGCGCCTCGCTGCAAAGCGATCCGACCGCCGACGTGACGCTCGACGAGGAGATCGAGACGATCGACGCCTATCTCGGCATCGAGAGCATCCGCTTCGGCGACCGGCTGGCGATCGAGATCGACATCGCGCCGGGGTTGAGCGACGTGGCGGTGCCGAACTTCATACTCCAGCCGCTCGTCGAAAATGCGGTGAAGCACGGCGTCGCCGCCACGCGCGGCCCGGCGACGCTGACGATCGCGGCGGCGCGCGACGGCGGCGCGCTCGTGCTCAGCGTCACCAACACCCGGCCCGCCGGGGCCGAATTGGGCGAGCCGCGAACAGGCACCGGCATCGGCCTCGCCAATATCCGCCAGCGGCTTGCCATTCGCTATGACGACGCGGCGCGCCTGGAAACCGGGCCGGTGGAGAATGGGTGGAGGGCGGAAATCTGGCTGCCGGCGGCTTAGAGCCGAATTCGTCCAACAAACTCACTTCGTCATTCCCGCGAAAGCGGGAATCCAGCTTTCCTCCTATGGCTAAGAAAGAAGAAGCGGGATTCCCGCTTTCGCCGGAATGACGGGAAAGCGGAAGCCCGGCAAAAAACGCCACTGGCACTCACGCCGCTTCACCCTAAATAGGGAGCGACGCATACAGACCGGGAGACGCGCGATGGCCGACGAGATGGACCCCGCCAACAACCAGCCGCCGGGCTATGTCCCGCCCAAGGTCTGGACCTGGGACGCGCCGAGCGGCGGCCAGTTCGCCAATATCAACCGGCCGATTTCCGGCGCGACCAGCGAGAAGGCCCTGCCGGTCGGCAAGCACCCGCTCCAGCTCTATTCGATGGGTACGCCGAACGGCGTCAAGGTCACGATCATGCTCGAGGAGCTGCTCGCCGCCGGCCATGCGGGCGCCGAATATGACGCCTGGATGATCCGGATCGGCGAAGGCGACCAGTTCACCAGCGGCTTCGTTTCGGTCAATCCGAACAGCAAGATCCCGGCGATGATGGATCACTCGACCGATCCGCCGACGCGCCTGTTCGAGAGCGGATCGATCCTGGTCTATCTGGCCGAGAAGTTCGGCGCCTTCCTTCCGACCGAGCATTATGCCCGCGCCGAGACGTATAACTGGCTGATGTGGCAGATGGGATCGGCGCCGTTCGTCGGCGGCGGCTTCGGCCATTTCTTCGCTTACGCGCCGTTCAAGATGGAGTATCCGATCAACCGCTACGCGATGGAGACCAAGCGCCAGCTCCACGTGCTCGACACCCACCTCGCGAGCCACGAATATCTGGCCGGCGACGACTATACGATCGCCGACATGGCGACCTACCCCTGGTACGGCAACATGGTCCGCGGCGCCTATGGCGCGGCCGAGTTCCTGTCGGTGCAGGAATACAAAAATATCGACCGCTGGGTGGAGACGATCTCGGCGCGCGAGGCGGTCCAGCGCGGACGGATCGTCAACCTGACCTGGGGGCCGGAGGAGCACCGGGTGACCGAGCGGCACGAGGCGGCGGATATCGACAGGGTGCGGGCGGTGATGCAGGCCGAGGGGGCGGAGAAGCCGGCGGTTTGACGGGCGGCGGCGGGACAGCGGCCGCCGACCGATCGTCAATTCATCATTCCGGTTCGTCGTGCGGGATCGGGTTGCGCGGGCAGGCATGGGCCGGGCGGCTGCGCGGTGGCGTGTCGCAGCCGCGGGCACGGCGGTCGCAGGCCGGAGTCCAGAATTCGACGACGGGCGGGTTGGACCAGATTGTGAGCTCCTGGCGCCAGGAGAGTTTGTCCGCTTCATCGATCCGCCAGCGCCCGAAGATCCAGCCCCCGTCGCATCCGATGATGTCGATCAGCTCGGCATGCGCATCGAGGAGGGCGCCGTCGCGGGAGCGGATGACGATTTGGCTCGACAGGCTGGGATGCGAGTAGCCTCGCGCCACGCTTACCCCGGTCGAAATCCCCGGGCCCAATATCCATGCGTCGCGGCCGGCGCTCCCATTGCCCCGCCGCAGGAGCAGCCAGCCGTCGAACGAGGCCAGGAGCGGGAATGAAGGCCGGGCGCCGCCGCTGCGGACGCGGCCGGGGCCGGGGCTAGGGGGGATCAAGCGGCCGACCTGTGCGGATTCTTCATGCGGCTCGGCATGAAGCGTCCGGCCGCCGGCCGGCGAAATGTCGACCCCGGCCGGCGGGCCGGCGCTGTCGCGATAGCCGCGCGGTTCGTCCATAGGCGCGGGGCGTCGGGGGTCGGCTGCATGGCAGGAGGCACAAGGGAAGTGTTCAGTGGCTCGCATCTGGAACCCTTTTTGCCGAGAATCACCCAAAACGGGGCACGTCCTCGGCGCGACGACATGGCTGGATCGTTCACCTGATCGGGTTCCAGAGGAGCACCGGGTGACCGAAGACATGATGCAATGAATATGTACAAGGCGCGGGCGCCACTGCAAGCTAGCGGAGCGTAAAAGCCGGCGGATTAATGACTTGGTCGTGCGGGGCGCCTAGCGGCAAGCACCGCACGAGAGTTACTCACCTCAAGCTCGACCACATGCTATATCAGGGCTTCCGCAGATCACACAAAGCATCGGATCGGCAATCTGCTGCAAACCCCGGCTGTCCCTGTGTGATGATGACCGTTTGTAAAAGCCATCAAGAGCGAAATGGCAATGAAAAGGCGCGCGAGAGTATGCTCGGCTAGGTTAGACAATGTAGCATGGGTTAAGCCATCCATAATCGCGTAAACTAGCCGATAACATACCTTCACGTCCGGCTGCGCCCAATGCTCGTGTTGACTCTACGTTCTCCTCATGACAGCTTGCTGGCTATTCCTCGGGGGGGGCTTTCAGCAAAGCGCCGAAGCAAAGGAGCTGCATAATGCAGACGAGAACATTTTTCTGGCTTCTGGGAATCGCCGTTCTAATCGCAGCCGGCTTGGGAACATGGGTTTATTATGACCGAACCAGTGCTACTGGCCAGTACGTCCTGCGCCTCAAATGGCTGCATCAGGCTCAATTCGCAGGGTTTTACGCGGCTGCCGAGCAGGGCTACTATAGAAACTCAAATCTCGACATACGGATCGAACAAGGGGGTCAGGACTTCCCAGCCGTACGAATGATCGTCTCTGGGGGAGAAGATTTTGGAGTAACAGGGGCGGATCAGATTCTCCTTGCTCGATCACAGGGCGCCGACGTTGTGCCTCTCATGGTGATCTATCGGGATAACCCGTTCGTCCTATTTGCGCGGACATCATTGAACATACGATCGCCCGCAGACTTCGTAGGGCATAAGATAGGGGTCAAGGTTGGTGGCAACGAAGAGCTGATCTATCGCGCATTGATTCAGAGAACAGGCGTGACCGTACCATCTGGCGACGAAATTCCGGTCCAATTCGATCTTGCGCCCTTTCTAACCAACGCTGTGCAAATTTGGCCGGGATACGCAATCAATGAACCATTATTGGTTGCCGATCAAGGAGTACCCGTTAGTATTCTTCGCCCATCGGATTTTGGAGTCAGGCTCTATGCGGATGTCCTGTTTACATCGGGCACACTGATACGAGAGCATCCGGACGTAGTTAGAACGTTTGTCCAAGCGTCTCTCCGCGGATGGAACGATGTCTATCAAGATCCCGACCTCGGCGCGCGTCTATCGATGAGGTACGCCTCTGGATCCAATCTCGCCCATCAAACGGACATGATGCGGGCCAGCTTGCCCTACATACGGGGTAGCGGAGGTGCCTTAGGCAGGATGTCCTTAGGCGGTTGGCAACAAACGCAAAGACTACTGCGAGATGGTGGATTTTTGGCGTCTGATGTCAATCTGCAGCAAATGTTAACGGAGGCGTCGAGCGCCGGCGGATTGGTCGAATGATATGCTCATCGCCGAAGCGATTTCCAAATCCTACGGCCAGCTCAATGTCCTAGATGAGTTGTCAGCAGAGTTCCACTGTGGCGACGTCAACGTCATCATGGGCTCAAGCGGTAGCGGGAAGTCCACTCTTCTGAAGATCCTAGCGGGTGTCGATTCGCCGACCTCAGGTTTCTTTGGGCATAGAGCCGCCACAGACATCCTGTCGTATATGCCGCAGGGCGACAGCCTCCTCCCTTGGTTGGACACCAAGGACAATGTCCTGGTGCCGCTAAGGGTTGGTCGAGCACAGCGGCTCATAACTTCCACCGAGCAGCAGCGCGCTCAAGAGTTATTGCTGCTCTTCGGTCTTGCCAAATTCGCGAATGCCCGCCCATTCGAGTTAAGTGGAGGAATGAAGCAACGTGTCGCGCTGGCGCGCAGCCTTATTACGGAACCTGACATTCTTTTGCTCGATGAGCCCTTTAGTGCACTCGACGATCCAACTCGAATCCGCATCGAGGGAGTCCTGCGCAGCCTCGTGCAGAAACGAAACCTCATTTGCATTCTGGTCACTCATAATGTCGACCAAGCGATCGGAATCGGCGATGAGGTTGCTCTGCTGACCGGGAGCCCCGCCCGCCTAAACCGGGCACTCCACCTGCCGAAAGCGAAACGCCCACTATCCGCCTTAGACTACGGTGTCGCCAGGCAAGCCTTGCTGGAGCACATCCATGCTTAAGGTCGTGGCGCAGCGCACAGCCCTGACCGTGCTTTTTTTAGGTGTCTATCTAGGACTATGGTCCTCGATAAAATTCGGCTTCGGAATCGCTGACTATCTCGTGCCATCCCCGCGTAGCGTCCTGTCTGCGGCCTTCGACCCGTCGCAGCGACTGTTTTTTCACGCTTGGATCACGTTGAATGAAAGTTTCTTTGGGTTTGCAGCGGCAAATGCAATCGCGTTCGCAGCTGGCGTTGCCTCGTATCTAAGTCGGACTGTACGCGCCATTGTAATCCCGCTTGGCATCACGCTCAAAACTACGCCCGTCGTCGCGATTGCTCCACTTCTCATTATATGGCTGGGCTCGGGTTTTCATACTAGGGTCATTGCCTCGGCGGTAATCTGTTTCTTTCCTATGTTGATTGGCGTCTATGAATCAATGACACAAACGCCGCGGCCTCTCGTCGAATATTATAAGAGTCTACAGGCAACCCGACTTGAAGAAGTCTTCCATCTTAGGCTGCCTTACGCAATCCCAGACATATTCACAGCTCTTCGCGTTTCATCGACGCTCTCCATCGTCGGCGCCGTGGTTGCCGAGATGATAGGCGCCACGTCTGGGTTAGGCTACGTGATTGTCCTGAGGACTTACAGCTTTCAAACCGCATCAACATTCGCTGCTGTGATCATGGCGGCCTGCTGTGGGTTCGTTCTGTATGGCGGTGTCCTGCTGGTGCAGGCGGTCGTCGGCGTTTCGAGGTGGAGAAGCTAGGGGAAAACAAATGGCAAATGACGGTGAAGGCAATTATGCTTCAAGATCACCCATCGGGCATGAGGCTATTCCGCAGAAAAAAGAAGTCGGAAAGTTCTTATCTATAGCAATAATGATAGTTTTATCTTTTGTAGGGGTATTTGCGGTCATATATATTTTATCTTTTCTTCAATTGCGCTATCGTTCACAGGTAAATGATCATGACTTATTAGAAATAGCAAGCCTCGTGCTTAATGCTGCGGCGATAACCGTAGGTTCCGTTTTTATCATAACACTTGCTCTCACGGTATATAATATTTATCAAATTCAACAGCAACGAAAAGAGGTAGAACAGAGAATAGCGAGAGACGAATCAAATCTTACGCTTATGGAACTGAGGATAAAACTTGCGGAAGAAAAGATCGGAAAATTTCAAGACCCAGATTCGATAATTCGAACTGTGGAAGCATTAATTAAGGAGGCTGCGAGAGATATAAGTAGCGATTTCGATCGTAAATACGTCGCGGCTGATGCATTAAGCGAGAGAATTAAGAAGGATGTCGAGCTGGGTTTTGTTGAGCGGATATATACGTCCGCACTTGGATCCGCGTTAGTTGCAGAGGCATTGCGAGATACTGCATCATCTCACCCCGTGAGAAGCAAGTCGTAGCTCGGATGCATCGCGGGCGTGCCTCTGGCTGGCGTGTCTTGCAAGAGCGGTATTCGGCTAGTAGAATTGCGGCGTGCCAAAATCCCCATCTTACGAGGTGCACCTCGCCAGCGACGTAATTTCAAGTCGACTAGATCTGGAACTGCGCGACCTCGGATTCGAACGTGACCGGTTTGTCGGCGGAACAACGGGTGTTGTGCATCCGTGCCACTACACAGCCGACCCCGAAACGGAGGAAGCAATGGCTTGCCTGTGGCAGCAGAGCATCCTTCTGTTGGCGGGGTCAGGCCCGGATGAGTTCCATGGCTACGCGGAAGGAGAGATCACCGCCGACAAACATCGAGTGCAGGTCGCGTGGCAACCGTTCTCTGATAAAATAATTTTCCCTTACAGTCGCTTTGCCTATGAGGAGTGTCCATTGGGACACAACAAGAAATTTGACATCCATCTTACGGCCGATCTCAAAACGATGGACGAGCGATTCCGCCATCTAATGGAGGAGGCCTGCAACTTCCATTTCGTCGATATTGATAAACCGAATGGGACAAAGGTTCGCGTTTATACCATTCAGCCGTTCGGTGATCGAATATCGGCTAAGATTTGGAAGCCTCTCCTCTCCTTTTTCAAGCAAGTGGGAGGGTTTGAAGGAAAGCTGAAGCTAGAGGTATGTCGGTACTTCGAGCGTTTCCCCAGAACGGCAGCATGTTGCCCCGTCGTAACGCAGGTAGACCACCAACATCTGGTCGCGGTTTAAGTAGCATCGACTCCCCCGCTCACCGCTCGGGTCGGATTCAGGACATGCGGGCTTTCAAATGAAAACTTCGATCCCGCCCCCAAGCCTAGACCAACCGGGATTGCTTCACCGCTGCCTCAATGAAAGACGCAAACAATGGGTGCGGATCGAGGGGTTTAGACTTCAGCTCCGGATGAAACCGCACCCCGACAATCCACGATTGCGCGCGCTGACTCATGCCTCAGCATGAGAACCGTGCTTATTCCGACGATCCACGCCGCTCGCTTAAACGAGGCGGGATTGCTTCACGGCTGCCTGAATGAAGCTGGCGAACAATGGGTGTGGATCGAATGGCTTGGATTTGAGCTCGGGATGAAATTGGACGCCGATAAACCAAGGGTGATCCGGCCGCTCCACGATCTCAGGCAATTCCCCATCCGGGCTCATCCCCGAGAAGACCAGCCCCCCCTGCTCCAGCCTCTCCTTATAATGGACATTGACCTCGTAGCGGTGGCGGTGGCGTTCGCTGATCGTGTCGGCGCCGTAGATGGTGCGGACCACGCTGTTGCCGTCGAGCATGGCCGGATAGGCGCCGAGGCGCATGGTGCCGCCGAGATCGCCGTGGGCCTCGCGCTTCTGCAGGCCTTCCTCGCTCATCCATTCGGTGATCAGGCCGATGATCGGCTCGCCGACCTCGCCGAATTCGCTGCTGCCGGCGCCTTCCAGGCCGGCGGTGTTCCGCGCCGCCTCGATGCAGGCCATCTGCATGCCGAGGCAGATGCCGAAGAAGGGGACGTCGCGAGTGCGGGCGAAGTGGACGCTCGCGATCTTGCCCTCGGAGCCGCGCTCGCCGAAGCCGCCGGGGACGAGAATGGCGTGCATCGGCTCGAGCAAAGCGGCGACCTCGGCCTCCGGATGCTCGAACAATTCGGCGTCGAGCCATTTGATGTTGACCCGGACCCGGTTGGCGAGGCCGCCATGGACCAGGGCCTCGGTGAGGCTCTTATAGGCGTCCTGCAGGCCGACATATTTGCCGACCACGCCGATCGTCACCTCGCCTTCGGGGTTGAACAAACGGTCGGTGACGTCGTCCCAGCGGGCCATGTCGGGCTCGGGCGCGTCGGTGATGCCGAAGGCGAGCAGCACCTCGGCGTCGAGCCCGGCCTCGTGATATTGGGCGGGGACCGCGTAGATGCTGGTCGCGTCGAGCGCGGGGACGACCGCTTCCTTGCGGACGTTGCAGAACAAAGCGATCTTGGCGCGCTCATTGTCGGGCAAAGGATGCTCGCAGCGGCAGACGATGATCTCGGGCTGGATGCCGAGGCTGGTCAGCTCGCGCACGCTGTGCTGGGTCGGCTTGGTCTTCAGCTCGCCGGCGGCGGCGATGTAGGGGACCAGCGTGGTGTGGATCGAAAGGCACTGGCCGCGCGGGCATTCGTTGCGGAACTGGCGGATCGCCTCGACGAACGGCAGGGATTCGATGTCGCCGACCGTGCCGCCGACCTCGATCAGCAGGAAATCGCAATCCTCCTCGACATCGGCGCGGATGAAATCCTTGATCGCATTGGTGACGTGCGGGATCACCTGGACGGTGGCGCCGAGATAGTCGCCGCGGCGCTCGCGCTGGATGATGCCCTGATAGATGCGGCCCGAGGTGACGTTGTCCGACTGGCGGGCGGGAACGCCGCTGAACCTTTCGTAATGGCCGAGATCGAGATCGGTCTCGGCGCCGTCATCGGTGACGTAGACCTCGCCATGCTGATAGGGCGACATCGTGCCCGGATCGACGTTGAGATAGGGATCGAGCTTGCGCAGGCGGACCGTATAGCCCCGCGCCTGAAGCAGAGCGGCGAGCGAGGCGGCCATGAGGCCCTTGCCAAGGCTGGAGACCACGCCGCCGGTGATAAATATGAACCGCGCCATGGGAGTTGAGGCTTAAGCGGTGCGGACGCGAAAGGGCAACCCGTCGAATCGGTTTTTATTTTTTCGGGAGGGTTTGGAAGGGAAGAAAGGGGTTTCTCGCGAAAGCGCGAAGCAGAAGGAAGGCGCGAAGTTCTTGGGGGGATCGACGCCTGGGAGCTCGCGGGCGCCGCCCCTCCCTCAGCCTGACGAACGTCAGGATCCATGAACACGGAGGGCGTTTGCCGATTCCGTGTTCATGGATGCTGAATCAAGTTCAGCATGACGGGTGGTGGATGGGGCGGCGTTGCCGCCCTGCCCCGCTTCGCGCCTTCCCTTCGCGTCCTTCGCGCCTTCGCGTGAAACGACCCTTGCTTACTGCGCGAGGGGAACGCCGGTCTGGTTGCCCTGGGCGGGCGCTGCCGGGGCCGGAGCCGCGGGCGCGCCGGGGGCGGCGGCGGGCGGGGCGGTGCCGGGGGCGGGCTGGGCCGGGGCGATCGGGCGGGCGAGGTTGGGATCGATCACGTGGGCGGTGCGCTGGCTAGCGGCGAGCGCGGCGAGCAGGATCGAGAGCGCGACGAAGATGGTGGCGAGAATCGCCGTGCCGCGGGTGAGGAAATCGGCGGCGCCGCGCGCGCTCATCATCCCGGCCGGGCTGCCGCCGCCAGCGAGCCCGCCGCCTTCGGAGCGCTGCATCAGGATGAGCGTGATCAGCAGCAAGGCGACGGCCGCCTGGATGACGAGAAGGAAAGTGAACAGGCCCATGGGTTAGCGCTTTCAAATTGCCGTCATGCCGGCGCAGGCCGCCGGTAAGAGCCGAGATCCCGGCCTCCGCCGGGATGACGAATATGTGCGGCGATCTAGGCGATCATGAGCGCGTTCTCAAGAGGCGGCGGCAGCCTCGATGATCGGGACGAACTGGGCCGCGGTGAGGCTGGCGCCGCCGACCAGGGCGCCGTCGACGTCGGCGACCGCGAACAGCTCGGCGGCATTGTCGGCCTTGACCGAGCCGCCGTAGAGGATGCGGACCCGCTGCCCGCGATCGCCGTAGCGGGCGACCAGGGCGGCGCGGATCGCGGCGTGCATTTCGGCGACGTCGGCGGGCGTCGCGACCTTGCCGGTGCCGATCGCCCAGATCGGCTCATAGGCGACGACCAGCTCGCCCTCCTCCCAATCGTCGGGCAGCGAGCCGGCGAGCTGCGCCTCGACCAGGGCGACATGGCCGCCGGCGGCGCGCTGGGCTTCCGATTCGCCGACGCAGATGATGGCGATCAGGCCGGCCTTGAGTGCGGCGGCGGCCTTGGCGCGGACCTCGGCGTCGGTCTCGTGCTGGTCGGCGCGACGCTCGCTATGGCCGGCGATGACGAGGCGGGCGCCGGCCTCGCGGATCATCGCCACCGAGACGCAGCCGGTATGGGCGCCGCTCTCCGCCGCGTGGCAATCCTGCGCGCCGATGGTGAGGCCGCCCGAGCGGGTCTGGGCGGCCGAGATCAGGGTGAAAGGCGGGCAGATGGCGACGTCGACGCCGCCGGCATTGCGCGCCGCCTCGGCGATCGCGGAGAGCTCGGTCAGCTGGCCGAGGCTGCCGTTCATCTTCCAGTTTCCGGCGACGAGCTTGCGGCGCAGGTGCATCTCTTTTCCAGTCCCCTATTGCATCCCCGCGAAAGGTTGCCCGGCGCGTAGCGCGCTTCTATGGCCTGCGCAAACAAACCTCCAACGGGACCATCCATGATCGCCAATTTCCGCAAGTCGCTCCGCAGCTGGGCCACGATCGGGCTCCTCCTGTTCTCGCTGATCGCGATCGTCGTCACCGGCTTCGGCACCGGCGGCTTCGGCGGCCTCGGCAGCCTGACCAAGGGCGACGGCACCGCGGCGGGCGACACGCTCGCCACCGTCGAGGGCAGGACGGTCACCGCCTCGGAGGTCACCGACCAGGTCAACCGCGCCTTCGTGCGTGCCCGCCAGCAGCAGCCGACGCTCGACATGGCCGCCTTCCTCGCTCAGGGCGTCTACGATCAGGTCCTCACCCAGGTGATCGTCGCCGACGCGCTGCAGGCCTTCGCCGACCATCAGGGCCTGGTCATCTCCCAGACCATGGTCGACCGCGAGATCGCCAACCTGCCGGCCTTCCGCAACCTCACCGGCCAGTTCGACCAGAGCGTCTACCGCCAGCAATTGCAGGCAATGAACATGACCGAGGCGAAGCTGCGCGAGGATATCGCCCAGTCGCTGGTCCAGCGCCAGCTGCTCGGTCCGATCGCGCTCGGCGGCCGCGTGCCCGAAGGCGTCGCCCGCGAATATGCCAATCTGCTGCTCGAGCGGCGCACCGGCACGATCGCGGTCGTCCCGACCGAGATGATGGCGGCCGGCATCAACCCGACCGAGGCCGAAATCGCCGCCTTCTACCGGGCCAACCGGGTGGCCTTCACCATCCCCGAGCGGCGCGTGATCAAATATGCGGTGATCGGCATGGAGCAGGTCGCCCAGACCCCGCCCGCGACCGACGCCGAGATCGCAGCGGTCTACCGCAACAGCCCGCTCTCCTACGGCGCGCGCGAGACGCGCACGATCCAGTCGATCGTGCTGCCCAGCCAGCAGGCGGCCGACGCCTTCGCGGCGCGGGTGCGTGGCGGCACCAGCTTCGTCGCGGCAGCGCAGGCGGCCGGATTCGCGGCGGCCGACGTGACCTTCGCCAACCAGAATCGTACCCAGTTCGCCGGCGTCACCAACGCGCAGATCGCCGCGGCGGCGTTCGCGGCGGCCGAGGGCGCGGTCGTTGGGCCGACCCGCTCGGAGCTCGGCTATCACGTCGTGCGGGTCGATCATGTCACCGCCATCGCGGCGCGGCCGATCGAGACGGTGCGCGGAGAGATCGCCGCGGCGATCGACCAGCGCAAGCGCGCCGACGCGCTCACTGCCCTGGTCACGCAGGCCGAGGAGCAGCTTTCCAGCGGCGCCAGCTTCGAGGAGGTGGCGCGCGCCCACAATCTCACCATCGTCACCACGCCGCCGGTCACCGCGGCCGGCCTGCCGGTCGGCACCACCACGCCCTGGACGGCGCCGGCCGATCTCGCCCCGCTGCTCCGCGGCGCGTTCGACATCGATGCCGAGGACCCCGAACCCGCGATCGAGACGATCGCCGCCAATCAGCGCTTCGCCATGCTCGGCATCGACCGGGTGGTGCCCGCGGCGCCGGCGCCGCTCGCCGAGATCGCGCAGCAGGTCCGCACCGCCTTCATCCAGCAGCGCGCGCGCCAGACGGCCCGCGCGCTGGCCGACCGCATCGTCGCGCGGATCAATGCCGGCACGCCCGCGGCACAGGCCCTCGCCGAGGCGCAGCCGCGCATCCAGAACGGGCGCCATGTCGACCTGCGCCGGGTCGACATCAGCCGGCAGGGCCAGCAGGTGCCGCCGCCGCTGATCGCCTTGTTCAGCATTCCGCAGGGCCGCGCCCGCGTCATGCCCGCCGAGAACAATGCCGGCTGGTTCATCGTCGTCCACGAGCAGCGGACGCCCGGCGACGCATCGGGCACGCCGGCGCTGATCCAGACGACGCGCACCCAGTTCAACAGCAGCGTCAACGAGGAGCTCGCCCAGCAATTCGCCCGCGCCATCGAGCTGCGCAGCGACATCGTGCGCAACGAGGACGCGATCCGCGGCGCGCGCCAGCAGATGACGGGCAACGCGACTCCTCCGGCGAGCTAGAGGCGGCCGGGGCCGTGATTCTCGTCATCGACAATTATGACAGCTTCACCTGGAACCTGGTCCACTATCTGCGCGAAATCGGGGCCGAGGTCAGCGTCGCGCGCAACGATGCGCTGAGCGCGGCCGAGGCGGTGGCGAGCGGCCCCGATGCGGTCCTGATCTCGCCGGGGCCTGGAATTCCGGACGAGGCGGGAATCTCGCTCGACCTGGTCGCGGCCTGCGCCGAGGCACGCCTGCCCCTGCTCGGCGTGTGCCTCGGCCATCAGGCGATCGGGCAGCATTTCGGCGCGCGCATCGCGCGGGCGCCGACCATCATGCACGGCAAGGTCTCGGCGATCGACCATGACGGCAGCGGCGTCTTCGCCGGCCTCCCCTCCCCCTTCGCGGCCACCCGCTACCATTCGCTGACCGTGCCGGCGGAGAGCCTGCCCGCCGCCCTGATCGCCAATGCGCGGGCCGAGGACGGGACGGTGCAGGGCTTCCGCCATGCGAGCCTGCCGATCCACGGAGTCCAGTTCCATCCGGAGAGCATCGCCAGCGAGCATGGCCACGTTCTGCTCGCCAATTTCCTGAGCCTCGGCAGGGCCGTCGCCGCCGCCGCTTGACAGCTTCCGTAACGTTCCTTACACGTTCCGCTTACGTTCCACGGCTGGGGATTCCTTCATGCTGACGCGCAAGCAACATGAGCTTCTTCTCTACATCGACAAGCACCTTTCCGAGAGCGGGGTGTCGCCCTCGTTCGAGGAGATGAAGGAGGCGCTCGACCTCAAATCGAAGAGCGGCGTGCACCGCCTCATTTCGGCGCTCGAGGAGCGCGGCTTCATCCGGCGGCTGGCCAATCGGGCGCGCGCGCTCGAAGTGCTGAAGATGCCGGAGATGAAGGCGGCGGCACCCGCGAACCAGAATGCGCCGCTGCGCGTGCCGCAGGCGGCCAACGACATGATCATCGATCTGCCGCTGCACGGCCGGATCGCGGCGGGCACGCCGATCGAAGCGCTGCAGGGCACCGATACCCTGCCCGTCCCCGCCGCCTTGCTCGGCCCCGGCGAGCATTACGCGCTCGAAGTGGCCGGCGATTCGATGGTCGACGAGGGCATTCTCGACGGCGATTTCGCGCTGATCAAGCGCCAGGATACGGCCCGCGACGGCGAGATCGTGGTCGCTTTGATCAACGACGAGGAAGCGACGCTGAAGACCTTCCGCCGCGAAGGCCAGATGATCCGCCTCGATCCGGCCAATCGGCAATATGATCCGCAGCGCTATCGGCCCGACCAGGTCCAGATCCAGGGAAGGCTGGCTGGGCTGCTGCGGCGCTACTGATCTTTCCCTTTCTTCTCCCTCCCCTTGATGGGGAGGGGTTGGGGCGGGGTGAACCTGGGAGACCCCAAGATGGCGCGATATCGTCCCCCGGAAGGCTCGACGCCACGAGCCAGGCGGCTCCGGAGTGTTCCGACTGACGCAGAGCAGCGAATGTGGCGCCTGCTGCGCACCTGTTTTCCCGATGCGCACTTTCGCCGGCAGGTGCCACTACGGGATTTCGTGGCCGATTTCGCAAGCCACCAGTTGAAATTGGTCATCGAAGTCGATGGCGGACAGCATGGCGGACCCGACGAAGATGAGCGGACCGCGCTGATTGAAGCCGAAGGTTATCGCGTGGTGCGTTTCTGGAATCACGATGTTCTTGGCAATGACGATGGGGTCGCGACGATGCTGGCGAGCTATTGCGGAGACGCCACCCCCACCCAACCCTCCCCCATCAAGGGGGAGGGCTTTAGCGGGCAGCGCGGATTGTGATCCAGGACGCCATCGAGCGGATCTTCGCGCGGAGCGAGCCGCGGGTGCGGGCGCTGGTGGAAACGCTGATCGAGCGAGTCCGTGCGCTTCCCGGCGTCAGCGTCGATCCGAAGGGGACGTGCATCCATCTCAACCGCCGTGTCGCCTTTGCCGGGTTGCATCCACGCAAGACCGCAATGCTGCTCAACCTCCGGACGTCCGCGCCGATCGGGAGCGGGCGCATCCGCAAGGTCGAGCGTGCCTCGGCTCACCGGTACCATAATGAAATGCTGCTCGAATCGGCCGGCGACCTCGACCCTGAGCTGATGGGCTGGATCGCCGAGGCCCATGCACTCGCGGGCTGAGCATTCGAAAGGAGAGCGAAATGGCGCGGTTGAACTATGTCGAGCTGCCGGTCGGCGATGTCGGCGCGGCCAAGGCGTTTTACGAAGGCGCGTTCGGCTGGTCGCTGACCGATTTCGGGCCGACTTATGCCTGCACGCTGACCGGCGACACCGATATCGGGCTGCAGGGCGACGGCGCCGAGGCGACCAAGGCGCCGTTGGCGGTGATCCAGGTCGACGATCTCGAAGCCGTGCTGGCGGCGGTGACCGCGGCTGGCGGGACGATCGTCCGGCCGATCTTCTCCTTCCCCGGCGGGCGCCGGTTCCAGTTCCTCGATCCGGGCGGCAACGAGCTGGCCTGCATGCAGGCTGAGCAAGGCTAGACTCTGGTATGAGAGGATTGGGTCCCCGCTCCGTTCGGGCTGAGCCTGTCGAAGCCCCATCCTTCTCTTCTGCCGTAAGAAGAAAGGCCCTTCGACAAGCTCAGGGCGAACGGATGGTGTTTCAGCTCTCCGTTCTCAAAATCTAGGCGATCCGCTCCGGCACCGCGGCGGCGTCGGCGGCCAGCGATTCGGGGGTGCCGAGCGCTTCCCAGGGGAAGACGAACCAGCTCTTGTCCAGGTCGCGATCGATCGCGCTGCCGCGATAATCGGCCTTGGCCTGCGAGCGGACATTGTCGATCAGGACCGCGACGCGCAGGCCAGCCGGATCGCCGCTCTTGGCCTCGATCGCCGCGCGCAAGGCGGCGATGGTGGCGCCGCTGTCGTTGATGTCGTCGACGATGAGCAGGCGCTGGCCCGCCTTGATCTTGGCCGCCAATTTGTCGAGCAACTCGTCGGCAAAGCCCACTTCGCCCGAGCTGTGATCGACCGAGAGCAAGGCGATGCCGGTGCGGTGCGACAGATAGGCGGCGGGAACCAGGCCGCCGCGGCCGATGCCGACCAGGAAATCGGGCGTCCAGGGATCGCCTTCGAGCGCCCGCGCGACGCACTCCACGTCGGCGAGAAACCGATCGTAGGAGATGGGGGCAAAAATGGGAGCGGCCATGCCCGGCATGAATCCTGTGCGGCTGGAGATGGCCGAACCATAAGGAGCGCCCGGAGCCGCGACAATCGGCAAAGCCGCCCGCGGTGAAATGCTCACAGCCTGTGTGGGCGAGCCGTGTCCGTTCGCTTGCGAGGGTCTGGATAAGCGGAAAGCCCCGGCCGCATCGGGGGGTCGCGCACCGCCCAGGGATGGCGCCCTTCCCGCTCCGCGACCGTCGCCAGCGCCGGCGGATCGCCGAAGGTGATCGCAAGCCCACCGGTGCGGCGCAGGAAAAGGAGATCGGCGCGGAGCCAGCGCGGTGCGCAGGCGCGGGGCAAAGCCCGGTCGGAGACGACGATGTCGGCCGCGGCGCAAGCGGCGATCATCTCCTCCCAGCGCACGCGGTTGGGGGTGCGGGTGGCGAGGATGCGCCAGCGGCGGCCATCGCGCTCGATGTCGGCGGCGCACAGATCGGGGCTGCAGGCGGCGATGGGCAGGGATTCGAGCTCGAGGAACTCGGCCTCGGCGCCGCTCGCCTCGGCCAGCGTGTCGCGGACATAATCGCCGGCGCGGGGGCGAAGCAGAGCGAGCGCGCCGTCGGGCGTGCGCAGAGCGAGGTGTCGGCCGTCGCCGGTGACGATCAGATCGGGCGCCGGGGTCGCCAACGCCCAGAGGGCACCCAGGGCGAGCGGGACCAGCCCCCAGCGGCGCAGCGTCGTGCGCCACAGGCAGATCCACAGGCCTCCGGCGATCATCAAGGCGAAAGCGGCGGGCGCCATGGCGGGGAGCAAAGCGACGGCGCCGGGCGCGGTGGCGGCGGTTCGGGCCAGCCAGAGCAGGAAGGAGAGCGCCTGGCCGGTCAGCCACCATAAGGGCCCGCCGAGCCCGACGAGATCGAACAGCAGGGCCAGGGCCTCGAGCGGCATGATGACGAAGGTGGTGAGCGGAATGGCGACGACATTGGCGAAGGCACCGTAAAGGCCCTGGCGGTGGAAATGGAACAGGGCGATCGGCGCCAGCGCGATCTCGACGGCGAGGCCGGTGAGGATGAGGGCGAAGAGGGCGCGGCCGATCCGGGCCGGCCAGCCTTCGTCGCGGCGCGCGAACCAGGCGCGGGCGCGGGGGTTTTCGTGGAGGGCGACGATCGCGACGATGGCGGCGAAGCTCAGCTGGAAGCTCGCCCCGGCGAGGCTTTCGGGCCAGAGCAGAAGGACGATCAGCGCGCCGACCGCGACCATCCTGAGCGTGATCGCCTCCCGCCCCAGGGCGATGCCGGCAAGGACGAGCAGAGCGGCGACGCAGGAGCGCACGGTCGGGACCTCGGCGCCGGTCAGCAAGGTGTAGGCGATGCCGGCGAGCGCGCCGGCGGCGGCCGCGATCAGGACGAGGCGGAAGCGCAACGCCAGCGTCGGGCTCAAGGCGAGCAATTTCAGCGTCAGCAGCATGACCGCGCCGACCACGGCGGTGAGATGGAGGCCGCTGACCGAGAGCAGATGGGCGAGGCCCGAGCGGCGCATCGCATCGGCATCCTCGTCGGGGATGCCATATTGATCGCCGGTGGCGAGAGCGGCGGCGATGCCCCCTTCCCCCGCCGCACCGGCGAGGCGGGCGCGGATATGAGTGGAGAGGCGCTGGCGCAGATCGGCGATGCGGCCTGAGAAGCTGCGCTCCGATGCGGGCGCGATCACCTCGATGCCGAGCGCCCGGCCGGTGCCGCCGATCTGCTGGAACCAGGCGGCACGGCCAAAATCATAGGCGCCCGGCACCGGAGTCGGCGCCGGCGGCATCACCCAGGCGCGCATGCGGACGGTGGCTCCGGGATCGAGCCCTCCCACCATCTTGTCGGCCTCGACATTGACGCGCAGCCGCACCGGCATGCCCTCGCCTTGCGGGCGGACGACGAGGCGGGTGGCGCCCTTCGCGGCCATCGCCTGGACGCTGTCGATGGTGGCGACGAAATCCATCAATTGCTCGCGCGCGATGCGCGGCGCGGCGGCGCGATCGGCCTGCCACCAGATCAGGGCGCAGCCCAGAGCGGCGGCGAGACTGAACAGCGCCAGCGCCCGCCCCCAGCGCGTGCCGGCGCCGAGCGCCAGCGCGGCGAGCGCCGCGCCGCCGGCCGCGAACAGGAAGGCGGCCCACTGGACCGTGTCGGCCAGATAGAACCAGGCGCCGATGCCGAGCATCAGGCCGACCGGGAGCCAGAGCGGCAGCTGCTCGCGCTCCGCCTCGGCGATGGTTTCGAGGCGGGCGGAGAGGCTCGAGAGGCCTCGCCGCACCCTCGTCATCCCGGACTTGATGATGGGGCTTCGCCGTCCGCCGGACGGCGGGATGGGGGTCCCATCATGGGATCCATGAACAGCCGAGTCATCGGCTAGATCGCCGGCCTCCGTGTTCATGGGCCCCGGCCTTCGCCGGGGTGGCTCAGGGGGAAGCGCGAACGGCGAGGGGCGCCTCTTCCTTGGGGGAAGTGCGCTATGCTAGGGCCGCGCGCGTCGAGGGTCGCCATGGACCCGCATGGTTGGAGATTAAGCGCGTGAGCGCAAGCCCGATGCCCCCCAAGGTCGTGACTCGCTTCGCGCCATCGCCCACCGGGTTCCTCCATATCGGCGGGGCCCGCACGGCTTTGTTCAACTGGCTCTATGCGCGCCATCATGGCGGGCAGTTCCTGCTGCGCATCGAGGATACCGACAAGGCGCGGTCGACCCAGGCGGCGATCGACGCGATCCTGGACGGAATGCGCTGGCTCGGCCTCGACTGGGACGGCGAGACTCATTTCCAGTCCGATTATGCGGCGCGCCATGCCGAAGTGGCGCACGATCTGCTCGCCAGCGGCAACGCCTATCGCTGCTGGATGAGCGCCGAGGAGCTGGCCGCGCAGCGCGCGGCGGCGCAGGCGGAGCGCCGCCCGTTCCGAATCCGCAGCCCCTGGCGCGACGCAAGCGAGGTCCGCGACGAGCCCTTCGTGGTGCGGCTGAAGGCGCCGCAGGAAGGCGAGACGGCGATCGACGACCAGGTCCAGGGGCGGGTCACGGTCCAGAACAATGAGATCGACGATTTCGTCCTGCTTCGGTCCGACGGCAGCCCAACCTATATGCTCGCCGTCGTCGTCGACGATCACGATATGGGCGTCACCCAGATCATCCGCGGCGACGATCATCTCAACAACGCCTTTCGCCAGCTGGCGATCATCCGCGCGATGGGCTGGCCGGAGCCGGTCTACGGCCACGTGCCTTTGATCCACGGCCAGGACGGGGCGAAGCTTTCCAAGCGGCACGGCGCGCTCGGCGTCGACACCTATCGCGACGAACTCGGCATATTGCCCGAGGCTTTGTTCAACTATCTGCTGCGGCTCGGCTGGGGCCATGGCGACGAGGAGATCATCTCCCGCGCCGACGCCGTCACATGGTTCGGTCTCGACCATGTCGGCCGCTCCCCCTCCCGCTTCGACCTCAAGAAGCTCGAGAGCCTCAACGGCCATTATCTGCGCGAGGCGGATCCGGCACGGCTGGCGGCTTTGGTCGCTGCGAGGCTGGAGGGCGCGGATGAGGAGCTGCTGGCCCGGGCGATGCCGTTCCTGACGCCGCGGGCGAAGGATCTGAACGAGCTTTCGGAAGGCGCCGCCTTCCTGTTCAGCGCGCGCCCGCTGGTCATGGACGAGAAGGCAGCGGCCCTGCTAGAAGGCGGCGCGCGAGACCTGCTCGCCCTCGTCCACCAGGCGCTCGCGCGCGTGCCCGACTGGACCGCCGAGGGGATCGAGCAGGCCGTGCGAGAGGTTGCCGAGGCCGAAGGCGTGAAACTGGGCCAGGTGGCGCAGCCGTTGCGGGCGGCGCTGACCGGGCGGGCGACATCGCCGGGAATTTTCGATGTGCTGGTGCTGCTCGGGCGCGAGGAAAGCCTCGCGCGCGTGGCGGACCAAGCGAGCGGAAGGGATTCGTAGCATGGCGGACAAGGCCAAACTCTCGGTTGGCGGCAAGGATTACGATTATGACATGATCGCGGGCTCGGTCGGCCCCGAGGTCGTCGATATCCGCAAGCTTTACGCCGAAGCCGGCGTCTTCACCTACGATCCGGGCTTCACCTCGACCGCGTCCTGCCAGTCCGACATCACCTATATCGACGGCGACGCCGGCATCCTGCTCCACCGCGGCTATCCGATCGACCAGCTCGCCGAGCAATCGACCTTCATGGAGGTCTGCTATCTGCTGCTCAACGGCGAGCTGCCGAGCAAGGATGAGCTCGGCAAGTTCACCCACACGATCACCCGCCACACCATGCTGCACGAGCAGCTCGCCACCTTCTACCGCGGCTTCCGGCGCGACGCCCATCCGATGGCGATCATGTGCGGCGTGGTCGGCGCGCTTTCCGCTTTCTACCACGATTCGACCGACATCACCGATCCGCAGCAGCGGATGATCGCATCGCACCGGCTGATCGCCAAGATGCCAACGATCGCGGCGATGGCCTATAAATATTCGCTCGGCCAGCCCTTCATGTACCCGCAGAACAGCCTCTCCTACACCGGCAATTTCCTCCGGATGACCTTCGGAGTCCCGGCCGAGCCCTATGAGGTCAATCCGGTGATCGAAAATGCGATGCGGCGCATCTTCATCCTCCACGCCGACCATGAGCAGAACGCGTCGACCTCGACCGTGCGGCTGGCCGGATCGTCGGGCGCCAACCCGTTCGCCTGCATCGCCGCCGGCATCGCCTGCCTGTGGGGGCCCGCCCATGGCGGCGCCAACGAAGCGGCGCTCAACATGCTGCGCGAGATCGGCACGCCCGCCAACATCCCGAAATATATCGCCCGGGCGAAGGACAAGAACGACCCGTTCCGGCTGATGGGCTTCGGCCACCGCGTCTACAAGAATTTCGACCCGCGCGCGAAGGTGATGCAGAAGACCGCCGAGGAGGTGCTGAAGGAGCTCGGCATCTCCGATCCGGTGCTCGACACCGCGCAGGAGCTGGCCGCGATCGCGCTCAAGGACGATTATTTCATCGAGAAGAAGCTCTATCCCAACGTCGATTTCTATTCGGGCGTGATCCTCTCCGCGATCGGCTTCCCGACCGACATGTTCACCGCGTTGTTCGCCCTCGCCCGCACCGTCGGCTGGGTCGCGCAGTGGAACGAGATGATCTCCGATCCCGACCAGAAGATCGGGCGGCCGAGGCAGCTTTATACCGGGCCGGTGCAGCGCGATTACGTGCCGGTGGACCAGAGGTAGCGGATTGGCGGCCCAGGCCTCCGATGCCCGTGCCGGACGCATTCTCTGGGGCACTGTGGCGGCAGGCGCCGGAATCGCGGGTGGCACCGCTCTCATGGCCTATACAGGGAACTGGCCATCTTTGTGGCTGCCGAAGTGGACCGCGCTATCCGTCCTGGTCGGTCTTCCCACAATTCTTCTGATCAGCCTGGCCTTCAGGTTCATGCGCGGTGCCTATTCCGCGCAGCCGGTTAGCGCCTTCGCAAGGCGCGCGGCTTTTGCGGGCGCATTCATCACGTTCGCCTATCTGGTCGCGACCCTCATTCTGCTGGCAGCGTGGCTGACAGCCCTGGCGCTCGGGGCCGAGGTCGCCCCCCCACTCTTGCAAGCCCTGATCCTTACCATCACGCTGTTCGTCGTGACGCGGATGTCGTTCATCTGTATCCTGAACCTGGCGATTGCCGTCCAGGGACCGGCCGAGGAACCCGCGGCGCTCAGCGCCGACGGGTGAGATCGGCGGCGATCGCCGCCATGACGGGATCGCGGCCGGCGACATAATCCTCCCACCTTGCCGTGACCGGAAGGTCCGGCGCGAGGCTTGGGCTGCTCATGTCGAGGCAGGGCGTACCGGCGGGGCACGGCGCCGTGGAATAAGAATGGAAGCCATTGGCGAAATGGGCGTCGAGCCCTGAATAAGGCAGGCGGATATTCCCGCCTTCGGCCCACAGGTCCATCCCGTCGCCGACCGGCTCGCCGACGACGGTCACATTCCCCGCCTGCCGCCAGGAGGCGGCCTGGCTGATTCCGGCCGAGAAGGTGGCGCGGCCGGTAACGATGTAGCGGGGCATGCCGCGGGTCGCTTCCTGAAGGCGCCGCATCAGATCGGCGGCGATGCCGAGATCGCCGCCGGTGTTGAAGCGCAGATCGAGGACGAAGGCGCGCGGGCGCTGGCGACTTATCTCGGCGAGCAGGCGAGCACCGAAGGCGGCGGTGCTCTCCGCTTCCATGTCCTGGGCCCGGCCGTAATTGAAGTAGAGGATGTCGCCGGCGGGCAGGCGTTCGAACCAGTAATTGAGATCGGGATTGCGCAAATAGAGCGGAAGCGCGCTCCGGCGGGAGTCGAGCATGTGCACCCACTGGCCGGACGGCGGCGCCTTCAGCGGCGTCAGATCCCACCAGGATTCGAGGCTGCGGGTGCTGCGAACCAACGGCAGCGGGCGCACCTGCCGCCGCGCCGGGCCGGCGCAGCCGCTGACCCGGAGATCGATCGTCTCCATGTCGCGGACGATGCCGAGGCCGTGCAGCGCCTCAGGACTGGTCAGCGTGTAGGTCGTCATATAGTCGCGCCACGACGGATTGCCGGCGAAGGCGCGGCCGGCAATGTCGCGGGCCCGGCGGGACCGGATGCCGCCGATGGCATCGATGCGGCAGCCGAGCATATCGCGATAGTCCGGGGTCGCGCGCACGACGCGAAGCTGATCGGCGAACCACCAGATGCGGATCGGAAGGCGGCGAAGCTCGGTGCGGTTCCTGAGCAGATAGAGCCTGGTATGGCCATTGTCGGCGAGCGCGACCGCCGCGGCGATGCGCATGGTCACCTGCGCATCGTCGAGCGCCGGCAGGGCCCGCCCGATGTCGGCGAGCGCGGCGAGAAACAAAGCGCGTGTGGCCGGCGTGAAGCTGCGGTCGAATGCGGTGAAGCGGGTGGCGAGCGCATCCAGATCCTGCCGCCAGCCTTCGAGGCGGTCGGCGGCGCGCGGATAGGCCGGAACCGGGCGCAGGGTGAAGGTCAGCGCCCTCCCGCTTTCGCCATAGGTCCCGGCCAGGTTGCCGCCCAGTCGCGTGGCGGCGATCGTCACCGGCCTTGCCGTGCCTTCGACCGCCGCCTCGAATCCGTCGCCGGTCCAGCGCGGATGGGCGAGACGCAGCGATCGGCCCTGAATGGCGAGCGTGCCCGCGAGCCCGCTTTGCTCGCGGCGCAACGCGAGCGTGACGAAGATCGGCCACTGACTGCCGAGCAGCTCGCCCTCCCAGGCGCCCTCCTCTCGAGCGAGGAGCTCCGCCGGCGCGGACGGCGCCTGGGCGGGCGCGGTTGCGCCAGCCACGGCAAGGGCAATGACGGGAAAAAGCAACCAGCGCAGCTTCATAGGCCCTCCAGAGCCGACTTTGATGCTACACTTGTAGCGGCTTGGCAAGACCCGGCGCCTGCCTCGTTCGAGCCCCCCTGCAAAAGCGCTGCTGTCACCGACGCCAAGTCGTGTTAGCGTTACCGTAGACAAGGCGAAGGAGGGGCGCATGTTCACGCGGCGAACGACGATGTTGGGCGGAGCGGCGCTGCTGGCGGGCCTGGCAAGCCAAGGCCTGGCGCGGACCCGCGCGCGCAGGTCGCAGAGCGGCTTCGTCCGCCGCGACGGGACGGCGTTCCGGATCGGGGCGCGGCGCTATCATTATGCCGGGACCAACATGTGGTACGCGCCGTGGCTCGGCGCCGATGCGCCATTCGGCGATCGGGCGCGGCTCGGGCGTGAGCTGGACCGGCTGACCGCGCTCGGCGTCTCCAATGTCCGAGTGAACGGCTCGGCCGAATTTTCGCCGCTGCGCAACTCGGTCCGCCCCGCCTTCCGCAACCGCGGGCTCGTTTATGACGAGACCCTGCTGCGTGGGCTCGATTTCGCGCTCGCCGAAATGGGGCGGCGCGGCATGAAGGCGGTGATCTACCTCACCAATTTCTGGGAATGGTCGGGCGGGATGATGACCTATCTCTACTGGACCAATGGCGGGCGCTACATCAACATGAACGATCCGGCCCATCCCTGGCCGGAATTCCCCGATTTCGTCTCCCAATTCTACCGCTCGCCGGAAGCGGTCGCCATGTATCACGATTATGTGCGCGCGGTGGTGACCCGGACCAACAGCATCACCGGCCGGCGCTATGTGGACGATCCCGCGATCATGGCCTGGCAGCTCGCCAACGAGCCGCGGCCGGCGGGAAGCGAGGCGGTGGGGACTCCGAACCTTCCGGCCTTCTACGCCTGGGTGCGGGCGACGGCGCGGCTGATCAAGTCGCTCGATCCCAACCATCTCGTCTCGACCGGCAGCGAGGGGCTGAAGGGCTGCATCGAAAGCGCGGCCTGCGTGATGACGGAGCATCAGATACCCGAAATCGACTATCTCACCACCCATGTCTGGCCGCAGAATTGGGGCTGGGTCGATCCCGCCGACATCCCGGGCACCTGGCCGCGCTGCGAGACCCTGGTGCGCGAATATGTCGGCCAGCATCTCGATCTGGCGGCGCGGATCGGCAAGCCCGTCGTCTTCGAGGAATTCGGCTTCCCGCGCGAGGGCGGCAGCTTCGATCCCGCGGCGGCGACCGCTTACAAGGACCGCTATTACCGGCTGATCTATGCGATGGTGCTCGACAATGCCCGCGGCGGCGGCCCGGCGGCCGGCTCCAATTTCTGGGCGTGGAACGGCGAGGGCCGCGCCGCCCACGCCGACCATCATTTCCAGCCCGGCGACACCGCCTGGCTCGGCGACCCGCCGCACGAGCCGCAGGGCTGGTACGGCGTGTTCGACAGCGACGCGAGCACCCAGGCGGTGATCCGCGAGCATGCGGCGGCGATGGCGGCGTTGGGGTGAAGCACGTCTAACTCCCCTCCCTGCAAGGGAGGGGCTGGGGGTGGGTGCGCGTAGCGCAATGCGGCATTCGAAGGGTCGAACCGGGGCATCGAGCCCCGCTTCGACCACCCACCCCTACCCCTCCCTTGCAGGGAAGGGGAACAGAGAAATCAGCCCTCGCGCCGCAGCGGCAAGGTGAAGGTGAAGCGGGCGCCCTGGCCGGGGGCGCTGTCGACGGCGATGTCGCCGCCCATGAAGCGGGCGAGACGGCGGGCGATGTAGAGGCCGAGGCCGGTGCCGCCGGGCTCGGTCGGGTCGACGCGCTCGAAGCGGTCGAAGATCCGCTCCTGATCCTCCGCGGCGATGCCCTTGCCCTGATCGGCGACGATGATCGCGGCGAGGTCCCCTTCCCGCTCGCTGCGCAACCAGACCTGACCACCCTCGGGCGTGTAGCGGATCGCGTTGGTGATCAGGTTCATCATGATCTGGAGCGCGCGTGTGAAATCGCCGATGGCGGGCAATATCTCGTCGTCGCCCGGCCCGTCGATGCGGACATGGCGGTCGGCGGCGCGCACCGCGAGCAGGCCGGCGGCGCGGCGGGCGATGTCGGCGAGATCGACCGGCTCGGCCTCCGGGCGGAAATCGGGGCGCTCGATCGCCTGCAGATCGACCAGATCGTCGACGAGGGCGAGCAGATGGCGGCCGGCCGAGGCGATGTCGGCGGCATAGCCGGTATAGTCGCGGCGCAGCGGACCTTCGGGCTGGGCGCGCAGCCGCTCGGCATTGTCGATGATATGGGCGAGCGGAGCGCGCAAAGCCTGGTCGAGCCGCTCGCCGAACGCCGATCGGTCATGCTGCGAGGGCCCGGCGGCGTCGTTGGCGACCGGGCCGTCGGGCTGGGCGCGGATCGCCGCGGCGGCGCCGCGATAGCCGGCGAAGCGGCCCATGCCGTCGATCAGCGGCACGCCGGACAGCGCATAGCGGCCGCGGCGGCCGCCGCGCAGCTCGGCGATCTGGCCTTCGAAGCCCTTATGCTCGGCGAGCGCGGTCAGGATCGGCAGCGCGCCGTCCGGGCTCTCGCGGAAACGGAACAGGCGGGTGAGCTGCCGTCCGGTCAGCTCGGCCGGATTGCGGCCGATCGCGGCGGCGGCGCCTAGCGAGAGCGAGGTCAGGCGCAGGCTGTCGTCGGTCTCCCACATCCAGTCGGCGGCGGCGCGCAGGAAATCGGCATCGCGCTCGGCCGGCGCGCCCGGCGCCGGCGCGCGCGCGGCGCGGGCCGACCAGCCGGTGATGGCGAGCGCGACCTCGTCGCCGTCCGGCTCGGCGCGAACCCACAGATCGACGTCATGCTCGCCGTCGGCGGCGAGCGCGGCGCGCGAGATGGTGATGCCGAGCCGGCGGGCGAGCCTGGCGAGCGCGGCGATCTGCGGCACGGCGAGGACGCCGCCTTCATCGCCGCCGGCCAGAGCGTGAAGCGCGGCCAGCGGCGGATCGGCCGCGACCAGCCGGCCCTCGCCATCGACCCGGCCGATCACGGCGTCTTCATTGCTGGCGGTCACGGCGCTCATGCCGCCTCGGCGGACGGGCGGGCGCGCGTCGAGATGCGGGCGACGCTGGCGCGATAGGCAGGATGCGCCTGCCAGAGGCGGAGCACCTCGCGCGCGGCGGCCGCGTCGACCGTGTCGAACAGTTCGAGCTGCTCCGCGGTGGCATCGCCCTCGGCGCCCGAAACGAGATGGCCGCGGCTGTTGAGCAGAAGCAGGATGGCGGCGGCCGCGTCGCGGGAGAGGCCGCCGGCGCGCAGCAGCAGAGCGGGCCCTCGCCCGCGCGGATCGGCGAGCACCTCCCAGGCGGCGGCATAATCGAGCGCGCACAGCGCGGAGACGCCGGCGATGAAGAAGGGCAGCATGCCTTCGGAAAGGCTGCGGGCGAGCAGGTCGCCGTCCATGCGGCCGGCGGCGTGCAGGCGGCGGGCGAGCCGGACGGCGCGGGTTTCCAGGGTGGCGCCTTCGTCATAGCCGGCGATGAGCGCGCTCGCCGTCTCCTCGATCGCGGCGTCGACCGCGGCGACGCGATGCTGCTGGACGATGTAATGGCGCAAGGCCGCGGCGACCATCCAGACCAGCTTGTGCTGGAGCTCGGCGGGCAGCTCGACCTGGCCCATTGCGGGCTCCTGGAAGCGGTCGAAGCGGCGGCTGCGGGCGATGATCAGCTCCATCGCCGCGGCGGCGATCTCCTCGTCGGCGTCGCGGACGAGCAGGAAGAGGATTTCATCGCCGCTCGCGGCCGGCGCGTGCGCCTTCCAGTAGCGATGCTCCTCGACCCGGCGGACGAGGACGTTGCTCAATTCGGAATCGCGCAGCACCTGGGCGCGCTCGAGGATCGGCAGCGCGATCGGTACATGGGCCGAGGACAGAGCGGCGTGGAGCGCCTCGTGCCCCTCGAAGAGAATGGCGAGGCGGGCGCGCATCTCATCCTCGAGGCCGCGGACGAGACGGGTGAGCAGGGCCGCGGCGGTGAGGCGCTGCCACTCGGTGAGCCGGGCCCGATCGGGCAGCAGAAGGTCGGTCGCGGCGGCGGCAAAACGCTCCCGTGCCGCGGCCAGCAGCAGGCGCGCAGCATCGCTTTGTCGTTCAGGCCTGGTCGATCCGCCTTCCGCCATGGGTTTCCCTTAGCGGCGCAGGGTTAAATCGGCGCTAATCTTCTTGCGCGGGGGATGCGGCATGCGCTTCGCGCTGCGCCCAGAAAAACGAGACCGCCGCATAAGCGAACAGGAAGCCCAGGCCGGCCTGCCAATAGCCGAAAGCGGCGAAGGGCAGCATCAGCCAGGTCATGCCCTTGCGCTCGGCGAGGAAGATGGCGCCGCGCACCCGCCGTCCCTCGGTCTCGATGCCGAGCGCGACGAGGAAAGCGAGGGTGGTGAAGGCGAGCAGGACCATGCCCCAGCCCTGGGTCGCGGCAAGGCCGTAAGCGAGGATCACCATCGCCGCGCCGCCGAACAATTGGACGAGATAGGCCCACCAGCTCTGGCGGATGCCGTCCTGCATCCTGAGGCGCGCGAGGCGGCGGGCGACGCCTTCGAGAGGAATCGCGAACAGCAATTTGGCGAGGCCGATCCAATACCAGTGGACGTAGAAAGCTGCGGCGCCGAGCCCGGTCAGCAAGGCGGCGGCGAGGCCGATCAGCTGAGGCGAAATCCGGCTGCCCATCAGGAAGGCGGTGCCCAGCCGCTCGGCCGGCGCGAGCAGCCAGTCCATCCAGCCGCCGCGCGCCTCGTCCGCATCGGCGACGATGCGGCGCTCGAGCAGGTCGAGATCCTCGTCGCGGTCGAGGATGGCGACCGCCCCCTCTGCGGCGAGATGCTGCGCCCCGGCCTGGAGGGTGCGGCGCAGCAGGGTCGATTGCAGGTCCCAGTCGCGGAGCATGCCGGCGGTCTCGCGCAGCAGGGCGCCGTCGATCGCGGCGACGCCGGCCCAGCGCGAGCCGGCGTCGATCCGCTCGTAGAGCTCGCCATGGCTGCCGTCGGGGACCGTCAGCACCGCCGCGCCCTCGGCCGCGGCGAGGCGGGCGAGCTGCGAGCGGCCGGCGATGGCGCCGTCGCCGATCAGCAGGATACGGTCATAGGCGTCGACCGCCTCGGCCGCCTCCTCGGCGCTGCGCACGACCTGGACCGGGATGCGATCGCGGCGCAGGCGCTCGATCGCCGAGGACAGAGCGGCGGGCATGCGCTCGACGACGATGATGATCGGAGCCGCGCCGGCGATGGCGGCGAGCCGTGCCTGGCGCTCGATCACGGTGCGGCCGGCGAGCGGAAGGGTCGCGCGCAAATGGCCCGGTTCGCCCGATTCGTGATAGGCCGCAATCAGCGCCGCAAGCGCCACACTCACTCCTTCCCCCGCAAGCGCGGACGGTAAGCGCGCGCGGTGGCGGTTGCCAAGCCTTTAGTCCTCCTGCGACGACTTAGTCCTCCCTGTCGCGAAGCGATGGGGAGGGGGACCGCCTGAAAGGCGGTGGAGGGGCTTGCGGAGTCAGATTGCCCCTCCACCGCACTTCGTGCGGTCCCGCTCCCCATGAGTTACGCTCACAGGGAGGATTAGCGGGGAGGCTCAAGCCTCGGTGAATTCCGCGAGGGCGGCGGCGATCTTTCTGATCACGGCGGGGTCGCCGGGGGCCCCGTCGAGCGCTTCGTCGGCGAGGACGATCAGCCCGGCGACGCCGAAGCTGGCCGCGATGCTCTTGAGGCGGGCGGCCGCGATCGCCCAGTTTGCGTCGCAACGGGCGCGGCCGAGCAGGTCGAGCTGGCGCGCCGCGCTCTCGGCGAAGGCGATTTTCAGCTCGGCCATCAGGTCGCCATCCTCGCCGACGGCGGCGGCGAGAGCGGCGTTCAAAGCTCCGGGATCGTAGGCCATTTCAAGGCGATACGGCGAACGGAGTTAACGCACCGTTTCATATCCGGCCCAAAGTGGTACACTGCGCCGCAGAAAAGGGGCTTAAAATGGCGCAGGTACAGCCGCAGGACAGCGAAATCGAATGGCTTGGTGAGAAGCCGTGGGAAGCTCCGGCCGACCCGGACGCCTATCCCGGCGACGATGTGGAAGACGATGGGGCGCCGGGCCGCGGCATCTTCATGCGCCTGTTCGCCGGCCTTCTGATCCTGCTCGCTCTGGGCTGGATCGGGGCGGCGGGCTATGCGCTCAGTTTGGCCTGGCCGGGGCCGAACCTGCAATCCTGGATCGGCTGGACGGCGACGATGAGCGCGCCACTGATCCTGATCGGCCTGATCTGGACCTTGTTCGGGCGCAGCTCCCGGCGCGAAACGACGCGCTTCACCGCGGCGGTGCGGGCGATGCGCCAGGAGAGCGAGGCGCTCGAGGCGGTGCTCGCGATCACGGCGACCAAGCTCGCCGAGAATCGCGCGGCGCTGAGCGCGGAATCGACCCGGCTGATGAGCCTCGGCGACGAGGCGACCGATCGGATCGGCCGCGTCACCCACCAGCTCGGCCGCGAAAGCAGCGAGCTCGACCGCAAGGCGCAGGCGCTGGACCAGGCGGCGGCAGCCGCACGGGTCGATATCGGCGTGCTGATCAGCGACCTGCCCAAGGCCGAGGAGCAGGCCCGCGCCGCCGCCGAGGCGATGAAGGCCGCGGGCCTTGGCGCGCACGAGCAGGCGCTGGCGCTGGAAAGCCAGCTTGCCGCGCTCGCCGCACGCAGCCGCGAGGCCGACGAGGCGGCGGGCGGATCGGCGCAAAGGCTCGGCGCGCATATCGCCCAGATCGAAAGCGGCGCCGGCGCGGCCGCCGAGCGCATGATCGAGGCCGCGGCGCAGATGAACGGAGCGGTAGACGGCGCGATGGAGCGGGCTGCGCAATCGGTGGACCAGGCGCGCCAGGGCCTCGAGGCGCAGGGCCAGACCATGTTGGCGATGATCGAGCAGAGCCGGGCCGCGTTCGAGCAGGCGGGCGCCGAGACCACCAAGGGCCTCGCCGAGCGGCTCGACCTGGCCGGCCAGAAGATTGAGATGCTGGCCGGCCGCTTGGCGACCCAGGACCAGGCCAGCCGCACCCTGCTCGGCAATATCGCCCGCCATATCGACGAGGTCGGCAAGCAGATCGCCCATATCGGCGAAAGCGGAGACGCGCAGAATGCGCGCCTCACCGAATCGATGGGCGCTTTGAGCGTTTCGGCGCAGGCGCTGCAGCGGGAGATCGCGCTGGGCGATACCCAGAGCGAGGCGCTGACCGGGCGCGCTCAGGCGCTCGGCGCCGCCTTGGCCGAGGTCACCGATCAGTTGCGCAACCAGATGCCGCCGGCAATGGCAGGGATCGAGATCCAGGCCGAGCGCACCGCGGCCGCGGCGGCCGCGGTGACCGGCGAGATGATTGCCATGCGCGACGCAGCCGAGACGGCGGCCGGGAGCACCGCGGCGACCGAGGCGAGCATCTCACGCCAGTGCGAATCGCTCGATGCTCTATTCGCGTCGCTCCGCGAGGGCGTGCGCGAAGCCGAGGAGAAGCTGGGATCGCTGAGCGCGCTGGTCGGCGAAGCCGACGGCGCCGCGGCGCAGATGGTGCGCGACACCGGGCCCGAGCTGGTCGACGCCCTGGTGCGGGTGCGCGAGGCCGCCGCGCAGGCGGCGAGCCATGCCCGCGAGGCGATCGCGGCGGTGATTCCGGAAAGCGTCGACGCCCTGGTCCAGGCGACGCGCGGCGCGATGGCCGAAGCGGCGTCCGTCCCGGTCAAGGAGCAGCTGACCGAGATCGGCAACGTCTCGCACCTCGCGCTGGCGACCGCCAAGGCGGCGAGCGAGCGGCTGACCCGGCAATTGCTGACCATCGGCGAGACCGCGGCGGCGATCGAGGACCGCATCGCCGAGGACCGCGCCGAGCGCGAGGCGAAGGAAGCCCATGCGCTGTCGCAGCGCGTGTCGCTCATCATCGACGCGCTCAATTCGACCGCGATCGACGTCTCGAAGATATTGTCGAACGACGCCGGCGACGCGGCCTGGGCCGCCTATCTCAAGGGCGACCGCGGCGTGTTCACCCGGCGCGCCGTCAAGCTGCTCGATTCGGGCGAGGCGCGCGAGATCCTCCGCCATTATGAGGAGGAGCCCGATTTCCGCGACCAGGTGAACCGCTACATCGCCGATTTCGAGGCGATGCTGCGCCGCGTGCTCGCGGATCCCGACGGCTCCGCGCTCGGCATCACTTTGCTCTCCTCGGACATGGGCAAGCTTTACGTGGCGCTGGCGCAAGCGATCGACCGGTTGCGGCGGTAGGCGCACAACTCCCTCTCCCCGGCGGGGAGAGGGCTG
>JADMIO010001146.1_pt1 | contig 42759 bp, 43 predicted proteins | sample 8958161 | NCBI WGS metagenome assembly JADMIO01 (sample SAMN16585339, study PRJNA669376) | soil metagenome | isolation source: Crop rotation soil | place: USA: Cullars Rotation, Alabama | collected 2011
GTCGAGCCCGCCACTGGCGCCGAGACGGCGATCGCCCGCTCCATGGCCGTGTTCTGGCCCGTCCCGACCACGAACTGCGATGGCGAGATCCGGCGGGCCATCAGCGCAGCCTCCCGCGGAGGCGGTCGAGCTGGGCGGGCGTGACGCCGCCCGCCTCGAGGTACGCCTCTACGCTGCCGTAGCGGCGCTCGACATCCTCGAGCACGCGGACCATGGCAATGGCGGGCGTGGTGCTGAGCTTCTCGCGGCGGCTCCGCTCCTGCTCGTTCGGCGCGCCGTCGAGCCACTCGTCCAGCGTCGGCGCCAGGTTGTCGCCGGACAGGGCGTAGTCGGCGCCGATCTCCTCGAGCGAGACGCCGGCGAGCCGGAGCAGCATCGCCGCCACCAGCCCGGTTCGATCCTTCCCGCCCATGCAGTGGATGACGACGGGGCCATCGGCGTCCGCGATGGCCGCGAGCGCCGCCGCGAAGCGTTCGTGGTTGCGCTCGAGGAAGCGAACGTAGGACCAGGCGTAGTGATCCGCGACGTCGGTGACGCTGTCGAGGTGGGCTTCGAGCTCGGCGACGAAGTCGAGGCCCTCTCCGGCCGCCGGCCCGAGCACGGACACGTGGACCACCTCGACGTCGGTGTCGCTCGGCGGGTCCTGCCGGCGCTCCTCGGGGAACCGCAGGTCCACGATCCGCGCGACCCCGTGGTTGCCCAGCGCCCGCCAGCCCTCGTCGGACAGGAACCGGACGTTGTCCGATCGGATGACGGAGCCGGAGCGGGTCCTGCCGCCGTCCTGCGTTGGAATGCCGCCGAGGTCGCGGACGTTGAGGCAGCCGTCCCAGGTCAGGGTCCGCGGACCCGCTTCGGAAACCACGATCGGGCGATGGTATCGGCATCCCCGGCGCTCGACCGGGACCTACGATGCGAGGGATGGCGCACCCTCCCCTGCCCGACCTGCCGCGCGTCAGGCTCCTCGACGGCCCGACGCCGCTGCAGCGGTTGCCGCGCCTGTCCGAGGCGCTCGGCGGCGGGGTCGACCTCTGGATCAAGCGCGAGGACCTGGGGCCTCTGGCGTTCTCCGGGAACAAGCTCCGGAACCTTGAGTTCCTGCTCGGCGCGGCCCTCGCGGACGGCGCCGACACGGTCATCACCTCGGGCCGACGCTGGTCCAACCACTGCCGGCTCACCGCCGCCGCGGGGGCGCGCCTCGGGCTCGCGGTCCACATCGTGGTCAGCGGACAACCCGTCGAGGCGTCCGCGAACGTCCGGCTGATGCGCGAGCTCGGTGCCACGATCCACCAGGCCGAGACGGACGATCGTGCGGAACGGGAGGCGCTGGTCGAGCGCACGCGGGAGGCGGCCGGGCGGGCGGGACGCCGCGTCCGGGTGCTGCCGGTCGGCGGCTCGGAGCCGGTCGGCGCGTGGGGCCAGGTGCTGGCGGCGACGGAGGCGATCGAGCAGGCCGGCGCCGCAGGGTTCCACCCGGATGCCATCGTCCTGCCGACCGCGACGGGCGGAACCCAGGCCGGGCTGCTCGTCGGCGCAGCCGTGGCGGCACCCGCGGCGGTGAGCGTGGCGGGCGGCGTGGGTGAAGCTGCCGCGCCTAGGATCATCGGCATCGCCGTGCACCCGGACGCGGAGCTGCGGGCCAAGGTGGAGGGGCTGGTCGAGGCGCTCGCGGCGCTTGCCGCGATCGAGGCGCCGACGGGGGCGATCGACCTCGACACGGGACACATCGGCCCCGGCTACGGGCTCCCCAGCGAGGCCTCGGCCGAGGCGAGCGCGCTCCTCGCGCGGACGGAGGGTCTGCTCGTCGACCCGGTGTACACCGCGAAGGGCCTGGCCGGGCTCGTGGGGCTGGCGCGATCAGGCGCGCTCGACGGTCAGCGCGTCATCTTCTGGCACGGTGGCGGGCTGCCGGCGCTGTTCGAGCCGGAGCTGGGGCGCTGAACGCTCGGCGCTAGGCCGGGTCGTCGGCCTTCTGAAAGTGCTGCTTCTGGGCGTCGAGGAACACCTGCTTCGCCACCTCTTCGGCGGCCTTCGACTCGACGAGCGCGGCACCGGCGTCGGCCGATTCCTGCTTCGTCGTCGCCGCAACGAGCTTTGCCGCCTCCGCCGTCCGCCGGGCCGCATGCTCGGCGCGTTGCGCCGCCTCGAGGCTCAGGCGGGCGGCAGTAGCGGTCTCGGTGGCTGCCGTCTCGGCTTCCGCTGCTGCCGCGGCGGCGAGCTCGGCCACGCCGGCGCTACTTTCGGCGGCGACGCGGTCGCGTTCGGCCGCGCGCCACGCCGAGAGCAGCTCGGCTGCCGAGCCCTTGCCCAGGCGCCGGCCTTCCTGTTCGGCCATTCGCGATCCCTCCACGCGTCCAGCGACCGACTGCGACCGCAAGCCCTGGACCAGCCAGCGCGTAGTGTGCCGTGATGCACGGCTTGCTGCGCCGCACGGTCTCGGTCGCGCTCTGCGGTGTGCTCGCCGCCTGCGGCACGACGCCACCGAGTGGCTCCCCACCGAGCGGCACAGCGGCCGTCGCCAGCCAGCCCCCGTCATCAGGTTCGGCCGCATCACCACGGATCGTCCACGACGGCCTTGCGCCGGTCGTCACGGGCACCCCGATCGAGCTCGACGACCTCACCGGGCGCATCGTGTTCGACGACTTCGAGGACGTGCTGGCGATGGATCCCGATGGATCGAACGTCATCAGGATCGCCGCGGATCCGTCCGGCCAGGAGTTCGATGGCGCGTGGTCGCCCGATGGCGAATGGGTCGTCTATCGCGACTCGACCCGGGGCATCAACGTCGACGATGAGGTCTTCATCGCCCGGGCGGACGGCTCGGACAGGCGCAACCTCACCGACAATCCGGCCAACGACTGGGGTCCGGACTGGTCGCCGGACGGGACGACCATCGTCTTCAACTCCGACCGCAACGGGGGTGCGATCCGCGGCTACACCGTCGATGTCGACGGCTCGAACCTGCGGCGCCTCCCCATCGACGGCTGGGTCGAGTACCCGTCGTTCTCCCCGGACGGCTCGAGGATCGTCTACGAGGGCGCGATCGGCAGCAACTACGAGGTCTTCGTCGCGGACCTGACGGGCGAGCGAACCCAGCTCACGCAGTCACCCGGCAACGACGGCTGGCCCGTCTGGTCACCGGATGGCACGACGATCGCCTTCACCTCGGAGCGCGACGACTGCGAGTTCGCGCCGCGCGAGCAGGAGTGCTGGACAACCGGCGAGCCGGGCGAGCACCGGAGCGTCTACCTGGTGGACCCGGATGGCTCGAACCTTCGGCGGGTCGCGACCGATCACGGGCAGTTTCTGGCGTGGTCGCCCGATGGGAGGTACCTCCTCGTCTCGGGCCACTCCCTTCACGTCATCCGGCCCGACGGCACGGGCCGGCTGGAACTTCGTGCCGACGGGATCACGCTGCCCCTCGGCGGCATCCCCGACTGGGTCGACGCGCCCTAGCGTTCTGGCTGCCAGAGCGATGGGGCCTCGCGCGCCGGCCGCAGCGCCTCAGGCGTCGCCCTCCACCTGCGCAGCCAACGCGGCAAGTCGTCCTCGCCAGAAGACCTTCATCGCGTCCGCGGTCGCCTTGTCGGGCATCCGCTGGTGGGCCACCGAGACCGCGGTTCGGTCGCCCTTGTCGGCCAGCCAGATCACGATCCGCTGGTCCGGGTCCTCCCAGTCGAACCGCACCGTCCCGTAGGCCGACTTCGTGCGGTTCTCGTTGGCCGACCGAACGTGGATCGACCGCCCGAGCCAGCGCTCCCGTCGCGCATCGTCGAACACGGCCGCGTAGACGCGATCCGGCGGCGCCTTCACCGTCTTCGCGCCGGTCGCCTCGAACCCATCCGGCCGCTGGCCCGGTGCCCGGCGGCCGATCGCCATCTCGTACCGGACGGTGATCTCCTGGGCCCACCAGCCGTCGACCCCGAGATCCGAGCTCAGGAAGCGGGCGATCTCGGCGTGCGACCTGTCCGCGGCGCCGGTGGTCTCGAGGAGTCGGTACCAGTGCGCCCAGTCGTGCCCGGTCCGGCGGACGAGCGCCTCGTCGGAGGCTCCCTGTTGGCCGCGAAACGGCGAGTCGGGAACGGGCTGGATCACGACGTGAGGGGGCAGCTCGACCGCGGTCGACTCCCTGGCGAGGAGGTTCGCCCGTGCGGCCGTGTAGCGCTCGCCGGTCTTGGTCATGCGCGCGCGAACGCGCGACTTCAGGGCCTTCTGCTGGGTCACGGTGTCGGTTCCCTTTCCGGGCGGCCGCAGCGCACCCACGCTGTCCTGCGGGCGCCGGCGGGCCGGTCACCGTTCGTCCCGAGGACCGGAGTCCCCTTTGCCCCGATCGAGCCGGCGGCGTGGGCGCCGGAGCGAGGTTGCGCGTGGGAGACGCGACACCCGAATTCTAGCCCGCCACCCAGCGCCCGACAACGGGGTTGACAGGCCCCGCGGGTGGGTGTTCAATAACGACATTGTTCCATAACACCCACGTTATGGAGAGCCAGCGAGACGCCGGAGGGCGTCGTGCCGAGGAGGAAGCGGAACGGGATGCAGGTCGATCAGCTCAGCCAGGTGTTCGGGGCGCTCGCGGATCCCACCCGCCGGGCGATCCTCATGCGCCTCTCGGAGGGCGACCTGCCCGTTCGGGAGCTTGCGGCTCCCTTTCCCATGACCCAGCCGGCGATCTCGCGGCACCTCAAGGTGCTCGAGGGCGCGGGCCTCATCTCGCGGACCCGTCGCGCCACGGCGCGGCTGAGCCACCTCGAGGCCGAGCCACTTCGCGAAGCGACCGAGTGGCTGGCCCGCTACCAGGCGTTCTGGGACGAGCGGTTCGACCAGCTGGACGAGCTCCTCGCAACGATCCAGGAAGGGAAGGACGACGAATGAAGACCACGATCACGGCCCCGGAGGGGGTGCCCTACATCGACATGGAGCGGGAGTTCGATGCGCCGCCGAAGCTGGTGCACCGCGCGTATCTCGAGCCGGAGCTCGTCAAGCAGTGGCTGGGGCCGCGAAAGTACGAGATGGTCATCGAGCGCTGGGACGCCCGGGACGGCGGTGGGTACCGCTACTTCCATCGCAACGCCGACGGTTCGCACGGATTCCGCGGCGTCTTCCACTCGACGGCGATCGACAACATGATCCAGACCTTCGAGTACGACGGCGCTCCGGGCCACGTCTCGCTGGACACCCAGAAGCTCGAGGACATCGGGAACGGGCGCACCCGCCTGACCGCCCGGACGGTCTTCCAGTCCGTCGAGGATCGCGATGCCATGGCCGAGAGCGGGATGGCGGATGGCGTCGAGGACGGCTACCTCCGGCTGGACGAGCTCCTGCCGACCCTCCAGCCGGTGACCGCCGGCCGCTGACCTTCGCCGGCTCGGTCCGGCACTCCCCGCGCGCCCCGCGCCCCGTCCGACACCCGTCGGGCGGGGCGCATCCGTGTTCCGTCAGAGCCGCCGCTCGCGGCCAGCAGCGCCGCGGACATGACGATCGTCACAACGACCGCCCGGTGAAGACTCTGCATGTCGTGCCTCCTCGGTTCCGCGCGCTCGGCCGCGTCGCCATGGGGCTCGCGTGCGCGGCCATCCTCGGCTGCGGAGGCGGGCAGTCTCCCGGCGCGCCAGCGGCTCCGGCATCCCTCTCGCCGACAGCGGCCTCGGCAACGCCGACGCCGGCGGCACCCGCGGCGGCCTCGCCCACCACGACCGATCCCATGCGCATCGCCCTGTCCGGTGCCGCGCCCGATGCGATCGTGCTCGACGGCGACACCGCCTGGGTGCTCACCGGCGAGGGTGGAACGCTGCTCGAGGTCGATCTCGCGGCCGCCGCGGAGGTGCGATCCATCGAGGTCGGCTTCGGGGCCACCCACCTTGCCATGCCTCTCCCCGACGTCGCCGCGGTCGGGCGATTCGACGACAGCTCGACCGGCGGATACCTGCTCCTCGTCGGCCTGGCCAGCGGCGAGGTCGACCCCGTGGCCACCAAGGAACTCGGGTCGGTCACGGGCGGCGAGGACGGGGTCGTCTGGGCGCTGGAGAAGGCCGATCGCCTGGTGAAGGTCGATGCCGCGACGGGCGACATCCTCGGGAGCACGAGCGTGGACGTGGGCGAGAACGTCCACGTGGAGGTTCGGTGGGCCGGCGGCGCGGCCTGGGTCGGCAGCGACGGGCTGCCGGTCGTGCGCGTCGACGGCGACGACCTCGACCAGCACGAGACGATCGAGGTCGACGAGGGCATCCCGTTCCTGTTCGAGGGTGGGCGCCTCTGGGGCGCGGGCCCGGCGCAGCTCTGGTCGATCGATCCCGCGACGAGCGAGATCACGCAGCGAATCGCGCTGGAGAACCTGATCGAGATCCTGGCCCTCGACATCGATGGCGACGACGCCTGGATCGCCGCCCGACGGCCGGGCCATATCGGCACCGTGCTTCGCCTCGACCTGGCCTCGGGGCAGGTCGTCGAGGAGCACCCCGTCGACCTGCCCGCCGCGGTGGCACTCGCGCCCGATCGCGCCTGGGTGGCGAGCTACACCACGAACGAGCTGCTCGGCTTCGAGCGCTGAACGAGGGCTTGCGCCCGGTGCGATGATGCGCTCGTGATCGAGTACGGCGGGGGCATCAACAACGGACCCGCGGGCCAGGTCGGTGGTGGCGGCGGGGGCGGCGGCGCGCCGGACCTCGGGACCCCGGTCGACTTCTTCGGGAGCGCCGGCGACCTCATCAACGACGCGGTCGGATTCATCACCTCCCAGCCGCTCGAGGTGCTGGTCGTAGCGGGCTTCGCGATCCTGCTCACCCTGGCGGTCCTTCGCCGCGCGTTCTGATCCCCGCCGCGCCATCGATCGAGCCCGCGCTGCCAGCCGGCTCTCAGACAATCCTCAGGCGACGGCCGGACTCTTCACGCGAGACGACCGACGAACCGCGGAGGAGCGCCCAGATGCTGCAGCACAACCCCTCGCCCGATCCCGTCGCGCTGCCCGGGTCGACGTTCGAGGGCCGGCCGCTCCCCCACCCCGACGAGCCGGTGTTCGACCAGGGCCTGACGTTCGACTTGACGACGATCAGCCGACGTCGGGTGCTCCAGGCGCTCGGCTTCGGCGCCGTGAGCGCCGGCATGTTCACGATCATCGGCTGCCAGCCGAACGGGACTGGCGGCTCCGCAGCGCCGACGGGCGCCGGCTCGACCCTGGCGGGCGCGGATTCGTGCGCCGTGATCCCCGAGGAGACGGCCGGTCCGTTCCCCGGCAACGGCACGAACGGGCCGAACGTGCTCGTCGAGTCCGGCGTCGTGCGACAGGACATCCGCTCGAGCATCGGCGGGGCGACCGGCGTCGCGGAAGGCGTGGAGCTGACGATCCGGCTCAAGATCGTGGATGCCGGCAACGACTGTGGACCGCTCCCCGGTGCGGCCGTGTACCTCTGGCACTGCGACCGCGAGGGCCGCTACTCCATGTACTCGCCGGGCGCCGAGGACGAGAACTACCTCCGCGGCGTCCAGGAGGCCGGCTCGGACGGCGTTGTGACGTTCACCAGCATCTTCCCGGCCTGCTACAGCGGGCGCTGGCCGCACATCCACTTCGAGGTGTACCCCAGCCTCGATGCCGCGACCGACGCCGACAACGTGATCGCGACCTCCCAGGTCGCCCTGCCGAAGGACGTCTCGGATGAGGTCTACGCGACCTCCGGGTACGAGCAGAGCGTCTCGAACATGAACGGCGTGTCCCTCGAGGGTGACGGCGTCTTCGGCGAGGACGGCGGGGCGCAGCAGCTGGGCACGATGTCGGGCTCGGTGGCGAGCGGCCTGACCGTGGACCTCCAGGTGCCGGTCCAGGCCTGACCCACGCCGCGCGGGGGCGCCGAGCACCGGCGACGCGCGGTCGCGGTTCGGCGTCGCCCCTAGATCCGCCCCTTCGCGAGGTCGATCAGCCGGCCAATGAGCTTCTCCCCGCCGGCCCGCAGGCCGTCGTGGAGGTACTCGTTCGTGATCCACGGCCGGAGCCCCCTGATCTGGCGCGCCGCCTCTTCGGAGAACTCGCGGACGACGTACGGGTCGTCGACGTAGATCGAGGCCGCGACGGCGACCTCGTTGCGAGCCAGGCGGTCCCCGTCATAGAGGCGGCCCCAGGGATGCTCGGCGAGGGCCTCGGCGGCCTCCTGATGGGGCCGGAGCTCCGCGATGTCCTGCCACATCGACCGGAAGATGTGCTCGCCGGTGAGGTATCCCTCGGACACGAACTCGTCCGGCAGGAGGCGGTCGGCCGACCAGCGGGTCGGACTCCCGTCGGCGTAGCAGGCCTCGTGGATCGTCGCGTACAGCGGGTTCCGCGCGAACGGCGACGCGGCCTCGATGTCATGCAGGAATGCCCGGGACCCGAACGGCAGCTCGAGGATCTCGTGGACCCGTTCGAAGCCGTCGCTCATCCCGAACGGCATCCCGATCTGCCGGAATCGAGCCGCCGTGAGCCGGTCGCCATTGGGAAGGCGGACGTCCTCGTCCTCGATGCGGCGGAAGGTGTCGCGCACGACCTGTCGATCGCCCGGGTAGCGCTCGAAGTAGGCCCGGTTCCGCTCCAGCATCCGCGCGTACGTCGCGGCGTAGACGTCGTCGACGGACCGCCCGATCGGCGAGAGGCCGCCGGTGATGTAGGCCTCGTTCAGGCTCTCGGGGAAGAACGACAGGTACGTCATCGAGCAGAAGCCGCCGAAACTCTGGCCGAGGATGCTCCAGCGCTCCACGCCGAGCTCCTGGCGGATCAGCTCCGCGTCCCGGACGATGGAGTCCGCCCGGAAGTGCGTCAGGTAGCTCGCCTGGGCGTCGGCCGTGTCGCCGGGGATTGCCCCGACGGGGGAAGATCGCCCGGTCCCCCGCTGGTCCAGCAGCAGGACGCGGTACTCCTTCAGCGCCCGCTTCATCCAACCGAACGGCGGCGCGATCGGACGGGCGGCCTCGAAGCCGGGCCCGCCCTGCAGGAACAGCAGGTACGGCCGGTCCTCGCCGTCGAGTGCCGCGATTTCCCGGGTGAACACGGTGAGCGTCTCGCCGCCGGGCGCCTGGTGGTCGAGCGGGAGCGTGTGCTCGCGCTCCGTCACGACGGCCCCGGGGATGCGCTGGGTCGTGGTCACCGGATCCGGCCTTCTCGCAGCGCCGCGATCGACTTCTCGATTCGCCGGGCCCGCGTCTCCGGGTTGTTCGTGCCGGTCACCTGGAGCGTGTGCCAGCTCTTGTTGGAGTAGGACAGCTTGTCGAACGTCGCCTTCGCTGCGGCGTCGGCGTCGAGCGCCGCCTGGAGCTCCGGCGGGACGGTGATCTCGCGCGGCGCCGTGTCGAGCGCCAGCTCGACCTCGACCTCGTCCCCCGCCTGGACCTGCGCCGGCCCGCGATGCTCGGAGCTGACGCCGATCATGTACGCGCCGCCCATCACCGCGATCGTGTTGCGGTAGGTGTAGCCGTTGATCTTGACCGTCACCGGCGGACGCTTCCCCGCCCCGAGGGCCTCCACGGCCGACTCCGGGATCTCGAATCCCATCGCGGTCTTGCCGCTCTGCAGGATCGTGGTCTTGAAGCGGACGCTCACGTCCCCGATTCTCGCGCAGGCGAGGCGGCCCCGCGCGGTGCGTCCGGGCGGTCGGCGGCGCGGGCATCGGCGGGCGGCGCCTCGGCGCCCTGCTCCACGCCGAGCGGCTCCTCCTTGGTCGGCGGGACGTGACGCAACCCGATGAAGGAGATCACCGCGACGACGATCGCCATGGCGACGCTGATGAATGCCGCGACCTGCATGCCGTCGACGAACGCGTCCTGGGCGACCCGGGCCACCTCCTCACCCAGCTCCGCCGGGAGATTCGCCGCGACCTCGAGCGCGGCGCCGAGCGTGTCCCGTGCCGACGCGGCGAAGGCGCTCGGCACGCCGGCGGGCAGATCGGTCGACATCTGGGAGCGGTAGATCGCGAGGCCGATCGTCCCGAGGATCGACAGGCCGAGCGCACCGCCGACCTCGGAGCCCGTCTCGGACATGCCCGTGGCCGCACCGGCCCGCTCCGGCGGCGCCGATCCCACGATCAGCTCGGTCGTCAAGCCGAAGACCGGACCGAGGCCGGTCGAGATGATGGTCGAGCCGATCACTACCAGCGCAAGCCCGTCCGGGCTGGCGGCGGTGATCGAGCCGAGGATCGCCATGCCGATCCCCGCCAGGACGAAGCCGCCCGCGAGCAGGTACGCGGGCCGGACGTGGCGGACGATCCGCGGAGCCAGGTTGGGTCCGATGATGAAGGCCACGGCCTCCGGGAGCGACCAGAGCGCCGCCTCGAAGGGCGACAGGCCGAGCACGAGCTGCATGTACTGCGCGACGAACAGGAAGTAGCCGATCGCGAGGAAGATCGCCAGGAAGTTGATCGCCAGCGAGGTCGTGAAGCGGGCGATCCGGAAGAGGCGCAGGTCGAACATCGGGTCATTGGCGGTGAGCTGGCGCCGGACCCAGAGGGCGCCCACCGCGAGCCCGACGGCGATGCTCGCGAGCGGGATCGGCCCGATGCCGTCCTGCGCCACCGTCTTGAGCCCGAAGATCAACCCCAGGATCGCGACGAGCGAGAGGCCCACGCTCACGAGGTCGAGACGGCCGGCGTTCGGGTCCCGATACTCCGGCAGCACCCGCGGGCCGAGGAGCAGGAGCACGGCCATCACCGGTACGGCCAGCAGGAACACCGAGCCCCACCAGAAGTGCTCGAGCAGCATCCCGCCGAGGATCGGTCCGACGACGCCGCCGGCGGAGAACGCCGACACCCAGATCCCGACGGCAGTGGACCGCTGTCGCGGCTCCTCGAACATCACGAAGATCAAGGACAGCGTCGAGGGGGCGATCGTCGCACCCGCGACGCCGAGCAGCGCCCGGCTCGCGATGAGCATCTCCGGAGTCGTGGAGAACGCCGCGAGGATCGAGGCGACCCCGAACGCGGCGGCGCCCACCAGGAGCACCTTCCGCCGCCCGACGCGGTCGCCGAGCGTGCCCATCGTGATCAGGAACCCCGCGACCATGAACCCGTAGATGTCGATGATCCAGAGCAGCTCGACGCTCGTGGGGCGCAGGTCGCGGCTGATCGACGGCACGGCGAGGTGCAGCACCGTGAGGTCCATCACGTAGAGGAGGCAGGCGAGGGTCAGCACCGCCAGGCCCAGCCACTCGCGGCGCCCGGCGCGCTTGGGCGGCGCCACCTCGACCGTCGGCGTCGTCTCTGCCGTCATCGCCGCCCAGCGTAACCGGCTCGGCGCGTCCTTGGGTTACGCGCGGTCGAGGGTCGGGCTCAGCGGTGGAACGCTTCGAGCGCTTCTCGCTCTCGCTCGACCGCCTTCCGGTCCCTCGCCGCGACCTCCTCGTACGGATCGAGCACGATCCGCTCGTCCTTCAGCGACCAGCCGCCGACGACCCGCCCATCGACCAGGTACGTCCCCACCGAGAACGGGTTCTTCGTCGAGAAGATCCGCGATCGGTGCTCCTCCGGCAGGACACCGGTCCGACGCGCGTGGACCAGGAGGTTCGCATCCCAGTGCGGCAGGAATCGCACCGGCGCCGGAGCCGAGGCGTCCGTGACCTCGAGCTCCGCGAGGTCGATGAGCTCGCCGCCCCGCTCGTCGAGGTACCGCACGAGAGCGAGATTCGCCGCTCCCCGTTTGGCCTCGACGACGTTCACCCCGGCCCACTGGGCGATGTCCTTCCACGGGGCCGGCCCGAACGCTCGGAGGTACGTCCGGACCAGGTGCTCCAGGCCTTCGTCCTCGGTGGCGTCGATGGGCCCCACCCAGTCCTCGGCGAGGGCGAGCCGATCGGCACGTCGACGCTCCCATGTCCCGGACGGCGGGACCCGCACGAGCGGCACCCAGTAGCCGAGCGAGCCGACGAAGCCCTTCGCGAGGTCGCCGAGCTCCTTGACGGTCTTCGGGCCGTCGGCGAGGGCCGCGCGAAGCTGCTCGGCCGTCGAGCGCAGCTTGGCCTCCGGCGGGAGGAGCTGGGTTCGCTTCGCCCACTCCTGCTGCGCCCGCTGCGTGCCCATCGAGAGCTTCCAGTAGTCGCGCCGCGACGTGAGATGGATCGTCGTCCGCATGAGCGTCGCCTGGATCACGGAGCGGTCCTCGAGGGCCCGCGTGAGCGCGTCCCGGTCGAACCCGGCGACCCGCGTCCAGAGTCCGACGTAGCCCGACGGCGCGTATTGCGTCTGCAGCGCGCCGGCCTGCTCGACGGCCTCCGGCAGGGTCAGCGTGGCGCGCTCCAGCAGGAGCTGCCGCGCAAGGAGCGTCCGATTGAGCTCGCGGGTCGTCAGGACGCGCCGTTCGTCTCGATCAGGCGGCCTGGCGGCACCCCGAGTCGCGCGCCTCGCCGTCAGCGGAGGCTCGCGAGAAAACGGAAGACCGGCATCGCGGTCGCGTAGCCCTCGGCGAGCCGATCCGGGAGATCCGGCGACAGCACCTCCTCGTCCGAGAGGCTTCGACCGAAGACCACGTCCTTCCACCGGAACATGTGGGCCAGCGGGTGGTCCTGCGGGTAGCCGGGCGGGAATCGCTTGAGCTCGTCGTGCGGACGCGCTCCCCCGCCGAACCAGGCGACGAATTCGGGCGTCTCGAATGCCCGCCGGACATCCTCCGGACGAGCGAGCACGGCCGCCCGGAACGCCTCGAGCCTGGGCTTCTCCATCTGCCACATCCCGCCGCCCACGTACATCTGCCCGGGCTGGAAGTGGAAGTACCCGCCGTTGCCGTGGGCTCGCTCATCGTGGCCACCGCCCGCGTCGATCCCGGGCGCGTCCTCGACCCATGGGAATGTCGCGCCCAGGTGGGCCTTGTAGGGTGACTTGTCCTTGCTGAACCTGGTGTCGCGATAGATCCGGAACGGCGAGCGCTTCGGGTCGGCCAGCATCGGGACCCCGCGGGCCGCCAGCCGATCCGCGAGCACGGCGATCATCGCCTCCAGCGGCTCCTTGAGCAGCCGCTCGTACTCGGCCTTCCGCGGCTGAAACCATGCTCGGTCGTTGTTCTGGGCGAGGTCGGCCAGGAACTGGATCGCCTCGGGCGAGAACCCGGAGAACGGTGGCGCTGCAACTGCCATCGGGAGCCCCCTTGTTGCGCTTCCAGCTCGAATCTAGGGCAGCCGCGAGAACGTCACCCGCCTGGGGATTCGTCGTAGGCTGGACCGCGACGGACGGACCACCGGGCGCGCTGCCACGCGCACCGGCGCGCCACGGCGCGCACGCACGGAGGAGCGAGATGACGAAGCGAGTGGCGCTGCTGGTCGGCACGCGCAAAGGCCTGTTCGTGCTCGACGGCGACGCCGATCGCGACACCTGGGAGGTTCGCGGACCGCTCTGCGACGGCTGGCCGATCCACGACGCGATCGTCGATCCGGCTTCCGGCGCGCTGTACGCCGGCGGCGGCAGCAACTGGTACGGCCCCGCCGTCTGGCGCAGCGACGACCTCGGGAGAACGTGGAGCCACTCCAGCGAGGGCCTGACGTACGGCGACGACGGCCCGCAGGTCGCCACGGTCTGGAACGTGACCGCCGGCCCCGACGCGCTGTATGCCGGCGTCGAGCCCGCGGGCCTGTTCAAGAGTGCCGACGGTGGGTCGACGTGGAGCCACGTCGAGGGCCTGACGAACCATCGAACGCGGCCGGAATGGCAGCCCGGAAACGGCGGGCTGATCCTCCACTCCATCGTGCCCTCCCCCACCGACAAGGACCGGGTCTGGGTCGGCATCTCGGCGGTCGGGGCATTCGAGACGCAGGACGGCGGCTCGACCTGGGAGCTCCGGAACAAGGGCGTCCGCGCGGACTTCGACCCCAACCCCGACCCCGAGTTCGGGCAGTGCGTCCACAAGCTCGTGATGGCCGCGGACGGCGGCGAGCACCTCTACCAGCAGAACCACTGCGGCGTGTATCGCTCGACCGACGGCGGACGCCAGTGGCAGGAGATCACCGAGGGCCTCCCGACGCAGTTCGGTTTCCCCATGGCCGCGCACCCGCGCGACCCGAACACGGTCTGGACGATCCCGATGACGGAGCCCGACCAGGGCCGGTTCATGGTCGACGGGCACGCGGCGGTCTACCGGACCAACGACGGCGGCGCGACGTGGTCGAAGGCCACCGACGGCCTGCCCCATGACAACGCCTACATCTCCGTGCTGCGCGAGGCGATGGCCGTGGACCGGCTCGATCCCGTCGGGGTGTATTTCGGCACGAGCACGGGCCAGCTGTATGGCTCGCGCGACGAGGGACGCACCTGGCGCCTGATCGCCGACAACCTGCCGGCGATCTGGTCGGTCGACGCCGCGATCGTCGACTGAAGGCGGCCAGATGGCCGAGGTCCGACTCCCCCGCTCCCTCGCAACGCTCTTCCCGGGGATGCCGACGCGGCTGTCCGCGAGCGGCGCGACCGTGGCCGATGTCATCGCGGACCTTGACGCCCAGGTCCCCGGCCTCCGCAACCGCATCCTCGACGCCGGGCCGTCGATCAGGACCCACCTGAACGTGTTCGTCGCCGGCGAGCGGGCGACCCTCGCCACGCCTGTGCCGCCCGACTCGATCGTCCACGTGATCCCGGCCGTTTCTGGCGGCTAGGCTCGCACCCGAGGAGGGCCGGCATGGAGGAGCGGTTCGTGGCCGCGGCGCAGCTGGAGTCGCGCCCGATCGAGGGTGGCCCCGACACCGAGCGCCCGGACGGCGCCCTGGCGACCGACGCCGTGGCCTCCGACGAGGCGACCCCGGCCGGCATTCGGGACCCGCGCGCCCTCCAGATCCTCAGCACCGAGCATTGGAGCCTGCTGACGGCACGATCGCTGGTCTACAACGAGGCCTACCAGCGCGCCGGCATGTTCATGGCCTTCCTGTCGGCGACGTTGCTCGTGCTGGGCCTGATCTCCACCGCGACGGGCTTCAGCGTCGGGTTCCTGGTCATCGCCGCGCTCATCCTGGCGCTGGACCTGTTCGTCGGCCTTGCGACGCTCGGCCGGATCAACGCGGCCGGCGCGGAGGACCTGCTCTATCTCCAGGGGATGAACCGGCTCCGGAACGCCTATCACGAGCTCGTCCCGGGCCTCGACGACTACTTCATCACGAGCAAATACGACGACTTCGACTCCGTCGTCGGCTTCTACGGACCGGGGATCGAGCCCGACGACACCGTCGGGGGCATCCTCCATGGGCTGACCACGATGCCGGTGCTGATCTCGGTCATCTGCTGCTCGCTCGGCGCGATGCTCTCGGCGATCGTGGTGCTGCTCGTCGCCCAGGATGTCGCGCTGGCCGCCATCGTCGGCGGCAGCGTCTTCGTGGTGCTGTTCGTCGTCTTCGCGTGGCACGGGTACACGTCGGCGATGGCGTTCGCGGCGAGGATGCCGGCGAAGTTCCCCCGACCGCGAGGCTCAGGCGACCCGCTTCGCGCGCCGGGCTTCCCACAGCCGAAGGACCCCGGAGGCCCGCCGAGCACCTGAGATCGCCGGGCTGCAGGTCGCTGGCCCCCGTGCGGGGGCCATTAGGGCGATCAGCCGAGGCGGACCTCGATCGGAATGGCGCGCTGCGCGGTGTCGGTGACCGGGCAGTGATCGACCGCCCATTGCGCGATCTGCTCGAGCACGTCCCGACCCCGATCGCTGCCCTGGATCGTGACCACGGCCCGGAGGGACAGGGCGCCTGCGGGGATTCGATCGTCCAGGCCGAGGATCCCGCGATCGTCCGACTCGCTGTCGACCGTCACTTCGACGCTGTCGGCCGGCAGGTCGATTCCCAGCATCGCGGCCCGGATCCCGATCAGAGAGGCCACGCACGCGGCGGCCGCGGCTCGGAAGTACCAGCCGGGTGAGGGCTTGGAGGCGCCGCCGCCGATGCCCTTCGGCATGTCGGTGCTGAGGCGCTCACCGCCGGGGCCTTCGACCTCGACCCGCAGGCCGTCGCCGAGGCGGGCACGGGCGTGCGAATCGCGATAGACCGCGTCCCCGGGATGGTCGGTCAGGTAGGCGCTGGCGCGCTTGACGGCGGCTCCGATGTCAGTCACGGGCGCAAGGATACGGCGGACCTCGTCGCGATTGGTTGCCGGTCCGGCTCGATCGGCGCTCGCTTCGCTGTCGGTTCCGCGCCGAGGTGTCCAGGAAGGAGCGCTCGATGCTCGCTCGAGCCGAGGCCGGCTGTCGCCCACGCTAGGCGCGGACCCGTTGCGCCAAGGCGCCTTGTCGTCCGTCGCAACTCACAGCGGTGTTCCGGCGGCCGCGCGCGCCCGGTCAGTCCTTGCGCAGCTCCCGGGCGTACTGCCGCGAGCCGACTTCGTAGCCCCGCTCGAGCCAGAACTCCCGACCGTCGTCGTTCTGATCCCGGACAAGGACGCTGACCTTCGGGCAGCCCAGGTCCTTCAGCCCCGCCTCGACCTGCTCCACCAGGCGCGTCGCGATGCCCTGGCGGCGGTGGCTCTCGGCGGTGGCCACGTGGTAGATCCAGCCGCGCCGCCCGTCCCAAGCTCCAAGCGCGGACGCCACGATCCTCGTGCCCTCTGCCGCGACCAGGAGCAGTCCCGGATTGCGACGCGCGAGACGGGCGAGGCTCAGGTCGTCGTCGCCCAGGGAGCGGAAGCCGCACTCGGCCCACAGCTTGCGGAGCTGATCGCCGTCAACCGCTCGGAGCTCGCGGAACACCACCTTCGGCTTGTCGGGCCGCTTGGCCTTCTCCGGCTTCGGCGTCGTGTCCCTGACCGGGGTGGTCGCTCCATCCGTTGGCTTCGCCGCGCTCTTCCGCGGCCGCCCGACGATCGAGACGATCTGGCCCTTGGGCGCCGGGCCGGCGCGTGCCGTCGCGATCGCCTCGCGCGCGGCGTCCAGCGTCGCGAATGGCCCGCGCGTGAGCGGCAGCCCGAGCTCGTTCGCCTGCTCGCCATCGAGGAGCAGCCAGCCGCTCGAGGTCTGCTCGACCGTGAAGCGGGCGTCCGCGGTCACGTACGTGCCGGCGCGCTCGCGCTTCAGCTTCTCTGGCGCCTTCGGCTCGGCCACGCTCGAAAGCCTACCCGAGGCGTGTTGACGCGGCCCTCGCTCGACGCCACGATCCCAGCGATGCCCGCACGGGACGATTCCGAAGCCGGCGACCGCCTGGACCCCCGCGAGGAGGCCCGGCTGCGCCGCCGCGACCGCGATTCGGACGCTGCAGCGCGAGACCTCATGCGACCCGGCATGGGCAAGGTCTTCAAGCAGATCCAGGATGCCCAGGCGAAGGCGGCGAAGGTGCCGCCCAAGCGACGCCGCCGCGCCTAGGACCGGCCGAACCGCCTCCCCGGAGGGGGCTCGTTCGCTTCCGGGTTGAGAAGCTGCAGGATCTCTGGTCGGAACGCCTGCGCTTCGGGCCGGTCGCGGAGCCAGACGAGATAGCCGCGGTCCAGGCGCGCGATCTCGCCGATCGACCAGCCGTCGTAGATGCCGAATCGCAGGACGGGCCCGGAGGGTCGCCCCGGCGGCGGGCCCATCGCGCCGGTCCAGAACGGCCGGCTCGGGTCGGACGCTGCGATTCCTGCGGCCCCCTGCGGCCGGTGCTCGTGGTCCCAGGCGGCCTTGCGGCTCGTGTCCTTCAGGATCTCCCAGGCCTCGTTGAGCGCCCGCATGACGTCGAGGCCCTTGCCGCCGACGAGGTCGGGGTGGGCCTGTCGAGCGCGGGCCACGTAGGCGGCCCGGATCTGCTGTGTCGAAGCGTTCCGAGGCACTCCCAACACCTCGTACGGGTCGCGGGCGTCGCTCACGGCCGGCTGTCGACGCCCTCCCAGCGGCGGTCGACGATCAGGTGGATCAGGGTCGGCCGATCTGAGACGAGGGCCTGGCGGAGCGCCGGCTCGAAGGCGGCGTCGTCCTCGACGCGCACGCCCCGGGCTCCCAGCGCCCGTCCGGCCGCGGCGAAGTCGATCGGGCCGAGGTCGGTCGCGGAGGCGCTCTCGCCCTGCCGGCGGTCCTGGTAGGTCCGGATCATCCCGTAGCGCTGGTTGTCGAACACGAGGATGATCGTCTTGAGGCCGGCGCGAACGGCCGTCTCGACCTCGGCCAGCGTCATGCCCAGCCCACCGTCGCCCACCAGCGCGACGACCGCGCGATCGCGGTGCACGAGCCCCGCGGCGATCGCGGCGGGCAAGCCGTAGCCCATCGCGCCGGAGGTTGAGCCGAGGAAGGTCCCCGGCCGGCGGAAGCGAAAACCTCGCGCGGCCCAGGTGCCGAAGCTGCCGGCGTCGGTGGTGACGATGCCGTCATCCGGGAGCAGCGAGCGCAGGCTCGCAATGACCTTGCCGGGATGCACGCCCGGGCCGGACCACTCGTGGGCGTCGATCACGGTCGCCGCCTCGAACGCCGCGCGATCCTCCGCGTTGCGAGCGATTCGCGCGTCCGTCGAGGCCGCGTCGAGGACGCCACGCGACTCCAGGCGGGCCACCGCCGCGCGCAGGAACAGCCGCGCGTCGGCGGTGATCGTCAGCGCGGCGGGCGGCAGGGTCGAGGCAATCCGACCCGGCGCGATGTCGACGTGCGCCCAGCGAGTACCCGCCGCGGGCACGGTCCAGCCGAAGCTGGTGATCTCGCCCAGCCGCGACCCGACGACGAGCATGGCGTCGGCGTTCGCGAGGCGCTCGCGGACCGTCGGCGGCGAGCCATACCCGGCCATCCCGAGGTACAGCGGGTTGTCGTTCGAGATGACGTCGCCGCGGCGCCATGACGCGACGACCGGCACCCGCAGCAGCTCGGCGAGCCGGACCAGGTCGTTCGAGGTCCGGGCCCGCAGGACGCCCGCGCCGGCGAGGATCACCGGTCGCTCGGCCGTCGCGAGGAGCTGGAGCACATCGCGGACCTCGTCGTCGGTCGGTCGCGGTGGGGGTACCCGCGCCAGGAGCGGCGCGAGGCCGGCCGGCACCTCCTCATCGAGCAGGTCCTCGGCGACGGACAGGACGACGGGGCCAGGACGGCCGTTCAGCGCCTGCTCGACGGCCTGGGCGGCGGACTCGACCGCGGACGTGACATCGGTCGGCTCGGCGGACCACTTCGCGAGCCGGCCGATGGTCTCGGTGACGTCGATCTCCTGGAACCCCTCGCGACCGCGGGCGGCGCGCTCGACCTGGCCGACGAACGCGAACATCGGGCTGGAGTCGGCGAAGGCGGTGTGGATGCCGATCGCCAGGTTCGATCCGCCCACGGCGCGCGTGCCGATGCACACGGCCGGTCGGCCCGTCAGCTGGGCGTGGGCCTCGGCCATGAATGACGCCGCGCCCTCGTGGCGGGTGGCGACGATGTTGATCCCGACCGCCTCGAGGCCTTCGAGGAGGCCGAGGAAGCTCTCGCCGGGCACGGTGAACGCCCAGCGGACCCCGGCGCGGCGAATGGCGTCGGCGAACATCCGCCCGACCGACATCGGCTGCGGCGGCGCCTCGACGACGACCTCGGCGACGGGCTCGAGCGCAGGTTCGGGTTCTGACTCCGGCGCCGGATCAGGATCGAGCTCGGGTTGAGGCTCGGCAAGGGCCTCGACCGCCGGATCGGCCTCGGGCGCCGCGGCCGGCGCGTCGGCGATGTCGCTCGGCACGCCGTCCTTGAGCGCCTCGGTGGTGTCCCGGACTTCGTCCGCGAGCTGCTCGGTCATGGCACCACCGGACCCGGGATCGAGGTGATGACGAGGCTCAGGATGAGCATGACCACGACGATCACGACGAGCACGCGCGCCAGCACCTGCGAGACCACCGCGGGCACCTAGCGGTAGTTCTGGAACTGCAGCTCGACGACCTCGTCGAGGCCCCGCAGCCGGGTGATGACCTTCTGGAGCTCGTCCTTGCTCTTGCCCGAGACGCGCACGGCGTCGCCCTGGATCTGCGACTTCACCTTCGGGAACTCGTCGCGGATGAGCTTCTGGACCCGCTTGGCCAGGTCCTCCGGCAGGCCGCTCCGCAGCCCGATCCGCTGGCGCACCTTGTTGCCGCCCGCCGGCTCGACGTTGCCCCAGTCGAAGACCTTCAACGACAGCCCGCGTCGAACGGCCTTCGACAGGATCAGGTCCTTCACCGCGGTCGCGCGGTACTCGTCATCGGTCACGAGCACGAGCTCATCCTTGGCCTGCTGGAGATCGACCGTCACGCCCCGGAAGTCGTACCGCTGCTGCGTCTCTCGACGGACCTGGTCGAGCGCGTTGCGGAGCTCCTGGGCATCGAACTCGCTGACGACGTCGAACGAGACCTCGCCACTCATCGAATGGTCGCCTCCTGGGCCGGCGCGGCAGTCGCCCACACCGGAGCTGCAGTGCTGTGAGGCGCCAGTATGCCCGTTCACGTCCGATCGGCAATGGGTCGGGTTACCGATTCGCCTCCAACGCCTCCAGCAGGAGCTCCGCGATCCGGTAGCTCCTGCCGCCGCCCATCACGAGTACCGCCTCGCCCTCGGCGACGTTCTCCTCGAGCCAGGCCGCCGTCTCCTCCACCGAGCCGGGCGCCTGGGCCGGGATCCCCGGGCGGCGCTGGCGGACGGCCGTGGCGAGCGCCTGGGCTGAGGTGATCGTCGTGTCCGGGTCCCGGCTCGCCCAGATCTTCGCGATCGCGACCGCGTCGGCCTCCGCGAGGGCGTCCGCGAACTCCCCGAGCATCGCCGCGGTGCGGTGGTAGGTCAGCGGCTCGTAAACCGCCCAGACGCGGCGGTCCGGCTCGCGCTGCCGAATGGCGGCGAGGGTGGCGCGGATCGCCGTGGGGTGGTGGCCGTAGTCGTCGTAGACCACGACGCCCTTGGCCTCGCCCTTCCGCTCCAGGCGCCGCCCGATCCCGGGGAAGGTCGAGACGCCCAGGAGCATGCGATCAGTGAGCCCGCCGTCCACGGGCCCGCGGTAGATCACCATGGCCGTGGCAAGGGCGACCAGCGCGTTCGCGACGTTGTGCTCCCCGGCCGCGGGCAGGCGGACCCGGTGGCCGGTGAGGCCAGGCCCAAGCTCGAGGACGAACCCGTCCGGCGATCGTTCGACGATCTCGCCGCCCACCCGCGCGTTCAGCACCACGTCGCCATCCGGCGATGCGACCGTGAGCCCGCCCGTGCGCACGCGCTCGACCGTCGGACCCGCGCCCGTGAGGGTCACCCCGACCAGGCCGCCGTGCTGCTCGCCACGCTCCTGGAGGAGGCCCAGGAGCTCCACGACGCCCGAATCGCCCAGGTTGGCCGCCAGATCGACGCCCGGAACCCTGCCGAGCCAGCGGGCGAAGCTCTCGATGACCGCCGCGCGGTCCTCGAAGACGTCCGGGTGATCCCACTCGATCGTCGTGAGTGCCGCGATCTGCGGGAAGTACGGGTCGAAGTTCCCGGCGTACTCGTCCGCCTCGACCACGAACGGCTTCCCTGCCCCGATCCGCGCCGTCGCCGGGATCCCACCGGACAGCGAGGCGGGCATCAGCGCCCCGACGAAGGCCGACGGGTCCAGCCCCATCTCCGCGAGGATCCAGGTCAGCCAGCCGGCCGTGGTGCTCTTGCCGTGCGTGCCCGCGACGGCGACGAGCGTGCGACCGTATGCAGCGTCCGCGACCAGCTGCTGCCACGGCTCCAGCGGAATCCCGGCCGCTGCGGCCGCGAGGAGCTCCGGGTGGTCCGGCGAGATCGCCGTGAGCGCCTTCGTGACCGAGAGCCGGTCGGGCCGGGTCGCGGCGATGTGGGCCGGGTCGTGGCGCCACTCGATCGGGATCCCGACCGCCTCGAGGGCCTGGGTGTACGGCGACGGCCCGCCGGGATCGCAGCCGGTCACGATCGCTCCCGCGGCCCTCGCGTGGAGCGCCGCAGCGGATGCGCCGGCTCCCGCGATCCCGAGGATGTGGATTCGCTCGCCGGGCCGGATCTCGCGCGACTCGCGCGCCGGGGCGAGCCGTCCGCCGAGCTCGCTGAGCGCCCGGGTGGTCACAGGCCCTGGGTCGCCACGGCGATCAGCCAGGCCAGCGCCGCGAAGGCCGCGCCCTCACGGACGGCTGCGCGATCCCGGACCGGGTGATCCGGTTGCAGCTGCTTGTGCCGCACGGCATGCGTCTCGGCGTTCGCGATTCCGAGGTAGACCAGCCCGACCGGCTTGTCGAGCGTGCCGCCATCCGGCCCCGCGACGCCGGTCACGGACACCGCCAGGTCCGAGCCGAACCGCGTTCGAGCACCCGTGGCCATCGCCACCGCGACCTCCCGGCTGACCGCGCCGTGCTCGACGAGGAGGGCGTGCGGAACGTCGAGGAATGCCTCCTTGGCGTCGTTGGAGTACGACACCACGCCGCCGAGGAAGTAGCCCGAGGAGCCGGGAACCTCGGTGATGGCCGCCGCGATCAGGCCGCCCGTGCAGGACTCCGCGACGGCCACGGTCAGGCCCCGCTCGAGGCAGGCCTCCTGCAGGTGTCTTGCCAGGGCGACGAGGTCGCCGGGCACGTTGATGGCGGCGGTCCTACGTCCGCTGCGTCTTGGCCGGCTTGTCGGGTGGCGCGAAGAGCCAGGTCTCCGGCACGCCGCCCTTGCCGAGCGCGCCGAGGTTCACGCCGTTGAGCGTGAAGCGGGTGCTGCCCGACGAGCCGGTCCGAACCTCGACCGAGTTCTTGCCCGAGAACGTCAGGGTCTTGCCCGCGGCGTACACCTGGCCGGCCTGCGAGCCGACAAGCTTGCCGTCCACCCAGACCTTGATCCAGGCCGGCCCGCCCCGGATGTTGACGACGAGGTTCACGCCCTCGAAGGCCACGGTGATTGTTCGGGTCTGCGAGGCCGTCTTGCCCTCGGCCGACGTCGCGGTGACCGCGATCGCCCATTGACCCGCCTCGAGGTCGAGCGGCGGGAAGGCGAACGTGCCGTCCGCCTCGACATCCACGACGGCATCGGGCTTCGTCGTGGGCGCCGGGCCGCCGCTGCCGGACGGGGCGGGCGTCGGCGGCGCCGCGGTCGGCGGCGTCTCGCCCTCGGCTCCGAGGAAGCGAGCCGTGATCGAGACGGTCTTCGCGTTGGTGGCGGTGCCCTCGACGGCGATCGCGCCGTTGCCGTAGGTCGTGCCGTCCACCGGCTGCGAGATGTTGAGCGCCGGCGCCTGGGCCGCGAGGAACGGCACCTGGATGACGACCTCGCGAGGCGTCTCGGCCTCCTTGCCCGTCTCGGGGTTCCGCGCCGTGATCTGGAAGCGGTTGTCGCCGCGGCGAAGGTCGACCTGGACGTTCCACTCGCCGCTCGACTGGGCCGTGGCGGTGATCTCGGCACGGCCAGGTGCAGCGACGGTGACGATGGACCCTGGGCTCGTCTTGCCGGCCAGGCGGTACGTGGTCGCATCCTCGTCGACCGTGAGGACGGCGGTGGCCGGGTTCGTCACGGTCAGATCCGGCGGCTTCGAGTACCGCAGCAGCTGCGAGCCAAGGTAGACGAAGAACGCGACGACGACGAGCGTCAGCAGCCCGGCGATCACGACCGACGGAGAGAAGTGGAGCGGCCGCTTCGGCTCCTCGATCGGGCGGGGCGGCACGATGACCGCCTCCGGCGCCGTCTGCTCGCCGCGCTCGCGCCGCCACTGGCGGAGCACATCCTCCGGGTCCAGGCCGAGGTAGATCGCGTAGTTCCGCAGGAAGCCCTTCGTGTAGACGGCGCCGGGCAGGTCGCGGTAGTCCCCGCGCTCCAGCGCGCTCAGGTAGCGGACGCGGATCTTCGTGTCGCGCTCCGCGCGCACCAGGTCGACGCCCTTGCGCTCCCGAGCGGCGGCCAGCCGATCGGGCAGGCTCGGGCCGGGATCGGCGATCTCGCGCTCGTTCCCGAAGCGCGACGCCGTCCTCCGGGCGTGGTCCCTCGCCGTCATGCGCGAATGATCCCCCGATCGTCGCTAGTCATCCATCAGTCATCCAGCGCATTGCCGTTGCGCGAGGTGATCCAGTTGTCCGGACCGTAGACCTGCCGGGGCGCGGCCGGCCGCGCCGGGTCCTGTGGCGACACGATGCCGTAGCGCTCGAGCTCGTCCATGACCCGGGCCGCGCGGGCGAACCCGAGCCGGAGCTTCGTCTGGAGGTAGGAGGTCGACGCCTTCCCGCTGGCCGTGACGAGCTCCGCGGCCTGGAGGGTCGCGTCATCCACCCCGAGCTCGCGGAGCCAGCCGAACTGGCTGCCGCTCCCGCCCGCCTCCTCGCCGGCGTCGGCGAAGGCCAGGACCTCGTCGTCGTAGTCGGTCTCGCCGTTCGCCTGGTCCTTCCACGACTGGACGATCCGCGCGATCTCCGCGTCGGTCACGAAGACGCCCTGGAGGCGCATCGGCCGCGGCAGGTCGGACGGCTGGTAGAGCATGTCGCCCCTTCCGATGAGGTCCTCGGCCCCCGGCGTGTCGAGGATCGTTCGCGAGTCGATCTGGGACGCCATGGCGAAGGCGATCCGTGACGGGAAGTTGGCCTTGATCAACCCGGTCACGACATTCACCGAAGGTCGCTGGGTGGCCAGGACCATGTGGATGCCCGTCGCTCGGGCCTTCTGGGCGAGGCGAACGATCGAGTCCTCGACGTGCTTGCCCTCCCGCATCATCAGGTCGGCCAGCTCGTCGATCACGATGACGATGTACGGCATCGGGGCCGTGGCGGGGTCGCGGCTCTCGTTGTAGGACCGGATGTTCCGCGCGGTCGCGGCCGCGAAGGCCTTGTAGCGATCCTCCATCTCCCGGACGGCCCACTTGAGCGCCGACTTGGCTTCGTGGGGCTCGGTGAGGATTCGCTCCTTGAGGTGCGGGAGGCCGTTGTACGACGCCAGCTCGATCCGCTTGAGGTCGATCAGGATCATCCGGACGTCGTCCGGGGTCGCGTTGCAGAGCAGGCTCGTGATCAGCGCGTTGACCATGACGCTCTTGCCGGAGCCGGTGGCGCCCGCGATGAGGAGGTGGGGCATCTTCGCGAGGTCGACGGCCTGCGCTCGGCCGGCGACGTCCCGACCGAGGGCAAACGTGAGCTTCGAGCCTGACGCGGCGAAGTCGACGGATTCGAGGATTCCACGGAGCGACACGACGTTGAAGTCGCGGTTCGGGATCTCGATGCCGACTGCAGCCTTGCCCGGGATCGGCGCCTCGATCCGGAGCGACCGCGCCGCTAGGGCCATGGAGAGGTCGTCTGCGAGCCCCTCGATCCGGCTGACCTTCACGTGCGGCGCGGGCTGGACCTCGTATTGCGTCACCACCGGCCCGGCGTTCCGGCCGACGATCTTCGCCTCGATGTCGAAGCTCTTGAGCTTCTTGACGATCTGCTCCTCGGTCCAGCGATGGGCCGCCTCCTCGCCACCGGGCGCGACGGGCTCGGGCGTGTCGTCGAGGAGGCTGAACCCCGGCGCGGTGTAGCGGTTCGGGCGCCAGGGAACGTCCGGCTCGTCCTCGGCCTCCGCTCGTCGCGCCAGCGCGGCGGCCGTGGCGGCGTTGAGATCCGGCGGCAGCCCGGGTCGGTCCTCCAGGGCGGTCGCGGAGGCCGTGCGCGGTGGCGCGAAGGTCGCGGAGGTCGGCGCCGGCGCCGAGGTCCCCGGCGGCCGGTCCTCGCCCCAGATCCCGGTCTGGCCGGCGACGTCCCCGGTCCCGGCAGCGACCTTGCCGCCACGGGGGCGCGCGCCGCCACGGATCGAGCCACCGTCCGGCGAGGAACCGTTGCTGCCATTGCCGCCGTTCGCGCCGCGGGCCGGCCTGCCCGGCGCGTCCGGGTCCCGCGCCTCGCGGCGCATGCTGTCCGCGGCCGCGCCACCGACCCAGCGGGCCGTCGAGGTCATCGGGCGGAACAGCTGGCTCAGGCGGAGATTGAAGGCGATGAGGATGCCGGCGATGCCGAGCGCGATCAACAGCACGAACGCACCGAGCTCGGTCACCAGGTCCGACAGGCCGCCGGACATGAAGTTGCCGACCACCCCACCGCCGGACCCCGGCCGCTCGATGCGGGTGGGATCGGCGGGCGAGAAGATCGAGGCCGCGCCGAGCAGGCCCAGGTAGGCGATCACCACCCCGAACAGCGTCAGGCCCCAGCCGGATCCGGGCGCCTTGCCAGGACCCCACTCGATGTACCAGCCCGTTGCGAGGAGGAGGATGGGCAGGAGCCAGCGGAGGCTCCCGAACCACGGCCCGACCGTCTCCTTGAACCATGTCGTGATCGAGCCGTCTCCCGGGAGGAACGCGATCAGCGTCACGGCTCCGAGGACCAGCAGGGCGATCCCGACCAGCGATCGCGCGACGTCCTTCCCGACGTCCGGCAGCCGGACGGATCCGATCCCCAGCCCGCTCCGCTTCCGGCGTGCCTGGCGCCGGCGCCGTGTGGCCACCTAGACCTCCACCACGACCGGGAAGACCATCGGGCGGCGCTTGGTCTGCTCGAACAGGAACCGCGACACCGCGTCCTTGATCTGGCTCTTCAGGAGCGCGATCTCGCTGATGTGCTCGCCGGGGTTCTCGACGGCCTCCATGACCCGTCGGATGGCCTCCTCGATGATCGGGTCCTGCTCGTTGCCGTGCACGAACCCGCGAGTGATGATCTCCGGCCGGCCGATGACGTTGCCCGTCTGCTTGTCGACGGTGACGACGACCATGAACATGCCGTCGTTGGCGAGGGCCCGCCGATCCCGCAGCACGATCTCGCCGACGTCGCCGACGGACAGCCCGTCGACGAAGACGTAGCCGGCAGGGACCGGCTGGCCCCGCCGCGCGGAGCCGTCGGCCCAGAACTCGATCGGCGTGCCGTTCTCGATGATGAACACGTTTTCCGGCGCGACGCCCGTGTCGACGGCCAGGCGGCCGTGGTGGACCTGCATCCGGAACTCGCCATGCATCGGGATGAAGTACTTCGGGCGGACGAGGTTGAGCATGAGCTTCAGCTCTTCCTGGCTCGCATGCCCCGAGACGTGGGCGTGGCGGATCGCGTGGTAGACGACATTGGCGCCGGCCTTGAAGAGGTTGTCGATCGTCCGCGCGACGTACTCCTCGTTGCCGGGGATCGGGCTGGCGCTGAGGATCACCGTGTCCCCGGACTCGATCTCGACGAACCGGTGGTCGCGGTTGGCCATGCGCGCCAGGCCGGACATCGGCTCGCCCTGCGAGCCCGTCGTGGCGATGACGATCTTGCCTTCCGGGACGTCCCCGATCCGATCCTTCGGGACGATCTGGTCCGAGGCGTACTTCAGGTAGCCGAGCTCGCCGGCGATCCGGAAGTTCTGCTCCATCGACCGCCCGATCACGGCGACCTTGCGATCGAACGTGGCCGCGGCGTCGAGGACCTGCTGGATCCGGGCGATGTTGCTGGCGAAGGTGGCGATGATCACCCGGCCGCTGAGGGGCTCGATGATCTCCTTGAACGCCTCGCCGACCGTCCGCTCCGAGGGCGTGTAGCCGGGGCTCTCCGCTCTCGTCGAGTCGGACAGGAGGCAGATGACGCCCTCGGCGCCGAGCTTCGCGATGATCGCGAAGTCGGACAGCTTGCCGTCGACCGGGGTGTGGTCGAACTTGAAGTCGCCGGTGTGCACGATCGTCCCGACCGGCGTTCGAAGGGCGATGCCCATCGCGTCCGGGATCGAGTGGCCGACACGGAACGGGATGGCCGTGAACGGCCCGATGTCGAGCTCGTCGCCGGGATCGAGCGGCAAGAGCGGGTTCGAGGTGAGCTTGTGCTCCTTGATCTTGATCCCGAGGAGGCCCCTGGCGAGCGTCGAGGCATACACGGGCACGCCGGGGAAGTTCGGGAGGATGTACGGCAGGCCGCCGACGTGGTCCTCGTGGGCGTGGGTGATGAGGAAGGCCTTCACATTGGCCTTGCGCTCGCGGAGGTAGGTGATGTCGGGGATGACGAGGTCGATCCCATACATCTCCTCGTCCGGGAACATGAGGCCGCAGTCGATGACCACGATCTCGTCGCCGTACTCGACGACGTACATGTTCTTGCCGATCTCCCCCACCCCGCCCAGCGGGATGATCCGGAGCGGCGTGTCGCCGGGGTCGGCGGTCTGGTTGCTCTTGGCCATCCGGGTCAGAAGAGGGTCGGCGCGTCGTCACGCGCGTCGGGGGCGATGGGCGGCGGAAGGGTCGCCGGCGCCGCGACCGGAGTCGCCGCCGCAGGAGCGTGCGTGCTCGCGGCGCGTCCCTGCGCTCGCCTCATGCGGGCCTCACGCAGGACCCGCGGCAGGGCGGCGATGTCGTCGTAGCTCTGGCGCTCCACGTCCGAGCTCCGGAGCGCGGCTGCGGGATGGAACATCGAGAAGGTGACCGCGTCGCGAGCGCCGGTCGTGGCCGGCGCCGGCACGTGGGTGCCGTGGATCTGGGTGATCCGCTCGCCGGGGCGGAAGTGGGCCATCGAGAAGCGCCCGAGCGTCACGACGACGGCCGGGTCCAGTACCTCGAGCTGCCGCTGGAGGTACGGCACGCAGGCAGCGATCTCGTCCGGCTCCGGATCACGGTTGCCGGGCGGCCGGCATTTCACGATGTTCGTGATGAAGACCTCCTGGCGCCGCCAGCCCAGCGTCGAGAGCAGGCGCACGAGCAGATCCCCGGCGCGGCCGACGAACGGCCGGCCCTGCTGGTCCTCGGTCTGGCCCGGCCCCTCGCCGACCAGCAGCACCTCGGTGTCCGGGCGGCCCTCGCCGGGAACGGCCTTCGTCCGCGTCTGGGCGAGCCGGCAGCGCGTGCAGACCCGTACCTCGGCCGCAATGGCCTGGAGGGCGGCCTGTCGTTCCCCAGTTGTTCGTTCGGTCGCCGATCCGACCGTGGTCGACTGCCCGGCCGTTGCCTCGGCAGAGGTCACGCGGGCGCCTCGACGGGCTCCGCCATCGCGCCCCGTTGCGCCGCGGCCTTGACCCAGCCTCGCTCGACGAGCGCCTCCGCGAGCTCCACCGCGTTCGTGGCCGCGCCCTTGCGCAGGTTGTCCGAGACAACCCAGAAGGCGATTCCGCGCCCGTCCGGGACCGACGGGTCCTGCCGCACGCGGCCGACGAAGACCTCGTCGCGGCCGGCGGCCTCGCTGGCGAGCGGATAGTCGTGGCTCGCCGGGTCGTCCTGGACGACGACGCCCGCCACCGCCCCGAACAGGCGGCGGGCTCGATCGGGGGTGATCGGCTCGGTGGTCTCGACGTGGACGGCCTCCGAGTGCGCCACGAACACGGGGATGCGCACGGCCGTGCAGGAGATCCGGAGGTCCGGCAGGTGGAGGATCTTGCGGCTCTCCGTGACGACCTTCCACTCCTCCTTCGTGTAGCCGTTGTCGAGGAAGATGTCGATCTCCGGGAGGGCGTTGAAGGCGATCGGGTGCGGGTAGACGCTGGCCTGCTTGGGCTCGCCGGCCACGTGGGCGCGAATCTGGCTTTCGAGCTCGGCGATCGCGTCGGCGCCGGTGCCGGAGACGGACTGGTAGGTGTCCACCACCACGCGCTCGATCCCGACGCTGTCCCGCAGGGCCATCAGCACCGGCACGAGCTGCATCGTCGAGCAGTTCGGGTTGGCGATGATCCCCTCGTGCCACTCGAGGTCGTCGGCGTTGACCTGGCTCACGACCAGCGGGATCGCCGGGTCCATGCGCCAGGCCGACGAGTTGTCGATCACGGTCGCCCCGTGCGCGGCAGCCTGTGGGGCCAGCTCCTTCGAGATGTCGGCGCCGGCGCTGAACAATGCGATGTCGACCCCTTCGAACGCGTCGCCGGTAGCTTCCTGGATCTCGATCGATTGGTCACCGACCTGGACGGTCCGACCGGCCGACCGGCCCGAGGCGAGCAGCCGCAGCTCCCCGATCGGGAAGGCGCGCTCGCGCAGCACCTGGACCATGGTTCGACCGACGACGCCGGTGGCGCCGACGACGGCAACGGTGAGTGGGTTCGACTGGCTCATCCGGCGACGGCTCCGGGCATGGCTCCGCAGGGATTCTGGTTCAAGCGGGCACGGCCGCGAGTATAGCCGAGCGCTGATCCTGCCCCGGGCGCGTCCTTCGGTGGGTTTGCCGCGTCAGGTGCCCGTGGTGAACGTCCAGCTCGTTGGCTGGAGCGGGTTGCCCGTCAGGTCCGTGATGCCTGCGAGCACGGTCACGACGTAGGTGTTGCGGCGCCCGAGGGGTGCCGTCGGATCGAACGTCGCGGTGTCCGTGGCGGCGCTGTACGTCACCTTCCCCGGAATGAGGCGGTTCGTCCGTGCCTCGCGGACCTGGAAGGTGGCCTTGCTCACACCCGTGACATCCGCCGAGAGGTGCAGCGTGACGTTCGCCCCACGCGCAACCCCAGTGGCGTCGCGCGCAGGCGATGCGGCGAGGATGGTGGGGGCGCTTGCGATGACGATCAGCCCCGCCTGCTCGAAGTCGTCGGTGTAGCCGTTGCCGAACTCGGCCCAGTAGCCGTTCTTGTACCCGGAGAAGAGCGCCGGGCTGACCTGAACCCGGTACGTGTCGTCGGCCAGGCCCGTGATCGAGTAGTCACCGTTGGCATCGGTCGTGGCGTCGCCTGGGCCAAATTCGGAGATGCCCCCGTTCGAGGGCAGCGCGATCACGGACGCGCCGACGACCGGCTCCCCCGACGGCCCGGTGATCCGGCCGCCGATCGAGCTTCCCCTGGGCAGGACGATGTCCAGGCCCCCGATGTCGCTCGTGGTGACGTGGACCAGGGTCGCGTAGAACGCGGGGACCCAGTGGTGCGAGCCGGCCTGGATGGCGAAGTCCCCGGCTGGCAGGTTCACGAACGAGTAGACGCCGCCGGGCGCCGTCATGAAGACGCAGCCGATGTCCTCGGCGCATGCAGCCACCCGGGCAGAGACAAGCGGGCCGGTCTCGCCGCTGACCACGCCGGAGATCGTCGGGCGCGTCGGAACAGTCGCCGTCAAGCCGGTCACGTCGCCACCCGAGGCGTCGACGTCTGCCCCTGACTCGTTCTGGTCGGCCAGGGTCTGGCCCTGCCCGTTGTACAGGCCGTACGGGAACTGGCCGTCATCCGGCGGTGCGTCGACGACGAACAGCAGCTGGTACGTGCCTGGCCAGAGGCCGGGGACGTCGAAGTTGCCGGCGCCATCCACGATCGCGCGGTGGCTGTTGAATTCGCCCTGCGGCTCGACGGCGATCGCCTTGCCCGCTGCGCCATCGAGGTGGCCGCTGATCGAGTTGCCGCGCGTCAACGTGATGTCGACATCGCCGAGATCGGAGGTCCCGACCGCGATCTGCGTCTCGTCGCTTTCCGGGATGGTGACCATCCCGGCGCCCACGTCGCCGAACGGGAACGGACTGTCCGCGGGCGGCTCGACGGACAGCGAATACGACGAGCTCGGCACGAGCCCGACGACTTGGTACTCGCCGGACGCGTCCGACGTGATCGGAACACCGCTGCCGAGGTCGCCGAACGCCCGCACGACGACTCCGGGGACGGGATCGCCCTCGGGGTCCAGCGTGCGGCCGCTCAGGACGACGCCGCTCGGCATCGAGAAGTCGATCCCGGTCGTGCCACCGACCCCGACCGTGATCTCGGACGCCAGAGCAGGATCGGTGACGGTGCCCGTCACGCTGTAATACCCGGTCTCGACAATGTTGACCGGCGCATCGGGCCGATCTGCGCGCGCGATGTACGTTCCAGGCTCGATGCCGCGGATCGTGTAGTCGCCGTTCGCATTCGCCTGACCCTCGAAGACGACACAGTCGTCCGGTCCGGCGCAGAGCCCCACGGGAGCAAAGGGGATGCCCGCGCCGTTCTCATCGGCGACGCGCCCCGAGACGGTCTCGCCGGAGGGCAGCTCGAGGTCGATCCCGGCGATCGACTGTGCCGCGGTCGTCCCCGGGCCGACGGCTGCAACGAGGAGCATGGCGGCGGCGAGGGCCGTGAGGCGTCGACGGACGAACATGCAAGCTCCCTCCAGTGCGGCGCCGGACGGGCGCCGCCCCTCGAGGCTGATGATGCCGAACGGGGGTCGCCGGGGCAACCGGTCGTCGCGACTGGCGGTGCCCCGACGCTGCCGGGCGTGGAATCGGAACACCCCGGCCGTGGGCCGGGGTGTTCGTCGTTCTGTGGTTCCCGCAAAGCGGGTGGTCAGCTCTCGCCGGCGCCCACGGGCTCCTTGGCGAGGTGGCGCTGCATCGCGGCCTTGCGCGAGAGGTTGATGCGGCCCTGGCGATCGACCTCGATCACCACGACCATCACCTCGTCGCCCACGGACACGACGTCCTCGACGGTCGGGACGTGGTAGTCCGCGAGCTCGCCGATGCGGACGAGGCCCTCCTTGCCCGGCAGGATCTCGACGAACGCGCCGAAGCCCATGATCCGGGTGACCTTGCCGAGGTACAGCGCGCCGATCTCGACCTCGCGGGTCAGGCTTTCGATCCACTGGATCGCCTTGCGCGAGTTCTCACCGGACACCGCCGCGATCTCGACCGAGCCATCGTCCTCGACATTGATCTCGGTCTGGGTCTCCTCCTGGATCTTGCGGATCATGGAGCCGCCCTTGCCGATGATGTCGCGGATCTTCTCGGGGTTGATCTTGATGGTCGTGATCCGGGGCGCGAAGTCGCTCATGACCTCGCGGGCCTCCGGCAGCACCTCGGCCATCTTGTCCAGGATCGAGAGGCGTGCCGCGAGTGCCTGCTTGAGGCCCTCCCGGATGATCGCCTCGCTGATGCCCTGGACCTTGATGTCCATCTGGAGCGCCGTGACACCGTCGCGGGTCCCGGTGACCTTGAAGTCCATGTCGCCGATCGCGTCTTCCTTGCCGAGGATGTCGGTCAGGACGACGAACGAGCCATCGGGCTCGGTGATCAGGCCCATCGCCGCGCCGGCAACCGGCGCCTTGATCGGCACGCCCGCGTCCATGAGGGCAAGGGTCGAGCCGCAGGTCGAGGCCATCGACGTGGAGCCATTCGACGTCACGCACTCGCTGACGAGGCGGATGACGTAGGGGAACTCCTCGGCGCTCGGCAGGACCGGCACGAGGGCCCGCTCCGCGAGGTGGCCGTGGCCGATGTCACGCCGGCTGGGACCGCGCATCGGCTTGTTCTCGCCGGTGCTGTAGGGCGGGAAGTTGTAGTGGTGGATGTAGCGCTTCTCGGTCTCGGGGCTGATCGTGTCGATCCGCTGGATGTCCGAGGAGGCGCCGAGCGTGGCGACCGTCAGGGCCTGGGTCTCGCCACGGGTGAACAGGCCTGAGCCGTGCGCCCGCGGGATGAGGCCGACCTCGACCGTGATGGGCCGGATGTCGGTGAGGCCCCGCCCGTCGATCCGGATGCCCTCGTCGATGACGACGCGGCGGACCGTCTTCTTCTGGACCAGGTTGAACAGGTTCTTGCTGACCCGGGCGTCGCGACGCGCCGCCTCGAGCAGGGCGCCGGTGTCGCCGCCGGTGCGCTGGGCGCGAACCGCGTCGGCGATCGCCGTGCGGAGCTTCGCGATACGACCCGGAAGGTCGTCGGCGAACCACAGGAGAAGCTTCGCCGTGGCCTCGGCGTCCGGCAGGGCGCGGTGGCTCTGCCCGAGCTCGATCCCGAAGAACCGGGCCAGGTCGGGGAGCTTGTAGGACCCCTCACCCGGGTAGCCCTCGCGGGCGATGACGAGCGTGTCGAGGTACGAGCCCGGAGCGAACCGGAACCCGTCGCCCTTGGCCTCCTCGATGAACCCGAGGTCGAAGCCCACGTTGTGCCCGACCACGGTCGCGTCACCGACGAACTTCAGGAGCTGGTCAGCGGCGTCCCTCGGGCTGGGAGCGCCCTTCACGTCGTTGTCGGTGATGCCGTGCATCTGGTTGCCGACGATCGGGCGGCCGGGGTTGACGAGCGTCGACCAGGTGTCGACGACCTTGGTCCCCTTGATCTTGACGGCCGCGATCTCGACGAGGTCGGACATCTTCGGGTCGGTGCCGGTGGTCTCGACGTCGACCACCACGAGCTCCTGCTTCTCGTCGGTCGCCGTGGCGAACGCGAGCACGGAGCCGGCCGACGGCTCGATGTACGGGACGCGCTTGGGCTTGCCGACCGCCTCGCGGATCTGCTCCTGGATGTCGATGAGCGGCTGGAGCGCCCGGTGGCCGAACAGGATGGCCTCGGCCATCACGTCCTCCGGCAGGAGCTTCGCGCCGGCCTCGACCATCATGATCGCGTCGCGGGTGCCCGCGACGATCAGGTCGAGCTCGGACTCCTCGAGCTGGCTGTGGGTCGGGTTGACCACGAACTCGCCGCCGATTCGACCCACGCGCACGGCGCCGACCGGGCCGTTGAACGGGATCTCGCTCATCGTGAGCGCGGCGGAGGCCGCGACGGTCCCGATGACGTCGGGGTTGTTCTCCTGATCCGTCGACAGGACCGTGATGACCAGCTGGATGTCGTCCTTGTAGCCCTCGGGAAAGAGCGGCCGAATCGGCCGGTCGGTCTGGCGAGCGGCGAGGATGGCGTTCTCGGACGGGCGCGACTCGCGCTTGATGAAGCCACCCGGGATCTTGCCCGCGGCGTACATCCGCTCCTCGAAATCGACCGTGAGGGGGAAGAAGTCGAGGCCGGGTCGGGGTTCCGACCGGTTCGCGGTGCCGAGCACCATGGTGTCGCCGTAGCGGACGGTGACGGAGCCGCCGGCGAGACGGGCGAGCCGGCCGGTTTCGATGGTCAGCGTCTGACCACCGAGCTGGGTCTCGAAGACCTGAGGCACTGGGTGTGTTTCCTCTCTGCCGTGCAGAGGGTTCCGACCTGGTTGCGAGCCGACCCGGCGCGCTGGTTCCCGCTCCCCCGCCCTGTCTGGGCGGGGCGTCGAACGAGGCCTAGCGGCGGAGTCCGAGCCGTCCGATGACGGCGCGGTAGCGGGCGTTGTCCTTCTTCAGCAGGTATGCGAGAAGGCGACGGCGCTGGCCGACGAGCTTGAGGAGGCCGCGACGCGAATGATTGTCCTTCGGGAAGCTGCGCAGGTGATCCGTGAGGGCCTTGATCCGCTCCGTCAGGAGCGCGATCTGGACCTCCGGCGAGCCGGTGTCGCCGTCGGCGACGGCGTACTCGGTGATGATTTCCTGCTTCCCCTCGGGCGCGAGCGGCACTCGGTCCTCCAACACGAACGAAACTATGGGTGTTCTTCCACTTCTATGACCGGCGGAGGATAGCAGGCGAACCGCCGTTCCGCTCGTGGCGCCGGGTCAGGAACCAGACGACCAGGCCCGCGATCACGTAGCCCGATCCCTGGACGACGAGCAGCAGGACCACCGGCACGACCTCGCCGAGCACGCCGGCGACGATCGCGCCGATGAGCGACCCGAGCGATGACGCGGCCATGATCGCCCCGACCACGCGACCGCGGTGGCTGTCCGGTGACTCCGTCTGCTGGAGCGTCGAATAGCTGGCGCCGATCGCGGCGGCGGGAAATCCGACGACGACCATGCCGAGCAGCGCCGGTCCGATGAACGGCCAGACGAGCGGATAGGTGAAGAGCGCGAGGTCGATCAGCCCGAAGACCACCGAGCCGACGACGAGCAGCCGGAGCGGATCGACTCGTGCTCCCAGCCGGCCGATCGCAAGGCCGCCGATCACGCCGCCGACCGCCTGGGCGGACAGGAGGGTCCCGTATCCCGCGGCGTCAGTGCGGAGCACATCGGTCGCCCACGGGACGAAGAGCGTGCCGAGCAGGCCCTCGCCGGTCTGGGTGATGACCATGAAGACGAGCAGCGCCCGCAGGACGGGATGGTGCACGACGAGGTCGAGACCCTCGCGCCACTCGCGCCGGAGGCGCGTCCAGGCAGACGCGGCCTCGTGCTCGATCGCGTCGTTGGGAGCCGGACGCTCCGCTCGCGTCCGCGAAGACCGGATCAGCAGCAGGAGCAGGGCCGCTCCGAGGAAGGTGACCGCGTCGACGGCCACCACGAGGGTCAGGCCGCCCAGGGCAACCGCGACGCCACCGATCGCCGGTCCGATGATCCGGGCCAGCTGGTTGTTCAGGCCGTTGAGGGCGTTCGCCGTCACGAGATCCTGTTCGCCCTCCTCGAGCAGATTCGGGAGCAGCGCCGCCTCCGCAGGCGCGAACAGCTGCTCGAGGGAGCTGGCGACGATCAGGACGGCATAGGCGACCCAGATTCCAAGGTGGTCGATGACCAGGAGCGGCAGGATCGAGACGGCCAGCAGCACGTTCACCGCGATCATCAGCCGGCGCCGGTCCCAGCGGTCCACGAAGATCCCGGCAATCGACCCGAGCGTGATGGCCGGGATCAGCGATGCCAGCACCATGGCGGCGGTTGCGAGCGTCGAACCGGTCCGCCGATAGATCTCGACCGGCAAGCCGACGACCAGCGCCCAGTCGCCGATGAGCGAGATCAGGCCCGCCAGCCACAGCAGCCCGAAGTTGCGCTGCCGCAGGATGCGGAGCATCAGGCGGGACCGGCCGGGCTCACCCGGCCGCGGGCTCGAACGTCAGCCGGAGGCGCGGTCCGCCGAGCCAGATGCCGCACAGGCGAACCGACCCGGCCTCGACGTGCGCGTGGTCGGGGCCGTGCTCCGTGGCCTCGTCGACGTCGTCGATGTGGACCGGATACGTGCCTTCGGGCGGGAGGGCGACCGGCATCTCGAACGACAGGACGGGATCGCGCCGCGACCGCGTCCCTCGCCCGACGATGGCGTACGGCCGCCCGAGCAGGCGCTCCGCCGTCGCGAGGTCGCCCTCGGCGATGGCCCGCCGGATCTCCGAGCTGCTGACGGCGCGGCCGTCATCGAGAACGAACGGCGCCACGACCTCGACTTCGAAGCCGAGTTCCTCGCCGAGCGCGGCGACCGTGTCCGGGTTCCCCCGGCGCTCGAAGCCGAAGGCCGAGTCGGGCGTCATGAGGAAGCCGGCGAGGTCAACCCGCTCGGCGATTCGGCGAACGAAGGCGTCGTACGGCGTCTCGCGAAGGGCCCGATCGAAGTGCTGGACGATGGTCACCTCGACGGCAGCCGCGGCCAGACGGTCGAGCCGCTCGCCGGCGTCGCAGAGCAGCGGCGGCGCCGCGCCGGTGATGACCTCGTCGGGGTGGTGGTCGAAGGTCAGGACGGCCGGCCGGGCGTCGCGCCGCCGAGCCGCGTCGACCAGGTGGTCGAGCAGGTAGCGGTGACCCAGGTGCAGCCCATCGAAGACGCCCACGACCACGAACAGGCGCCCGAGCGTGGCGTCGAGCCCGTCGATGCCCTGGACGACGTTCATCGCGGCAGGATTTTGGTCGGCGCGATCCGCAGGCCGTCCCGGCGTCCGAGGCCGACGAGGACGCCCGCCTCGTCCAGCAGTCGCACCGTGACGCCGTCCTCCGCCTCGCGGACGCCCGAGGCGGGGCGGACGAAGCGGCCCTGGGTCGCGTCCGCGATCTCGGACTCGGTGAGCGGGACGGCCGGCATCGCGTCCAGCCCCGTGTCCATCGGCAGGAGCAGCCGGCGGACGCCATCGGGGCCGTCTGCGGCCGCGGCCTCGCGGATTTTCTCCAGCGGGTGGGCGTCCTCGAGGCGGAACGGCCCGCTGGCGGAGCGAACGAGGGCGCCGAGGTACGCCGCGCTCCCAAGTCGCTCGCCGAGGTCGCGGGCAAGCGCGCGCACGTACGTTCCTGCCGAGCAGCGGACCTCCACGATGGCGATCGTGCGGGCGGGATCTGCCTCGTCCCATTCGATCAGGTCGAGGGCGTGCAGCGTGACCGCTCGCGGAGGCAGGTCGACAGTCTCCCCCGCGCGCGCCATCGCGTATGCCCGACGGCCGCCCACCTGGATTGCCGAGTAGGTGGGCGGGCGCTGGAGCTGTCGGCCGAGCATCGCCGTCAGCGCGGCTTCGACTGCCGAGCGCTCGATGACTGGGCCGTCCACCGGCGTCAGGTCGCCGTCGAGGTCGTCGGTCGTGGAGCTCGAGCCGAAGCAGATCGTGGCGCGGTAGGCCTTGTCGTCCGCGAGGTGGTACTCGACGATCCGCGTTGCCCCGCCGAGGAACAGCGGCAGCACGCCGGACGCGAAGGGATCCAGCGTGCCGCCATGCCCGATGCGACGGGTTCCGGCCAGGCGCCGCACGAGGGCGACGACGTCGTGGGACGTCGGCCCGGCAGGCTTCGCGACCACGAGGATGCCGTGCATCCCGGGCGTGTCCGGCTGTCGGGGCACCTCGGGCTAGCGCGCCACCGCGCCGGCGAGGCGCTCGGCCTCGGCGAGGACGCGCTTGCGGGCCTCCTCGAGGGGAGCGGCGACGCTCGCTCCCGCGGCCCGCGCATGCCCGCCGCCCCCGAAGACGCCGGTGAGGACGGTGGCGTCGACGCCGCCCGGCTTCGTGCGGACGGAGATCCGCGTCGTCTGTGGGTCGGCCTCCTTGAACAGGATGGCGACCTCGGCGGTCTCGGACTGCGCGAGCAGGTCGATCAGCCCCTCGGAGTGCGACGAGATCGTGCCCGTCGCTTCGAGGTCCGCGTCCGACAGCGAGCTGTGGATCACGCGCCCGCCATCCGTGACCTCCAGCCGGTCCAGCACGCGACCGAAGAGGCGGAGCTGCGCGTCGGGCTTCGATCGGTACAGGCGCCGCGAGATCTCGGAGAGCGGCGCGCCCGCCTCGACCAGCGCCGCAGCAACCGCGAGCGTCCGGGGCGTGGAGTTGGGATGCGCGAACGTCGAGGTGTCCATGACGATGCCGGCCATCAGCGCGGCGGCCATCGCGCCGCCCGCGGCGTTGAGCGGCACGTCCAGCCTCGCCGCCAGGAGCGTGACCATCTCGCACGTCGCCGCCGACGCCGGGTCGACCCAGTCCCGATCGCCACCGTCGGTGTTGGACGCGTGGTGGTCCACCAGGACGCGGGGCAGCCGCTCGAACAGGTCCGGGTGGCGCCCGCGCACCTCGCCCAGCCGGTCCAGCGACCCGCAGTCGCAGACCACCAGCAGGTCGTAGCCGGCAGTCTCGTCCGGATCGTGGACGAAGCGGTCCATGCCCGGCAGGAAGTCATACAGCGGCGGGATGGGATCCGTCGAGAGCAACGTTACGCGGCCGCCGTGGGCCTCCACGATCGTCGCCACGCCCAGGGCGGCCCCAAGCGTGTCCGCATCGGGGTTCTCGTGCGTCGCGATGAGCGCGTTTCGCGCGCCGGCGATCGCCTCGGCGGCTGCGCTCGGCACGTCCGCGAGCCAGGGGCCGAGATCGACGCTCATCGGCGTCGCCGCCCGCCGCTCCCGCGTGGGCGTCGCGCGCTGCCGCGGGAGCGAGGTTTGACGGGCTCCTCGATCGTGCCGCGCGGCGTCGGGGTCGGAAGCGATTCCGCCGCGCCGGGCGCATCCACGGGCGCTCCCCCCGCCTCGAGCTCCGCCAGCAGCTGCAGCACCCGCGTCCCGCGCTGCGCCGACTCGTCCTCGCGGATCAGGAGCTCCGGGATGCGGCGGATCCGAATCCGACCGCCCAGCTCGTGACGCACGAACGGCATCGCATGCTCCAGGGCGCGGATGGCCTTCACGCGCTCCTCGGGCTGGCCGATGACGCTCACCCAGACCCGTGCCGTGCTCAGGTCCGGCGCGGTCTCCACGTCGGTGACCGTCACGAACCCGATCCGCGGGTCCTGGACGTCCTTCGCCAGGATCGCGCCGATCTCCTCGCGCAGCAGCTGATCGATCCGATCCGTTCTCGCAGTCATCGTGGGTTACCAGTCTCGCCGATGCCGACCGGCGAGGCGTCCGCTAGCTCGCAGCCCGGGCCGTCAATGAGCGAGAGACCGACTGCGTCGTGAAGCACTCGATGATGTCGCCCTCGACGATGTCGTTCGTCTCGGCGAGGCCGATACCGCACTCGAAGCCGGTCTGGACCTCACGGACGTCGTCCTTGAAGCGGCGGAGCGAGTCGATCTTGTCGGTGACGATGACCTTGCCGCCGCGCCACAGGCGTGCGCCACTGTTGCGCACGATGCGCCCCTCCGTGACGTACGAGCCGGCGATCACCGACCGTCCGACCTTGATGAGCTGGCGGACCTCGGCGCGGCCCTCGACCACCTCGACGAGCTCCGGCTCGAGCATGCCGTGGAGGGCCTTCTCGATGTCGTCGGTGAGCTGGTAGATGATGTCGTAGAGGCGGACGTCGACCTTCTCGCTCTCGGCCGCCCGGCGCGCCGTGTCGTTGATCGAGGTGTTGAACCCGACGACGATCGCGTTCGAGGCCGACGCCAGCAGGATGTCGTTGTCCGTGATCTCGCCCGCGCCCTCGTACAGGACGTTGAGCTTGACCTCGTCGGTCGGCAGCTGGCCGAGGGCGTGGGTGATCGCACCGAGCGACCCCGACACGTCGGCCTTGAGGACGATCCGGAGCTCCTTGGCCTGGCCGGCCTGGATCTGACGGTAGAGGTCCTCGAGGGTGGCGCGACCGCCGCCCTCTCCCCCGCGCGCGGCCAGCTCGGCCTTGCGGGCCTCCACGGCGGCGCGGGCGGTCTTCTCGTCGGCTGTCACGCGAAGGATGTCGCCGGCCTGGGGCACCTCGGACAGGCCGAGGATGACCGCGGGCGTCGCCGGGCCGGCCTTCTTCATCCGCTTGCCGTGCTCGTCCTCGAGCGCGCGCACCCGGCCGAACGTCTCGCCCACGACGATGATGTCGCCGACGTTGAGGGTGCCGGTCTGGACGAGCACCGTGCCGACCGGGCCTCGGGCCTTGTCCATGCGGGCCTCGACGATCGTGCCGATCGCGGAACGTGCGGGATTGGCTTTGAGCTCCTGGAGGTCCGCGACCAGCAGGACCATGTCGACGAGGTCGTCGAGCCCGACGCCGGTCTTGGCCGACACGGGCACGAGCGGGGTGTCGCCGCCGTACTCCTCGATGACGATCCCGGCCTCGGTCAGCTCGGTCTTGACCCGGTCCGCGTTCGCGTCCGGCTTGTCGATCTTGTTCATCGCGATGACGATCGGCACCTTCGCCGCCTTGGCGTGCCCGATCGCCTCGAGCGTCTGGGGCATGACGCCGTCGTCCGCCGCGACAACGACGACCGCGATGTCGGTCACCTTCGCGCCGCGGGCACGCATGGCCGTGAAGGCCTCGTGGCCCGGGGTGTCGAGGAACACGACCCGACGGTCACCGCGGGTGACGTCGCTCGCGCCGATGTGCTGGGTGATGCCGCCGCGCTCCCCCGCTGCGACCGTGGTCGAGCGGATGGCGTCGAGCAGGCTCGTCTTGCCGTGGTCGACGTGGCCCATGACGGTCACGATCGGCGCGCGATCGACGAGGTCGGCATCGTCGTCCTCGGTGAAGAGCTCTTCCTTCGTCGCGGCCTGCGGCGCTTCCACCCCGTCGTCGCCCGCAGCAGGCGCCCCGCCCAGGACGGGCTCGGCGACCTCGTAGCCGAGCTCACTCGAGACGAGCGACGCGGTGTCGCGGTCGATCAGCTGGTTGATCGTCGCGAAGATGCCGCTCTTGATCAGCTCGCGGATGACGTCGGCCGGGTTGACGCCCAGCAGCTCCGCGAGCTCCTTGACGGTGATCGTCGCCGGCAGCTCGACCGCGCCGCGCTCCCGCGGGTCCGCAACCTGGACCGCCGCGTTCGCGAACGCGCCATCGCGGCGCTGGGGCTTCCGCGGCCCGCGCCGGCCCCTCGTGCCGCTCCTACTCCGCGCCATCGAACGTCCCCCTGCTCACGATTCGTCGAAGGTCCGCCGCGAGGCCGGCCGGCACGTCGACCTCGAGGGCGCGCCGCAGGCCGCTCTTCTCGAACGCGCCGACGAGACAGCCCTCGTCGTGGCAGACGTACGCGCCGCGGCCATTGGCCTTGCCGGTCGCGTCGTAGATGACCTCACCCGCGGGCGTGCGGACGACCCGGAGCAGCTCGCGCTTGTCCTTGCTGTGGCGACACTGGACGCACGTCCGGGTCGGGGTCGCTCGGCGCTCGAGCGTCGCCCCCGAGGCGCCTACGACGACACCTCGTCGGCGCCGGCCTTGGTGCGCTTGGCACGAGGCTTCGCGGCCGATGCGGCGCCGGCCGCGACGAGCTCGCCCTCGCTCTCGTCAGCGTTCTCGGCCGGATCGGTCTCCGCCGCTTCGGCAACGGCCTCGTCAGCCTCCTCGGCCTTGGCGGCCTTCGCCTTCGTGGCCTTGGCGTCCTTCGTGGTCCTGGTCGCGGCCTTCTTCGCCGTGGCCTTCGCCGGCTTGGCCGTCACATCAGCCGCCTCGTCCTCGCCCGCGGCCACCGCCTCGACGGCTTCCACGTCTGCCGCAGCCGGCGCCTCGGCCGTCGTCTCAGCCGCCACCTCGACGGGCTTCGTCTCGTTGGCCTTCGCCTCGGCGACGGACACGTCGCTCCGGATGTCGATCCGCCAGCCGGTGAGTCGCGCGGCGAGCCGCGCGTTCTGCCCCTCGCGCCCGATCGCGAGCGAGAGCATCCGCTCCGGGACCGTCACGTTGGCGATGCGGTGCTCCTGGTCGATGTCGACGGACAGGACCTGGGCCGGCGACAGCGCGTTGGCGACGAACGCCGACGGGTCGTCGTTCCAGGGGATGACGTCGATCTTCTCGCCACCGAGCTCGGCGACGACCGCCTGGACCCGCGCGCCGCGCTGCCCGACGGTGGCTCCGACCGGATCGAGGCCCTCCTCGCGCGATGCGACGGCGACCTTCGAGCGGCTGCCGGCCTCGCGCGCGATCGCACGAACCTCGACGGTGCCGTTGTGGATCTCCGGGACCTCGAGCTCGAACAGGCGCTTCAGGAAGCCCTTGTGGGTCCGGCTGACGAACAGCGCGGGGCCGCGCGGGGTCCGGCGGACCTCGAGGACGTAGGCCTTGACGTTCTGGCCGATCCGGTAGTGCTCGAGCGGCGACTGCTCGGTCGTGGCGAGGATCCCCTCCACGCCCTTGCCCATGTCGAGGATCTTTCCAGCACAGTGGGATCCGAAGCTTGGAATTCACGTGACTTGAAGTCGCGGC
>JADMIO010838922.1_pt1 | contig 42753 bp, 36 predicted proteins | sample 8958161 | NCBI WGS metagenome assembly JADMIO01 (sample SAMN16585339, study PRJNA669376) | soil metagenome | isolation source: Crop rotation soil | place: USA: Cullars Rotation, Alabama | collected 2011
CTTTCCCGAAGGATTGAATGCATCGTACGTTTATAAATTTGGACATCTTACCATTATACATCTTGAGAAAAATATTTGGTGGGTTGGCAGCAGCAATGAATTAAATTTTGAAACTGAACTGCCAACAGAGATATTTAAAGAAAGAACGATCTTATCTCTTCGATCAATTCTAAAAAAACAATTTAAGGCAAAAGATCATTGGTCATCGCTACGGCCGGCTACAGTTGAGCGCAGGCCATTTGTCGGACTTCACCCAATACATAAACACATTGCCATTTTAAATGGAATGGGTTCAAAGGGTTGCTCATTGGCTCCATGGTTTGCAAAACAACTTACTGATCATCTTGTTTACAATAAACCTATCGATTTATCGGCCGACGTTAAACGTTTTTCTAAAGCGCTAAGCAGATAAAAAAGAACATTTTATACATATGACATATTTCTTAATTCTTTTTCTTTCGGTAATTAACTTCCGGTTTTTTCTTCCCAAAAAGGTATTCGTTAAGCAAAAAAAAAGGCTCATTGCCCACGATGGGAAACCTTTACGCATAAAGATTTTATCATAACCGTAGCAGCCAATTCTGTTACAGGCACTGGATTTACGAAAAAATTGTTTATACTTTTGGTGAATAATCGAAATATCCATGAAAGCCAAGTATTACTTTCTTGTACTCATAGTACTGATGCAAGTAAGCGTCCGTGCCCAAATGAAAATTGGTAATAATCCTACCAATTTAAACAGTGCTTCACTACTTGAACTTGAATCTACCAACAAAGGGTTTGTTTTCCCCAGGGTTTCGCTAACAAATGTAACCTCCTCGTCACCGTTACCAGGAACCTTACTTACAGGAACCGTAGTATTTAATACCAACGCGTCTGTTACAAATGGAAACGGGGTGGGTTTATACGTGTGGACAGGCTCTGCATGGCAATCCCTGGCTATGAACTTAAGCACATCTGCCTGGCAACTTACAGGTAATTCAGGTACATCCTACTCAACCAATTTTCTCGGCACAACAGATAATATTAGTTTAAGATTTCGTACAAACAATACTGAAAGAATGGTGATTGACAGCATAGGCTCTGTTGGCATAGGTTCAACTTCATATAATCCTAATCTAAGAGAAAAATTCCTGGTTGACTATGGAACCACTACTTCAAATAACATAGCTACTTTTAAAGGAAGTATTGACGATTATTTCCAGGTGGGAATACAAAATTTGAGTAGCGGTACAAGTGCTTCTTCAGACTTTGTGGCTACATCAAATGACGGAACTGACTCAACTTATTATATAGATATGGGTATTAACGGTTCCAATTATGCTCCTAGCATAGAGAACTGGGGCGGCCCGCATGACGGTTATTTGTACACCTACGGAAGGAATTTGATCATGGGGGTGCAGGGTACAAGTGCTGATGTGATCTTTCTTTTGGGTGGTGGTAAAATTAAAACCAACGCTGTACTAAGGTTGAATGGTGCTGATGGTAATATAATTGTGGGAACCGGGGAAAATTCTAATTTACCGGTTGGTAATGTAGTAAGAGGACCCAATGCAAATTCATCATTCAGCAATATTGCGGGTGGAGATATTACTTTCCAGGGTGGTTCGTCAACCGGAACTACAACGGGCGGAAGTGTAAATATAAAAGGGGGGAGTAGTTCAGGCGGAACTTATGGGTCAGTAAACATTAATGCCAGTACAAGCAGTGCCACAAATATCAATACTGGCACTTCCGGGTCAAACATAACGGTTGGCGGTACAGCAAACAATATTTTATTTCCAAAGTTTTCAACTGTTGGCGGCCTTTATTATACATCGGTAAATACCGGCCAGATAAGTACTACAGGATCTAATATGACATGGGATAGTATAAACAACAGGTTAGGAATTGGGATAACAAGCCCCGGTTATAAACTTTCTGTGCTATCAGCAAGTAACCCGTTATACTTAAGCGGAGTGCAAGCCACATCTTCATTTAGTTCAGACAGTGTTCTTACAATTTTAAATGGCGTTGTGAAAAAAGCGCCATATTCTTCACTGCCGGGAGGCAGCGGCTGGGCGCTAACAGGTAACAGTGGTACCAGCACTTCAACCAATTTTGTCGGTACAACTGATGGTAACGGATTAGTATTTAAAGTAAATAATACGCAAGCTGGTTATTTGGGGCTTTCAGGTTCTTCTTACGCTACATCTTTCGGCGTAGGCGCTTCAGGAACTTCTACCGGGTTTAAAGCCACAGCAATTGGCGCAAGCGCTTCAGCAACGGCAAATACTTCTGTGGCTTTGGGTTTTAGTGCAACAGCAAGTTCCCAGGATGCCATAGCAATTGGCGATGCTGCCCAGGCAACATCAAGTAATGAAGCAATTGCCATCGGTCATAGTTCTACTGCAACCGCCTTCCAGAGTATAGCTTTAGGTGTAAGCGCTAATGCTTCCACCAGCAATCAAACTATTGCAATTGGCGTGAATTCGGCTGCGTCAGGCTACCAGGGAATAGCTATAGGCTACGGGTCTTCTGCAACATCAAATAACAGTGCTATGGCTGTTGGTGTAAGTGCAACCGCTTCAGGTTACCAATCTACAGCTATTGGTAATAGTGCTTCAGCTACTGCGCAGAATTCTACTGCAATAGGTAATGGTGCATCAACAAATCAAACCAATGCTCTTGTGTTAGGAAACAGCAACACAAATGTGGGTATAGGAACTTCTACGCCAAATACCGGTACAAAGCTTGACGTGGATGGTTCTTTTAAATTAGGAAGTTCCGGTAGCGTGTTAAGTAATATTATCAAAACTTCCGTTACGGTAAACCCGGCATCAGTTACCACAGCCGGAACAACAACTGTTACAGCAACCGTAACAGGGGCAAGTTCTAACGCAACTGTTATTGTTAATCCCAGGAGTACTTTATCTGCAGGCCTGGCGATTGCGTATGCTTATGTGAGTTCTTCCAATACAATAACAATAGCATTTATAACTAACACTGCCGTTGACCCGCCAAGTATGACACTTGATGTTACAGTGATTCAATAAAAAATATTTCAGAATTAATTTTTACAGCCAACAACATTTGTTGGCTGTACTGTTTAATATAACATGTGGTGTGAACAGAGAAATATAATTTTTGCAGTTATTAATCTTAGGTATTTTTATTTGATAATATCATACGATGAAAATTGCCACTTATAATGTAAATGGAGTTAACGGAAGATTGCCTGTATTACTGCGCTGGTTAGATGAATCAAAACCTGATGTTGCCTGCCTCCAGGAGTTAAAAGCACCGCAGGAAAAATTTCCTTTAGAAGCTATTCAGCAGGCCGGTTACAATGCCATATGGCATGGACAAAAAAGCTGGAATGGGGTAGCTATACTTTCACGTAATAAACCACCTGAAGAAATTCGCCGTGCTTTACCGGGGGATCCTGAAGATGTACACAGCCGTTACATAGAGGCCAATGTTGATGGTATAATAATAGGATGTCTTTATTTACCTAACGGCAATCCGGCACCGGGTCCAAAGTTCGATTACAAACTCAAATGGTTTGACAGGTTAACATTACATGCTGCAGAACTTTTTGCCGCTGAACAACCGGTTATTTTAACCGGTGATTACAATGTGATGCCAACCGAAATAGATGTTTATAAACCTGAACGCTGGGTAGATGATGCCTTGTTCAGGCCGGAAACACGTGCTGCATTTAAAAAGCTTGTTGACCAGGGATGGACTGATGCTATACGCAAACTTTATCCGGATGAAGTAATTTATACTTTCTGGGATTATTTCCGCAACGCATTTGAGCGTAACGCAGGTTTACGCATAGATCATTTTTTATTGAGTAATCAACTTGATAAACGATTGCTGAATGCTGGCGTTGACCGTTATGTACGCGGGTGGGAAAAGTCGAGTGACCATGCACCGGTGTGGATTGAATTGGCCGACTAATAACAATCAATAATTAGATCCTTCCATTCGTGTGCCTTCCAGGTTGGCCCAGAGAATTTCGAGTTGATAAGGCGAGCTGGAATTATTCGTTTGTACATCTACATACTGCAATGAAACTTTTTCTGTTTTAAGCGTTGACCTGGAAACTTTTGAATAATCATATCCAAAACCGATCATATTTTCTCCTGAAAGTTTTATCGACTTTTCATATTTCCAAAAAGGTTTAATACTGCCGCGCAGTGAATTAAAGTTATCGATCATATCCTGGTAAGCACTTTTAGAATATTCTGTTACAAAATATGCTTTGTATAGTTTATCATCAGCAAATTCAAGAAACAGTTTTGTATCAGAGCCCTTAAGGCAGGAGCTGTTCTTAATGTCGTATACTATAATTTCATTCACTATTGAATCTCCGCCTGTTTCTTTATAGGGCGGAAGTTTTTCTATCCTTTTTTCAGTAACGGGCAACTGGTATGTTTTGTCAACGGAGTCCAGTACAACCGTTTTACTCATACCCGGTTTAAAGGTGAATAACCTCTGGAATCCGCAGGTGGGTGTTTGAGCGTTCGTGGTATATGCAAAAGTGAACAGGCAAAAAACAAATATTATTCTGCGCATTGTTTATAAATTTTAATGAAACAATTCTTTTGCTGAGATGGCATTATTACAGTTTAATGGTACTCTAAAATACTTATATTAAGTTATGAGTGGATATTTTTTGTGATTTAACCGATAACTGAAAACGGTTTTTGTACAGGTTCGCCACTTCAATTATTCGGCAAGATGTGGACACAATGTCATGAACTGCAAACGCAATACTTCCAACTGTATACGCAATGACCCGAACGGTGGACGCAATGATCTGAGCTGAGTACTCAATGACGTGAACGATGAACTCAATGACATGAACTGAGTACGCATTGATCTGCACGATGAACTCAATGAGTTAAACATTTAATAGCTTTATTTTAATATGGCAACAACACAAGCATATGCAACTTTAAATAATGGCCGGCAAATGCCGCTGCTTGGCCTTGGTGCGTGGGATATGTATGGCAAAGATGCAGAACAGGCTGCATTACATGCATTGGAAACAGGTTATCGCTTAATAGATACGGCGACATTGTACCACAATGAAAAAGAAATTGGTAACGCAGTTAGAAAGAGCGGTATACCACGTCACGAAATTTTTGTTACCACAAAGGTTCCTGATTCACAACAAGGATATGATACAACTTTAAGAGCCTTTGATGTGAGCATGAAAACGCTGAATATTGACTACATCGATCTGTATCTTGTTCATTGGCCGGTTAAAGGCAAAAGAAAAGACACATGGAAAGCGCTGGAACATTTGTATAACCAAAAGCTGGTAAGGGCCATTGGCGTTGCCAATTACCTGATGCCTTTTTTGAAGGAGTTGGAAACATATTCCTCCATTGTTCCTGTGGTGAACCAGTTGGAGTTTAGTCCCTGGTTATTTTTAAAAGATGAACTGCAATATTGCAAAGAACATAACATTCAATTACAATCTTACTCGCCATTAACGCGAGGAAAAAAATTTAATGATGAGCGATTGCAAAAGCTTTGTAAGAAATACGACAAAACACCGGCTCAAATTATTTTAAGATGGAATATAGAACACGGCGTTTCAACAATTCCAAAATCAGCCAATAAAAAAAGATTAAAGCAAAACTTTGACATCTTCAGTTTTTCACTATCAAGCGAAGACATTGAGTGGATGGACAGTTTTAATGAAGGCTTCCGTGTTGTGGATGACCCGATGCTGATGTTGTAGAGCTGTCATTTCTTTCTTATATAAGTGAAGTCATAATTGGTAGTCCATGTCTTTCCTCCATCATCCGACATCTCATTAAATTGACGAACCTGGTCAGCACCCTGATTGTAAAAAATAAATTTTCCTGTTACAGATTTTCCCTGCGCATTCTTTGTTTCATATTCAAAACGCATGGCGCTGTCTTTATATTCACCATTTACAAATTCCTGTATTCCGTTGGCATAAGAACCGGCCCATGATTGTTTCCATTTGTTTGTATTGGGGTCAATGAAATTAATGCTCTTACCTGTACTGTTGCCGCCATCCCAGTTCTCGAGCAGTGCACAACCTTCTGATATGATCTGAACAAGACTATGACCAACAAGATTTTTTGTTCCTGTTGCATACACATCCCATTCTCCTGCCCAAAAATCAAATTCTCTTGCGTGCGCATTAGTAAGGCAGGGAAATAAACCGTTATATACTTTAGTTCTTAGTTCTTTAAATTTTGGATCGGTTTGCAGCGTTGTGAATTCTTTGCAGGTATCTAACTCTTTTAAATTTATATACCCTGTTGAAATTGCTTTATCAAGATACCCGAGTGCTTTATCATTATTATTTTTTATGCTGTACACCTTTGCCATTCTTGAATATAAATAAGGTTGCATAGCGGCCGGGGGATTATTTGCTTCAGCTTTTTTATAATTCATTAATGCTTCATCCGGTTTACCAAGATTATAATTTGCAAAGCCTAAACGCTGCCATTCAATACTGTTAGTTGAGGTGTCTTTTAATAGCTGTGTGTATATCACAGCAGCATCTTTCCAGTCGCCGGCAAAATACAACGAGTCAGCAGTTTGAAAAGATGTGTGTGGTTGTGCATTCACTCCAACACAAATTGCAATGGCAAAGATTGAGAGAAAACTTTTGGGTTTATATGCAGGCATATTCTTCCTTTTTAAAAAAGTTTTCAACATTAATGGTTATTAGTAATTTTCAACAGGTGAAAACTGACTTTTTATTCTCGGTTTTTCTAAATTTTTCCGGAGTGAAATGAAATCTTTTTTTGAAAAGCTTTGTGAATGAAGAGATGTCGCTATAGCCAACAGCGTAACAGATATCTGTAATGCTTTGCGAAGTATGCTGAAGCATTCTTTTTGCTGCATCCAGGCGTTGTGAAATGATGTATTGATAAGGAGTAACACCAAAATATTTTTTAAACTCACGTAAAAAATATGTGCTGTTTAAACAGGCGATTGTTGAAAGCAGTTCAAGGTCTATTTCATTCATATAACAGGAATGAATATAATCCTTTGCATAGTTGAGGCGCTTGTATAATTCGAGCTGCGTTGAAAATTTTACGGCATTTACTTTTCTTATTTCGTTGCGCAGGCTCAGTTGTTTTAGTAATAAGTTTTCCAGCAACAGGTGATAAGTTTCAGTAATGATATGAATATCTGGTTCATTCTTAATTGAAGTGCTGTACAAACGTAACAAAAGTGAACTTATGCCTGGATCAATAGTGTAAAGCTTTTCGATGAATTCACAGTTCCTGTTATGGCTTAGATCTTCAAACTCCTTATTTAAGCTTTGCAGAGCTTGCTGCAGAAACGCATTAGAAAAATTGACTGTAAATGATTCTGTTTCTATATCGGAATGAATATAGCTGGAATAATATTGTCCTTCATTGAATATGAGATAGTGATTTTTGTCAACGCTGTAAAACCTGTTGCTGCATTTATAATGTTCTGTTCCTTTAATAATGCATTTAACAGAAAGCGGCCCCCAATGTTCGGCGTAAGAAACCTTTTTTGAAGACGCATGAATAATTACATTCTTTGTTTTAAAAATATTGTTGTACTCGTTTATATCAAAACCCCGTTCGTGGAAATCAGGAAAACCGGTTATCATGAAAAAGTCTTGAGACAGATGCATACAACAGTTTTAATTTAAAATTTATAAACATTAAAGTTATTGCATTGGCTAATCAGGATTAGCGGCGAATTTTTGCCGTAAGCGGAAGCACTGTTTCTATTGAGTTGATCCGTCATTGAAATACTTCGTTCATCAAAAAATCAATTCTCACCTAATATAATGGTTCTATCTTGTTTATTATCGTACTGAATAAAACTTTATTTATCGGTTAAAATGAGTATGCCAGTTAATCTTTTATTTTTTGTTATGCTGGTGTGGCTGCCGGCAAATTCGTGTTCAGAAAATAGTTATTTAAAAAAGATCGACCATTATTTGAACGCTTCAACCGTTAAGGAAAAATCTAAGTATATGGCAGAAAACTATCGTTCTTTTTTTATGAAGAGGGAAGGTGAGGGGGAAACTAAATTTGAAGCGCTCCAGTCATTTCAAAATTGGGATGGTCCATTGCATCCTGATGTGAAAATAATAAGCTATTCGTCACAAGACAGTACATATACAGTTATATTCAATGAGCAAAACGATTTTTCAAAACCCATCGGTTATCCCGGATGGAAAGGGACATCCACGTTCGTTTTTAATTCACAAGGTTTAATAAGGGAAGTTTTATATGTGCCTGATTCAGCAAATCTTTCTTATAAACCTTTTTTAAAACCTGCTTTGGACTGGTTGCAAATACACACGCCGGATGATCTGAATGAAGTGTATAAGGATAACAAGCTGGTGCAAACAGAAGCAACTGCAAATAAATGGAAAACGCTTTTACAGCAGTGGAAAGCTGCAACAAAGAAATAGTGTAACAATTAAACGTAATAAAGATCAATGAATACAGATAATGCCATCTTAAACTATAAAAAATTTTTGCTTGTGGTTTCACTTGCTGCTACGCAAGTTGTTTTTTCACAAAGTTCAAATACAGGCACAAACACTTTAAATGATTCTATTGCGATGCCCGGAATATTGGTTGATGCAGGCGGACACAAACTTCATTTAGATATCCAGGGTAAAGGCTCACCTTCTGTGATCTTTGAAAATGGTGCCGGTGATTTTTCATTTATCTGGAGCCTTGTTCAACCTGAAGTTGCAAAGTTTACAAAAACTGTTTCATATGACAGGGCAGGCTATGCATGGAGTGAACCGGGCCCAACGCCAAGAACGGGTGCTCAATTATCTTTTGAATTGCATGAAGCATTAAAAAATGCCGGTGTACATCCTCCTTATATTTTGGTGGGTCAATCGTTCGGGGGTTTTATTGTAAGGGCTTTTGCAAGATATTACCCCCAGGAAGTTGCAGGAATGGTTTTGGTTGAGGTCGTTCAGGAAGATCAAAGAATTTTTATGGGTGGAGATACTCCGCATCTCATCCGTGAATTTGCTCAGGGTCGAACTGCCCCTGCAATACAAATGCATTTTACCCCTCAGGCTGATACAACGGTAATTTCAGAAATATCAAACACAGAAATTGATCCTTTGTTTCAAAAATTTACCGGCAGTATACAAAAGATGCAGGCATGGGCACAGTCGCAGCCGCAGTTTATGAAAGCCGTACAGGGAGAAATGGGCTGGTCACCAGAAGATGTTGCAAACATTTATAAACATTCCGGCGAACCTGCTTATATGCTTGGCAGTATGCCTTTGATCGTACTTACCCGCGGTAAAGGTGGATTTGAAGGAAGAACAGATTCATTGCAACTTGAAAAAGAAAGATTGAATGCGCAGGAAGCGTTAACTCATTTATCATCCAACAGCAAACAAATTGTTGATATGCATAGCGGCCATAACATTCATGTTGAAGACCCGCAAACAGTGATTGATGCCATCAACGAAGTTTTTACAGCAGTAACCAAACATAGCAGCTTGAAAAAATAGAACCCGTTTTCTTTGTAAACACGCTTTTTACGTATCCTGATATTTCTATTTTTTGCGGCGATATAATTACAAGGAATAATGATGAATACAACGTTTTAAATCCTTCTATGCTTATTGAGGTTTTATCAAAAGGGACAAAGAATTATAATCGTGGTGAAAAATTTAAACTTTACAGAGATATTCCAAAACTGAAAGAATATGTGCTTATAGATTCCGAATCTTTGAGTGTTGAAATTTTTTTAGATTGAACGAAAACCATAATTGGGAATTGGAAGAATATAACCACGCTGGTGAACGCTTTGAAATAAAAACTATTAATACTGAATTATTGTTTGTTGAAGTTTACGAGGGAATTTCTGTAGTATAAATAAGTAACACATCGTTAGCCTTAACAAGACGATGCTGAACAAAAAATTCATTGTATTTATTTGCCTGCGTTTATATTTGCAAACCTTAAACTCGTTGGAATAACCACTAAACTAACTCAAATATGAGCATTAAAACCATTACCCTTCTTTCCATTATTTTTTTATTTGGCAAAATCAGTTCAGCGCAAACTGGTAAAAACCTGGTTAGCGGAACAAATAAAACCGCCCAGGGCAATTTTCATTTGGTGAAAGATATTGATACCACTACAAGCTCCTCACCGTATAATTTTGACTATACTTATGCAAGCGGCTTTTGTTCAATGAACGGAATAGTTTATTATGCTGCTGACGATGGTGTTCATGGTATCGAACTTTGGAGAAGTAATGGAACAAAATCGGGTACACGCCTTGTGAAGGACATTAATCCCGGTCCAGGTTCAGGTAACGCTTTAAACATAACAAAATTCAAAGGCAAAATATACTTCTCCGCATTTACGGAAGCCACAGGATGGGAGCTGTATCAATCTGACGGTACAGATACCGGGACACATCTTATAAAAGATCTGGAGGGAGGGCCGGAAAGTAGCAGTCCAGCTCGGTTTGCAGCAGTAAATGAAAATTTATTTTTTGTGACATATTATAATCCAAACAGCTTTATAAAATCTTTATGGAAAACGGATGGCACAGAAAATGGCACAACAAAAATTATGGATTTTAATTCCAGTTCAATTACGCAACTGACAAATGCAAGTAACCTCCTGTTTTTTGTAGCTTATAATTCGCAGGTCGGTAGGGAGCTATGGAGAAGCGATGGTACCAGCGCCGGTACATATATCGTTAGAAACATAAATCCCAGCACCAGCTTTGATAATGGCCCGGCAAATCTGACAGCATATGGTAATCTACTTTATTTTTCAGTTGATTCCTCTTATTACAGGTATTTATATCAAAGCGATGGAACAAGCGCAGGCACGCGAATAGTTCCTAATCATAATGGCATCACTGTAGCGCAACCGCGTGGTTTTCCGGGCAACCAGGATCAGCCATTTGCCATTGCCAATGGATCATTATTTTTTGCAGGCTATTCTTCATCATCAACCGGAGTCGATTTATACAAATACAATTTGAAAGGGAATAAGGGCATTACATTGGTAAAGGATATGTTTCCCGGAAGTTATCAGTCTGATCTATTCACAGAATCAATCCGCAGCTTAAATGATACAATCTACTTCATAGTACCGGATTCGAATGGAGTTCACTCACAGCTTTGGAGAAGTGCGGGGAACTCTTTCAATACAACTGCAATTAAAACGCTGCCGGGGCTTGCTACTACTAACAATCTTTATTCATTAGGCAAGAATCTTTATTTTTCCTGCAGTTCATCAACAAATGGTAACGAGCCGTGGATAAGCAATGGTACATCAGCAGGTACCAAACTTCTTATGGACATCAATCCGGGAAGTTTTAGCTCGGACCCTGCGTGTTTTACCCTGGTAGGCTCCCAGGTTTATTTTGGCGCTTTCTCAAGTTCCAATGGCAGGGAGCTGTGGGCTACCAATTCAGACATGAATACAAATATGGTAAAAGATGTAAACGTTTCGTCAACGCAATCGGGCTTTTTTGCTTCTGATGGAGATGCTATCGCTTTGGATTCTCAGCACCTGGTATTCTCTGCCTATCAACCTTCAACAGGCCATGAAATATGGGTAAGTGATGGTACCAAATCAGGCACGTCGCTGATTAAACAACTCAGAGGAAAGGATACATCTTCTTTTTGGCGATTTTATGACAGTAAAAAAGGGAAGGCATATTTTATAGCTTCTTCACCGGAAAATTATCAAAGTATTTACGTAACTGACGGCACCGCAGCAGGTACAAGAAAACTTATCTCGATACCTTCCAGGTACGATTATTTTGATGATGTAAAAGTTTCTGACAACGGAATAGTCTTTTATTCAATACACGGCTTTGATACTATTCCAAAAGGACTGTGGTGCACAAATGTGAATGGAGTAAATACGCTAATAGGCCCGGGGGTTTTTGAATTTGCGGTAGCAGGAAATTTTTGCTATTTCTCGACAAATAACAGCACTTATGGCAAAGAATTGTGGAAGAGCGACGGCAGTAGTTCAGGTACTGTAATGGTTACAGATCTTAATCCCGGGCTTAGTAGTTCAAATCCTGTAAACTTTATACCTTATGAGAAAAAAATCCTTTTTAGTGCTCAAAAGGGATTTGATGGTGGATTATACATCAGCGATGGAACTGAGGCCGGTACCATTTTGTTAAAAGGAAATACAAGTATTAGTTCTTATTATGGAAGCGCAATTTTAAATGGTCAAATTTATTTTGCTGGTGCTGATGGCAATAGCAGTTATGGTGGTGAACTTTATCGTACAGACGGAACACCTGGCGGAACTGTTTTAGTGAAAGATATTAATCCTGAAAGCGAGTCTTCCAATCCTCAAAACTTTATCACAGCAGGGAGTACAGTTTACTTCATGGCCGATGACGGCGTAAATGGTCTTGAACTTTGGAAAACGAATGGAAGTACAAACAGTACATCAATGCTAAAAAATATCACAACGGGTTATGTGACACCTGACGTGCATGATTTGAGTGCGGTAGGAAATAATTTGTATTTTTTAGATAGCAGTACGTTGTGGAAAAGCGATGGAACTACCGAAGGAACACAAAAAGTATCTGATGAAGGGCTGGCCAGCACTATTGCAATTAACTATATAATTGGTGTAGGTAATCAACTGTATTTAAGTGATTCAACTTATAAGCGTGGCTATGAATTATACAAGAGCGATCCGGTACAGGGAATTTCGCAAGGTATAAACCTGTCTTCTGCGACTAAAGAAAAAATCGATCAGAGTTTGATTGCACAATTGATGGGAAACCCAATTTCAAATAAGCTTGATATAAATATTATTTCGCCTAAAGTTCAATACCTAAGGATTAGTGTAATAAATGTAAGTGGTGTGCCGGTAACGAGTAGATCATACAATGTCTCTAAAGGTGATAATTTCTTATCCTTTGATGCAGAAAACTGGATCTCCGGCTTGTACTTAATAAAAATTTCTTCTGATGAAGGAACAGTAACCTTAAAAGCAGTTAAATAAAGGCGTACTAGAAGTGGCCTTGTTAAAAAAGTCTGCAAAATATTTATAAACCTCTTTTTTTCCTATATCTTTGCCGCCCCAAAAGTTCTTTTAGAATATTTATTCCCGAAACTTCGGGATTGAAACTTGGGAGTTCGGTTTACAATAAACTGAACGTTTGAACCAATAAAATATAAAAAATGGCTAAAGAAATCTCCGGCTTTGTTAAGCTGCAGGTGAAAGGCGGACAGGCAAACCCTGCGCCTCCGGTAGGTCCTGCACTTGGCTCTAAGGGCGTGAACATCATGGAATTTTGCAAACAGTTCAACGCCCGTACACAAGACAAAATGGGAAAAGTACTTCCCGTTCTCATTACAGTTTACAGCGATAAGTCTTTCGACTTTATCATCAAAACTCCACCCGCTTCTGTTCAATTATTGGAAGCTGCCAAAATTCAGAAAGGTTCCAAAGAAAGTAACCGCACTAAGGTTGGTAAAGTAACATGGGCACAGATCGAGTTGATCGCCAAAGATAAAATGCCCGACCTTAATTGCTTTACTGTTGAAAGCGCAATGAAAATGGTTGCCGGTACTGCCCGCAGCCTGGGTTTAAACATTGAAGGCTCAGCGCCCTGGAACAATTAATCACAATTAAACTTATTACAATGGCAAAGCTTTCAAAAAAGAGAAAAGTAGCAGAAACTAAAATTGATAAAAACAAACAATATACTCTAAAAGATGCATCAGCATTGGTGAAAGAAGTAAATACCGCTAAGTTCGATGCATCAGTTGATCTGCATATCCGTTTGGGCGTTGACCCCAAAAAAGCAGACCAACAGGTACGTGGTACTGTAAGCCTTCCTCATGGCACAGGTAAAACAAAAAAAGTGTTGGTATTATGTCCTCCCGACAAAGAAGCTGATGCAAAAAGTGCAGGTGCTGATTTCGTTGGTTTGGATGAGTTCGTTCAAAAAATTGAAGGTGGATGGACAGATGTTGATGTGATCATCGCAACACCTTCAGTGATGCCCAAGATCGGTAAGCTTGGTAAAATTTTAGGTCCGCGCAACTTAATGCCGAATCCTAAAACAGGTACCGTTACCAACGATGTTGCTGCAGCAGTGAATGAAGTAAAAGGTGGTAAGATAGCTTTCAAAGTTGATAAGGCTGGTATCGTTCATGCTTCAATTGGTCGTGTGTCTTTCACGCCTGAAAAAATTGCGGCAAACGGACAGGAGCTTATCAATACCATCATTAAATTGAAACCTTCAACAGCAAAAGGTATTTACCTGAAAGGCGTAAGCCTTGCCAGCTCAATGAGCCCTGGTATTACTGTTGATACAAAATCTGTTCATTAATATCCTTACTTGTAAGGAATAAATAAAGTCTATATGAATAAGGATCAAAAAAATGAAGTAATTGAAGCTCTGAAAGAGAAATTTAATCAATATAATAACTTCTATGTTACCAATACTGAGGCTTTGACTGTTGACCAGGTTGGTAAGCTACGCCGCATTTGTTTCAATAAAAATGTTGAGATGAAAGTGGCAAAGAATACACTCATACGCAAAGCATTGGAAAGCATTGATGCGGAAAGATATTCTGGTGTCTATGATAGCTTGAATGGTGTTACTGCTATCATGTTTAGTGAAAATGCAAAAGAACCTGCATTAATCATAAGCTCTTTTCGCAGTGAGAGCAAAACAGAAAAACCTGTTTTAAAAGCAGCTTATATTGATAGTGATGTTTTTATTGGCAATGATCAGCTTGAAATATTAAAAACATTAAAAAGCAAGCAAGATCTTATTGGTGAGATCATTGGCTTATTGCAATCACCTGCGAAAAATGTTATCAGTGGCTTGAATGCTGGTGGTAAACTCGCAAGTTTGGTGAAAGCACTGGAAGAAAGAGCGAGTTAGTTGACAAGTTGATTAAGTTGAGATGTTACAAATCAACTTATCAACCTTTCAACCAATTAATATAATTATCTCATGCCTGGAGAGATAACACAAACAAATCAGGTAGCCCAGGTCTTAGGGTAGTTAAGACAAAGATTTTTTTAATCACCGCCGGAGTCCTGTATGTACGGGAGCAATGAAGGCGGCAAAAATTTGAAACATGGCAGATTTAAAAGCGTTCGCAGAACAACTGGTAAACCTCACAGTAAAAGAGGTTAATGAACTAGCAAAAATTTTAAAAGAAGAGTACGGTATTGAACCTGCAGCTGCTGCGGTAGCTGTAGCTGGTCCTGCTGGTGGCGGTGGTGCTGCTGCACCTGCTGCTGAAGAAAAAACAGCATTCGATGTAATTCTTAAGAGCGGTGGCGCTAACAAATTACAGGTTGTAAAGATCGTGAAAGACTTAACTGGTCTTGGTTTGAAAGAAGCTAAAGATCTGGTTGATGGCGCTCCGAAGCCTGTAAAAGAAGGTGTAGCAAAAGCTGAAGCTGATGACATCGCTAACAAGCTGAAAGAAGCTGGTGCTGATGTTGAAGTGAAATAAGTTCTCTTCTAAAACTGATAAGAAGCCTCGTTGATGAAACGGGGTTTTTTGTTTTCAGTTAGCATCATTTATTATCCCCATAATCTTTTCTCAAAAAAGCCATTACGGCAGCAGCAAACTCAGGGGTTGCTGAGGCGTGGTCATGATCTCCCGGTGTAACAGCTTTTTCTGCGTGCGGAAATATAGAAGCAAGCTCATCTGCAGAGCCATTCTCTTCATCACTGTCTCCGTGAATTATCAGTAAATGATTCTTTACTGTAGCTAATATTTCTTTTGAAGTTGATGGCTGATATTTTTGAAGCAATGCAAGAGCCTGTTGATCTAAACCTGACCGCTGAACATTCTGCACCATGGCATGCAGTTCAGGCACAGTATCGCTGCTCAATGCATGATAAAATTGAATACGTCGTGGCCAGTTAGGATTCGTAAATTCTGCACCCATGCCACCCAAAACACCACGCCGGATCTTTTTATCCCAAACCAGTAACCTGGCAGAGATGATAGAGCCTCTTGAATAACCAATTATATCATACCTGGTAATGCCGAGAAACTTTGTTAACAACATGATGTCTTTTGTTTCAGCATCGTATTGATAAGCTTTATCGTTGTGTGGTTTATCCGATTTGCCATTGCCTCTCATATCAACCAATACCACTTTGTTTCCTGCTGCAAGCAAACTGTCGTATAAAGCAGTATGTTTCCACGAGGTGCTATTCACAATAAAACCATGTACAAGCAGAACAGGAAAACCATTTCCGTGCACTTCATAATAGATCTTTGTGCTGTCAAAAGAAGAGAAATAGCCTGAATCAAATGAAGCGGTTTGTTGCGCAATCAACTGCTGACTACAACAAATTATAGTTATTATGATTACAAATGCCCTGGAAATAAAGCCGGATGTTTTCGTCATTAGTCATGAAATTATAAATAGTAAAATCAACCTTGTATTGATGCAAATTGTTGTATTTAATGCTTTAACATTTCAAATCTTTACTAATAGTTTCCTAAATTGCCTTTCTTTAAATATTTGCACTTGCCGTATTTAAGATATTTGCTAATCACAAAAAAATAAGTTCGTTACATGCGTTTAGTAAGAATTGTTGCATTGCCTGTTTTAATATTTATCAGTCTTTCAGTTAAAGCTCAAACAAGCGTAAACACAAAAGTATGGTACCTTGAGGATTCAGCTGCTGATAATGTAGATGGTATCAGTCTCGATAAAGCCTATCAATTTTTAAAAGGAAAAAAGTCAACCCCGATTGTTATTGCAGTAATTGATTCCGGCGTAGATACCACTCACGAAGACCTGAAAAAAATTCTTTGGGTAAATAAAAAAGAAATTCCGGGAAATGACATCGATGATGATCACAACGGTTATGTTGACGATGTACACGGATGGAATTTTCTCGGCAATAAAAACGGCCAGAATTTGAGTAAAGCTTCAGATGAACGCTCGAGAGTATATTACAGGTTCAGGGATCGCTTTGATGGAAAAGAAACAGATACAACAACACTTACTGCAGATGAAAAATGGGTTTACCGCGAATGGCAAAAAGCTGCTGCCGAAATGAGCATTTCAAGCGATGAACAAATGGAAGTGATGATGCTTGATGCACTGGATAAAACACTTCGTAAACAGGACGCTATATTGCAGGAAGAACTTGGTAAAGAAGAGTATTCATTAAACGACCTTGAACATACGCAGAATCTCAGCGTAAAAGGCAAACAGGCTAAAACAAGTTATATTAATATCTTAAAGATAGAGCAGGTTGATAGTTCAACAACCAATAAAGCTATTCTTGCTGACCTTGAAGAATATCTTGACGGCAAGAAAAGAGCATTAGAAAATAAAATGGCAGCGCCGCCTGATTACCGCGCAGAAACAGTGAAGGATAATTATTATGACATAAACGATAAGTATTACGGAAATGGTGATGTAATGGGCCCTGATGCTGATCATGGAACACATGTAACCGGGATAATTGCCGCACAACGTGATAATAATATTGGTGTGAATGGTATTGCAGACAATGTACAGGTAATGATGATCCGTGCAGTGCCTGATGGCGATGAGTATGACAAAGATGTTGCGCTTGCTATTAAATATGCAGTTGATAACGGCGCAAAGGTTGTAAACATGAGTTTTGGAAAAGGGTATTCACCTGAGAAGAAGTGGGTTGATGAAGCGGTGAAATATGCAGAAGATCACGACGTATTATTGGTGCATGCAGCAGGCAATGAATCAGACAACATTGACTCTGTTGACAATTTTCCAAATCCTAACTTTTTGTATATAAAAGATCAGCCGTCAAACTTTATTACCGTTGGGGCTTATGGAGATCCTAAAATAAATGATGGAAAGTTCATTGCATATTTTAGCAACTACGGAAAAAATTCAGTTGACGTGTTTGCACCGGGTGTAAAAATCTATTCAACACTTCCGCATAGCTATGGCTACCACGACGGTACCAGCATGGCTTCTCCTGTAGTTACAGGCGTTGCTGCATTGATTCGTTCTTATTATCCGCAATTGAGTGCTGAACAGGTGAAATATGCTATCACTAAATCAGTAAAGAATTACAGCAGCACAGTAAACAAGCCGGGTGATTATAACAGTGATGAACAAACTGAAATGAACGAACTGGGCGGTGGCTTTTTAAATGCTGATGCTGCAATAGAAATGGCCTCTACTCTAAAACCCGATGTAAAGAAAAACCAGGAAAAAAATAGTAAGAACTTGCAGAATAATCTTGAAAAAAATTGATCTATGGCAAGACCGCAACCAAATGAAAGTGCAACTTTTTATCATAAGTATATAGCTTTAGCTCAAGGCAACTCAATACAGGAAATTGTTGAGAACCATGCATTCGATCTGCAGGAGTTTTATAACAGCCTTCCTGATGAGAAAGCTGACTATGCTTATGATGAAAATAAATGGACGATCAAACAGGTATTGCAACATCTTACTGATGCAGAACGGGTATTTATATATCGTGCCCTGCGCATCAGCCGTAACGATAAAACACCGTTGTCTTCGTTTGATGAGAATGTGTATGTAGAAAATGGTTTTGCCGCCGAAAGAAGTTTGTCATCATTAAAGCAGGAGTTTAATGCAGTAAGGGCTGCAACGGATATGTTTTTGCTGTCTTTGAATGATGAACAAGTGAACCGCGCCGGAACTGCATCTAATAATCCCGTTACAGTAAACGCACTTGCTTATATCATTTACGGGCATTTGCTCCATCATAAAAATATTTTGAAAGACCGTTACGGGATTTGATTCTCATCTAATCAATTAAAAGTTTTACATATATACCTGTTCTTGTTCTAAATTCTCCAAAACTATCAAATATTAAAACTCAAAAAAGGCCCAGGAATTCCTAAATTTGCTTTTTAAATTGAAATACTAACTGGCTACAACAGTAAACCGAATAATAGTAAAAAAGCAGCCATGAATTTTACACCTCCGAATGCGGCAGTAATCACAGCTATTGGTGGATTTGTGCCCGAGTACAGGCTAACTAATAAAGAATTGGAGGTATTAGTAGATACCACAGATGAATGGATACGAACCCGCACCGGTATCGAAGAAAGACGAATATTAAAAGAAGAAGGAAAAGCAACAAGTGACCTGGCTATTTGTGCAATCACTGAATTATTACAGAAAAAAGGAATTGATCCGCTGGATATTGATTGTATCATTTGCGGAACGATGACTCCTGATATGCCTTTAACAGTAACAGGTGCTTACATCGCCTGGAAGTTAGGCGCAAATAATGCATGGGGCTATGACCTCACTGCTGCCTGCTGTGGTTTTTTATATGGATTAACTACTGCTGCTACATATGTAGAAAGTGGCCGTTTTAAAAAGGTTATTGTTGTAGGGTCTGATAACATGAGCCCTTATGTTGATTATACCGATCGCGGTACTTGCATTTTGTTTGGAGATGGAGCCGCAGCAGCATTGGTTGAACCGGGAGAAAAGGGTTATGGTGTAATGGACAGCATTTTCCGCAGTAATGGTTTTGGAAGGCAATTAATGCACATGAAAGCCGGCGGTTCGCTTAAACCCGCAAGTCATGAAACAATCAATGCAAGAGAACACTATGCCTTCATGGATGGCAAAGCCGTGTACAAATATGCTGTGAATGGTATGGTTGAAGTGTGTGAAGAAATAATGAAACGCAACAATCTGACTATTGATGATGTTGCCTGGGTAGTACCTCACCAGGCTAACCTGCGTATTATTGAAGCTGTTGCCGATCATATGTCGTTGCCTTACGAAAAATTAATGTTGAATATTCAACACTATGGTAATACCATCGCCGGTACTATTCCACTTTGTTTGTGGGATTATGAAAGCCGGTTAAAAAAAGGTGACAATATTATTTTAGTGTCTTTTGGAGGTGGGTTTACATGGGGCGCTTCCTGGATAAAATGGGCTTATGACGGTAGTGAAGTTAAAAAAGATAAGCCGGCTGTTAACCTTTAGCATTAATCTGTTCAATAATTGCTTCACCTTAATATTTTTATATCCTTTCAGTGTAATCTGCTGCTGTAGTTTTGTTGATACCCCGTTTTCAAACCGGAAATATGTATGAAACAATAACAACAATAAGAGTGCGCTATGCCGAAACAGATCAAATGAATGTGGTCTACTATGGCAATTATGCGCAATATTTTGAAGTGGGCAGGGTTGAAAACCTTCGCGATCTCGGGTTTACTTATAAAGCATTGGAAGATGAAGGCGTGATCATGCCGGTGGTGGAACTGCATACCCGTTATTTGCGCCCTGCAACTTATGATGACCTGCTTACAGTAAAAACACAAGTGCGTGAATTGCCCACGTCGCACCGCATAGAATTTTTCCAGGAAGTTTTTAATGAACAGAACAAATTATTGGCGGCAGGCAGAGTGGTGTTGTATTTTCTTAAAAAAGAAACCTGGCAAAAAACCAATATTCCGGATGATATAAAGAATGCACTTGCAAAATATTTTTAAGCCTGGTGAAGATACGCGCCTTTGCTGGTGTTCTTTACCACCCGTACACCAACCTTCCTCTTTACAAAAAAGCAGCGCCTTTCGACGCCACTTTTTTAATCACCCAGGAACAAAATTCTACTCTTTTTTTAGAGCGTTTTACTCTTTTTAATAGTTCTTTTACTCTTTTATTTTAAAGTTCTACTCTTTTTTTTGAGTTTTCTACTCTTTTTTCATAGAATTCTACTCTTTTTTTACGGCATTTTACTCTTTTAATTCACTATATATACCGTAAATTTTGCCTGTTTTATGGCTGAGGGATTAGCTACAGTTATACTGCTGAATCCTTTCATTATTCCAAACTGTTCCCCTGCGTGAACAATGTTTGGTGTACCAACGGTTGTTTTTCCTTTGTACACATGAATTTCTGTTTCCCCAATATTACTAAGAGTGCTTCCTAAAACTACTCCATTGGTCGTTATTTGTTCGCCCAGCTTCAGCGTAGTGGTGCGCAGGCGGGGTTTTTGGGGGCTGTCATCAACCGTAAAACCCCAATTGCCCAGCGCTTTGGGATTATTGCTGTACAGCTTCATTAAAAAATTCCCGATGGCTTTAATATGTTCCATCACAGCATTCCAAATTTGGTTGCGCAATTCAGTTTCATTTTCGCTTTGCTGGGCTGCAATGGTAAAACTGGTGTTACTGTCAACGGCAGTGGTTACAAAACCGCTGTCATCGGTAAGATCAATGTTTTGCTGGGCCAGGTAAGGCTGCAGCGGGCTGGTGCCGGGGGCAAACCCGTTGTGCCTTGCCACAAAATTGTTGAACACAATAACACGGTCAGTAAAGGCAGGCGGGTAATTTATTTTGCCGCTGTCGGTAATGGTAATGCCCCAGTTGCCGAGCTCTTTGGTGTTGCCTTTATAAAACGATTTTAGAAACTGTGTACCGCCGGTTAAGTGGCTCCAGGGCGCGTCAAAATTATTGTCGCGCAGCTGCCGGTAATTTTCGCTTTGGCGGCTAAAGAGTGCCCGGTTAGTTTCGTGGGTTTGTGCATTGTTGCCGGCCGTAATGTCGTCGCTAAGTACAATGCCCTGTTGTGTAAGAAAAGCAGTGATCGGGCTATCGGCGCCAAGGTTCGTGTTTTCTGTGTTGACGCTTGAAAGCAATTGTAACTGACTGTAAAAGTCTTCGGAAATAACAATTCTCGCCATGTGTGGTTAAATTTTTAAGATTAAAAAATGAATAAGAGTTTAGCATGTGAGTCATGTTAGATAGTAATGGTACGTGATTAGGTTTGTGGGTTCAAATATAATGAATAATGAATGATGAAAAAATGAATTATGAACAGGGAATAATGAAAAAGGAGCAATAAAAAATGAGCAATGAACAGCGCTTTTGTACACCGGCCGGGGAAGAAAGTTTCATTATAAAAACAGCAGTGAGTGTATGATGATATTTTTAAACAATCCTTACAAAAATCTTCTTTACTATGAATTTATAGATAGTAGTTTTGGCACATGTGGATGATCTGCAAAAAAGAATGGAATCAATTCTTCAGCAGCCTTACAGGTTATATTGCACTTATTGTTTTTCTCTTATTGAACGGGCTTATCTTCTTTGTTTTTCCCGATACAAGTTTGCTTGATTTTGGTTATGCTTCGCTGGAAAGATTTTTTGCATTGGCGCCGTTGGTGTTATTGTTCCTTATTCCAACAATAACTATGCGCAGCCTTGCTGATGAATATAAAGCCGGCACATTTGAGCTTTTAAAAACGTTACCATTAAAATCTTCTCAAATTGTATGGGGTAAATTTTTCGGGGCTTTGCTAATTGTGCTGCTTGCACTGCTCCCAACAATTATTTATGCATTCTCTTTGCAACAGCTAAGCGCTTCAGGCGGTATTGATGTGGGTGCAACCATCGGTAGTTATACCGGTTTGTTCTTGCTGGGCGCAGTTTTTACTTCAGTTGGTTTATGTGCCAGCAGTTTTACCAATAATACGGTTGTTGCCTTTATCAGCGGTGCATTTGTTTGTTTGATATTATACAACGGGTTTGATGCATTAAGTCAACTGCCATTTTTCTCAAATGGATTGGATTATTATGTGCAGATGCTCGGAATCAACTTTCACTATAAAAGTATCAGCAAAGGTGTGATCGATATAAGAGATGTGATCTATTTTTTTGCTGTCATTATGTTTTTTGTTGCAATCACAAAACACAATATTGAATCAAGATAGCATGATCGAAAATAAAAAAGCACTTCGAAGAAAAAACACATGGATCATCATGCTGATTGTTTTGATAGTGGCAATTTATGCTTCAACATTATTGCGTTATCGAATTGATCTCACTGCTGAAAAACGTTTTAGTTTAAATCGATCTACAAAAAAATTATTGGGCAGCATTGATTCAACTATTACCATTACTGTTTTTTTAACCGGTGATCTGCCTGCTGATTACAAAAAATTGAATATTGCAACCAGTGACTTGCTGGCTGAATTTCGTGATATCAGCAACAATCATATTCGTTATCGTTTTGAAAAGCCGGGTGAAGATCTTTCTGATAGCAACCGGTTGCTTTTATACGATAGCCTGCAACGCTTAGGTGTTGTGTTTGAACAAAACACAGATATTACTTCAACAAATGATAAGTCAACCCAGCAATTAATTATTCCTTCAGCGATTGTTGAATATGGCAGCTACAGGCCGGTTGCAGTTGATCTGCGCAGCAGCCGCACAGTTTTTAAAAATTATAATGTGGTGAATGATGAACCGCAGGAAGATAAGGAGGCTACGTTAAATGCAGCTGAAGCATTATTGGAGTACAAGTTTGCAAACGCGATTGATAAATTAACGAGAAAGAATATTCCAACCGTTGCTTATTGTTTGGGAAATGGTGAAGCGGGTCCCCAGAACGTAAATGATCTCATTCAAAGCATGCGCAATGATTATCGTTTGGCAATATTTGATTTGAAGCAATCTTATCCTGATCCTGCTTTGATAAATACATTATTGATCGTAAAGCCTACTCTGCCATTTACTGATGAAGACAAACTGAAGCTTGATCAATATGTAACGCATGGCGGAAAAATTATCTGGTGTATTGATAAGCTATATGCAGAGCTTGATAGCCTAATGCGTAGCCAGGCAGACTTCGTTGCTTTTGATCGCAGCCTTAATTTGGATGATATATTATTTCGTTATGGTGTTCGCATCAATGGAAATTTAGTGCAGGACCTTAATTGTAGTAAAATCCCTTTAATAACAGGTTACAACGCAGATGGCAGTCCCAGGATGCAGCGCTTTCCCTGGCCTTATTATCCGTTTCTTTCTTCGCCAAACAATAATATTGTTTCTAAAAATCTCGACCGGGTTTTATCAGTATTTCCCTCAAGTATTGATACCATAAAAGCACCGGGTATTACAAAAACGATTTTGCTTTCAACTGATACATCAAGCCGTATCATAAGTTCTCCCGCCATTGTAAGTTTAAATAAAATAATGGATGATATCAGTACACAAAATTTTAATACTTATGATCAGCATTATATTCCTGTAGCAGTTTTACTGGAAGGAAAATTTAATTCGCTCTATGCAAACAGGCTTACGCAAAACATAAAAGATTCAGTGGGTAAAGCATTGGGCAAACCTTTTGCTGCAACAAATGCCCGGGTAACTCAACAAATTATAATAAGCGATGCGGATATTGTTACAAATGAAGTAAGTCCGACAACAGGGCCGTTGCCAATGGGGGAGCTGCCTTATGAAAACTATCGTTTTGCAAACCGCGAATTTTTTTTGAATTGCGTTGATTATCTAACAAGTACCAGTGGAATATTTGAAAGTCGTAATAAAGATTTTACATTACGGCTTTTAGACAAGAGAAAAGTTGCCGCTGAAAAATTTGGCTGGCAGCTTGTTAATATCGTTGTGCCGATTGCAATAATTATATTGTTCGGGTTTGTTTACCAATGGTGGCGTAGAAAAAAATATGCAGTATAACATCAAGTCATGTCAAGAGAATTAATAACATATATTGTTTTTGGGGCAGTGTTGGTACTGGCATTAGTCTTTGACTTAGGGCTGATCAGTAAAAAAAATAAAGAAATAACAATAAAAAAAGCGCTTGTACAAACCATATTCTGGGTACTGCTTGCATTTGCTTTTTTTGTTTTTTTATGGATCGAGATAGGCAAACAAACTGCATTGGAATATATCAGCGCTTATTTAATGGAATGGAGCTTGAGCATCGATAATATTTTTGTGTTCATTCTCATTTTCACCTCTTTCTCTGTAAAAGAGAAATATTATCCGCGTGTATTACTTATCGGCATCCTGATGGCAATTGTGTTCCGTATTATTTTTATTACAGTTGGCGTTGCACTGGTACATGAATTCGAATGGCTGTTATACATTTTTGGTGCATTCCTTGTTTACACCGGTATCAAAATGTTTATTGCAGATGAAGAAGACAATTTTGATCCGGAAACATCTAAAGCATACAAATTTGTAAAAAGAATATTTCCCTTGTCTATGACTGATGGCAACGGGAAATTCCGGATCGTTGAAAACGGAAGAAAAGTGTATACAACTTTATTTGTTGTGGTAATGATGCTTGCTTCAATTGATCTTGTTTTTGCACTTGATTCTATTCCTGCGGTGATGGGTATTTCGAGAAATAGAATGGTAATTTATACGTCAAACATTTTCGCTGTATTGGGGTTGCGTAGTCTATTCTTTTTATTGAAAGGTGCTGTGGGCAAATTTGAATACCTGCAGCAGGGCATTGCTGTGGTATTGGTTTTTATCGGTGTTAAAATGCTTGCTGCCTATTGGATCGATCAATGGATAAACTCAACTGTACAGGTATTTATTTCACTGGGTGTAATTCTGGCTTGCATAACAGGTTCAATATTGCTTTCAATCCTGAAGAATAACAAAGGAAAAAAACTGCAAATAGATAAAATTGGTTAACAATGAAAGTTTTGATCATTGAAGACGAAAAAGAACTTTCAAAGAGTATTTGTGAGTATTTGTCAGGTGAACAATTTATCACTGAAAATGCTTTTGATTTTCATTCAGCTCTTGAAAAAATTTCATTGTATGATTACGAATGTATCGTACTTGATATCGGCTTACCCGGTGGCAATGGATTAAACATTTTAAAAGAGCTTAAAGCAAATAATAAGGCAGATGGTGTGATCATTATTTCTGCAAAAGATTCCCTCGATGATAAAATATATGGCCTGAAGGTGGGTGCCGACGACTATCTTACAAAGCCTTTTCATTTATCTGAATTGGCTGCCAGGGTAGCAGCTATTATAAGAAGAAAATCTTTTGAAGGAAAGAATATAATATCGTTCGATAATGTACAGATCAGTATTCCTGAAAAAAAAGTATTGATCAGTACAAATGAAATTGACCTTACCAAAAAAGAATATGAACTGTTACTGTATTTCGTAAGCAATAAAAATAAAGTGATCAGTAAGTCAGCTATAGCAGAACATTTATGGGGCGATAATATGGACCTTGCCGACAATTATGATTTCATTTATACGCACATAAAAAACCTGCGTAGAAAACTACTCAGCGCCGGCGGAACAGACTATATAAAATCTGTGTATGGTATGGGTTATAAATTCAGTTTACATAATTAGTCTGTGAAACTGTTTGTAAAATATAACCGGATCAACGTTATCTCAACAATAATGATCTTTCTGTTGGGAAGCCTTGCTTTCGGCTTTTTGCTGCACTATGTAATATTACACCAGGTTGATGAAGATCTTAAGATAGAGGAAAATGAAATTGTTTCTTATGCAAAGCAATTTCATCAACTGCCATCAATCATTCAATCACGTGACCAATACACTGCGTTTGAAGTTATTGAAAAGCCAACTTTTTCTGCACATAAAATTTTTACCTATCAAACTTATAATAAGCATAAGCAGGAAGAAGAAACCCGCCGTGCCATTGAGTTTACTGTATACGCAAATAAACGCTGGTATCTTGTAAACGTAAGCAAGTCGCTCGAAGGAGCCGATGACCTTATTCAAACTATAACTATCATCACATTTATTATAATATTATTGGTACTGGCAGCTACTTTTTTTACTAATCGTTTTTTGTTACGCAAGATGTGGCGGCCCTTTTATAATACTTTACACACGATGCAGCAATTCAGTTTGCATGATAATGAGAAATTGCATTTAAGCAGTACCAACATTGAAGAGTTTAATTATTTAAATGTAACATTAAGTGATGCCTTGAATAAAGCTCAGCAGGACTACCAGGCTTTAAAGGAATTTACTGAGAACGCTTCACATGAATTGCAAACACCCCTGGCGGTTATTCAATCAAAGCTTGATATTCTCATTCAAAGCGAAAACTTATCAGAAAAAGAAAGCCAGGCAATTCAAAGCGCATACAGTGCTGTACAGGGATTAAGGCGGTTAAATCATTCCTTACTACTGCTGACAAAAATTGAGAATAAACAATTTACTGAACAGTCGGCTATAAACATAAAGGCATTACTTCAAAGTAAAATTGATCAATTTAGTGAATTGTGGAAAAGCCGGAATATCGCTACTCAAATACAACTCTCAGAAAAAGTGGTCAATGGCAACTCATACCTCGCAGATATTTTATTGAATAATCTTTTAAGTAATGCTACAAAGCATAACTTTTCCAATGGTTCAATAAATATTGTTTTGAACGAAAATCTATGTATAAGCAATACCGGTGCCGGCTACCCGCTTGATGAAAAAAGACTTTACAAAAGATTTGCTGAACAGGATAAAGCAACAGACAACCAGGGACTTGGGCTTTCCATTGTACAACAGATCTGTATTTCTTCCGGGTACAAATGCACCTACAATTTCGAGGCACCCAACATTCATTCGTTTACTATAAGCTGGTAACAAATTCAACTTTTCTTCAAAATCGTGGTATTGTTTTGGGTATAAAAATTCATTTAGCTAATTAATGAAGCTGACCCAATTAACCAACTATATTAAGATCATTTTTTTCAGCAGCATTTATATGCTTTCTGTTGCCGTTAATGCGCAACAGAAAAATCTTGATTATTTTCTTACACAGGCAACACAAAACAGCCCCCTTTTAAAAGAGACAAATAATAATATTCTGCTTAACCGTATTGATAGCTTACGTATCCTTGCTATCTATAAGCCGCAGGTAAGTGCCATCAGCAATAATTACTACGCGCCGATCATTAATGGCTATGGTTACGACGAGATCATTACCAATATCCGCAATTTTAATGAGCAGGTAAGCATAACAAAAAATTTTGTCGGCAAAAGAAATTTGCGCATTCAGTTCAATGGAATTCAGTTGCTGAATGATTCTATATCAATTGCAGGAAAAATAACCGAACAGGAGCTGAGGCGCACCGTTGTTTCTGCATACATTGCAGCTTATGGAAGTTGGCGGCAATACAATTTCAATAACGAAGTGTATAACCTTCTTTCGAAAGAAGACACTATTTTAAAGAAGCTTACACAGGCAAGTGTTTACCGGCAAACAGATTATCTTACTTTTTTAGTTACACTGCAACAACAACATCTTACTATAACGCAGGCTAAACTTCAGTATCAAAATGATTATGCAACGTTGAATTATTTATGTGGATTAACTGATACATCTTTTACGCCGCTTGATTCTCCCCATATTGCATTGGAGCATTTGCCCGATTACAGCAGTTCTGTATTCTATAAGAAATTTATAACCGATAGTTTATTATTGAAAAATGCAACACAGCAAGTTGATCTTGCATATAAACCAAAACTCAGCGTCACTGCAGATGGCGGTTATGTTTCATCTATAACATACCAGCCCTATAAAAATTTTGGTGTGGGCGCTGCTGTTAACCTTACTATTCCTATTTATGATGGTAACCAGCGAAAGCTTCAGTACCAGCGCCTGAATATTCTTGAACAAACACGAGCCAGCAATCGCGATTTTTATAGTGCGCAATACCAGCAGCAGGTTGCACAGCTTATGCAACAAATGGGTACAACCAACCAGATCATCAATGAAACCAATGACCAGTTGAAATATGTGCATACGTTGATGGACGCAAACAGGAAATTACTCATCACAGGTGATGTACGTATGGCCGATTACATTATTGCTATCGGCAATTACCTGAACGCTCAAAACACGATTACTCAAAATATCATAAAGCAATTTCAAATCATTACTCAAATAAATTACTGGAACAAACAATGAGTAAATATGTAGGAATATTTTTATTACTGGTAATTACAGCCACTCTTCAATCATGCAAAAGCAAGAGTGCGGATAGTGGGGAAGAGGAAGTATCGCCGGAAGATGCGGTAACACCTGTCACTGTTACGCATCCTGCACACGGGAATATTACCCAGACAGTTGAGTTGAATGCAACATCATCCTACCTGTTAAAAACATTTGTTAAGGCAACGGCAATAGGTTATTTGCAATCGTCAGGAGTTAAAGTAGGTGATTATGTTAGTAAAGGCCAAACGTTGTTTACAATAAAAACAAAGGAAGCAGTTGCTTTAGGCAATACCATAAACAATCTTGATTCTTCACTCCATTTTGACGGAGTGGCAAGAATAAAATCTCCTATTGGTGGTTATGTTACGCAGTTGATGAATGTTGCCGGCAGTTATGTTCAGGACGGTGAACAACTTGCAGAAGTAACCGATAAAAACAGCTTCGTATTTTTACTTGATCTGCCTTACGAGTTAAAGCCTTTGCTGCCACTCAATCAAACACTCCAACTACATCTTGCTGATAGCAGCGTACTGGAAGGTTATGTGCAATCTGCTTTGCCAACATTGGATTCAGTTGCACAAACACAACGCTTTATTATTAAAGTAAGAACCGATAAAGTGATACCCGAAAACCTTATTGCGAAATTATATTTCATCAAACAGCAAATTGTTGATGCAGCCCTGCTGCCCAAAACTTCTGTATTAAGCAATGATGAGCAAACAGAGTTTTGGATAATGAAATTGCTGAATGATAGCCTGGCGGTAAAAACAAGCATAAAAAAAGGAATTGAATCAGGTGAAAATGTTCAGATCATTTCACCATTTTTAGCTGATTCAGAAAGGATAATTCTTACAGGCAACTACGGTTTGGGAGACACGGCAAAGGTGAAGGTCGATACAGGGAAAAACTAAAAAATTGAAAATAAAACGATTTTGAATTTTGATTTTCTCATTTTGAATGAATGAAAAATTTTTACGCTACATATAAAAATCCCGTAACAGTTCTGATAGTTATTATTTTCCTCGGTGGTGTATTTGTCTATTCAAAAATGCAAACTGCATTATTCCCCGAAATCACTTTCCCTAAAATAAAAGTTATTGCAGATGCGGGCCAACAACCGGTTGATAAAATGATGATCACCGTAACGCGTCAGTTGGAAAATGCGATCAAGCAGGTTCCTGATCTGCAAACCATTCGCAGCATTACAAGCCGTGGCAGTTGTGAACTTTCTGCGTTTTTAAACTGGGATGCAAATGTTGATCTTGCACAACAACGCATACAAGCCAAGATAGGTGAGATATCGAATACATTACCTGCAGGGGTGGACATAACAGTAGAGCGTATGAACCCGTCTATTCTTCCTGTGTTAGGTTACTCGCTGGAAAGCCACTCACTTTCGCCAGTTGAAATGAAGATGATCGCAACGTACACCGTTAAACCTTATTTGTCCAGAGTGCAGGGCGTTTCTGAAGTACGTGTTATTGGTGGCAAAACAAAAGAATACGATGTAATACTGAATCAGCAAAAGATGAATACGTTAAGTATTACTCCTGCTGCAGTAAGCGCTGCTATTGCACAGAATAATATCATTCAGTCGAATGGCTATATCAATGATTACAGGCAGATGTATTTAACTATAACAGATGCCTCGGTTAGTTCTTTGCAGCAGTTGCAAAATATTGTTGTAGTGAATAACAATAAGCGGATAGTATTATTAAAAGACATTGCTGATGTAACCATCAACCAGGCTAAGGAATATGTAAAGATCAATGCCAATGGTCATGAGGGCTTATTGCTCGCCATTGTAAAACAACCTAATGCTAATCTTATTGACCTTTCAACACAAATGCAAAAACAGGTAAAAGAACTTCAAAAGATATTACCCAAAGGCGTTACTATCAAACCATATTATATACAGGCTGATTTTGTTAACGACGCCATTAGAAGTGTTACCGACAGTTTATGGATAGGATTAGTACTTGCGATCATTGTTGCTGTAATTTTTTTGCGTTCGTTCAAGGCAAGCAGTGTGTTGCTTGTAACTATCCCTGTTACATTGCTGCTTACACTGATTGTTTTATATGCAACGGGGCAAACATTAAACATAATGACGCTTGGTGCAATTGCTGCAGCTATTGGTTTAATAATAGATGATGCTATAGTTGTAGTTGAACAGATACACCGTACACATGAAGAACATCCCAATGAATCTTCGCTGGTGCTTGTGCAAAAAGCGATACACTATTTGTTTCCGGCCATGGTTAGCTCTTCGTTAAGTACTATTGTAATTTTTCTTCCATTTGAATTGATGAGTGGTGTTGCAGGAGCTTATTTTAAAGTTTTGACGAACACAATGCTTATCACTTTGGTTTGTTCATTTTTTGTTACATGGATGGCACTGCCTGTAATTTATTTATTGTTTTCAAGAGATAAAGCAGGTACAAAAAAACAGGAGGAACACGATGTGCGCCCCCGGCGATGGGTTGGGTTTTTTATACATCGTCCATACATAAGCTTTGCCATAATTATTGCATTGATAGTTGCGATCATTTTTATTTATCCCAATCTTGAAACGGGTTTTTTGCCGGAGATGGATGAAGGCAGCATTGTGCTGGACTATGTTTCACCCCCCGGCACATCGCTGGAAGAAACAGATAGAATATTGCGTGCTGTTGAAAAAGATATCATGAGTGTTCCGGAAGTGCAGGCTTATTCAAGACGCACCGGTACGCAAATGGGTTTTTTTATCACGGAGCCTAACACCGGTGATTATCTCATTCAATTAAAAAATAACCGGGATAGAAGCACAGAAGAAGTAATTGCCGATATACGCCAACGTATAGAAAGCTCTCAGCCCGCATTGAGAGTAGATTTCGGCCAGGTAATAGGAGATATGCTTGGTGACCTAATGACCTCCGTTCAGCCGATCGAAGTGAAAATTTTTGGCAGCGACCAGGCAATGCTTCAACAACTTTCAAAACAGGTAGCATCTATCGTGGAGAATGTGAATGGTACTGCAGATGTATTTGATGGTATCACGATCACAGGACCAACAGTAAACATTGTTCCGAAATACGTGAATCTTGCGCAGTACAGTATTACGCCGGCAGATTTTCAATCACAATTGCAAACTGCATTGGAAGGAAATATTGCAGGTAGCGTATATGATAAGGAACAGCAAACCGATGTACGCATGTTATATCCCGGAAACAGAACGCGAAGTGTAGATGAGATGAAACAAACGCAAATGTTTTTACCCAATGGTGAATTAAAATCCATTGCATCATTAGCTAATGTACAGTTGATCACAGGACAGCCGGAGATAAACCGTGAAGACCTTCAAAATATAGGTGTGGTAACAGCACGGCTTGATAACCGCGATCTTGGCAGTGCCATTAAAGAAATACAACAGCAAGTTTCAGAAAAAATTTCATTACCTCAAGGTTACAGTATTGTTTACGGCGGTGCTTATGCCGAGCAGCAACAATCGTTTCACGAACTGTTGATCATACTTGTTACGGCGAGCCTGCTTGTTTTCGGCATAATACTCTTTATGTTTAAAGATTACCGCATTGCGATGATCATTTTATTGATTGCTGTGCTTGGTATTGCAGGGAGCTTCATGGCATTGTATTTTACTGGTACACCGCTTAATGTAGGAAGTTATACCGGCTTAATTATGATTGTAGGCATTATTGGCGAAAATGCCATCTTCACTTTTTTGCAATTCAGAGAATCATATAGCGAAACAAATGATGCTGATAAAGCTGTTGTATATGCAATCTCTACAAGGCTTCGCCCAAAACTAATGACTGCGTTTGGAGCTATTATTGCGCTTATGCCTATTGCACTTGGAATAGGGACAGGAGCTCAGTTACACCAGCCCCTGGCAATTGCAGTGATCGGCGGTTTTGTAGTAGCGCTGCCATTGTTGCTAATTGTGCTGCCCACATTTATAAGGTTGCTGTATAAGAAGAAAAGTTTAACATACGCCGCATAGTCTCTTCAAAAAATCCACAGATTCAGGATATAGGTTCGTTTAAAATTCAGCATTATGAAAACAATACCCTTTTTTCTTTCTCTTTTTGTTGTTGTGAGTTGTACAGCGCAAAACACACCCGCTGCGGTAAGTGGTGCATTTGAAAAAGCATTTCCCGGGGTTACGGTAAAAAAATGGGACAAAGAAGACGAAAATTATGAAGCAAATTTCTCGAAAGATGGTAAAAGTATGTCCGCAACATTTGATGCAAGCGGTAAATGGATGGAAACAGAAACAGAGATAAAAGTCAGTGATTTGCCCGTTACTGTTACAAACTACATTAAGACAAACTATAAAGGTTCAGGTATTAAAGAGGTGGCGATAATACAAACACCAACAGGCAAAATGTACGAGGCAGAAGTAAAAGGTAAGGATTTACTTTTTGATATAAATGGAAAGTTTCTAAAAGAAGAAGCGGACTAATTTCGGTAAAATCCGGTGAGTATCAGAAGCTAAGTGTAATGTTAAATACAAAAGATCAGTTCACTAACTTAATAAACCAGGTTGCCGAATATGTAACAGGTTTATTTGAAAAATACAAGCAGCCTTATTTGTTTTATCATAATCTTAGTCATACAAAATTTGTAGTAGGTAAAGCTAAAGAGATTGCGCATCACTACACTTTGAATGAACGGGAGCTTTTTATTCTGACAATAGCTGCCTGGTTTCATGATGCCGGGCAGCTTTTTAGTTATGGTGAAAATCATGAAGCCAAAAGCGCGTCGATAATGAAAGATTTTCTTGAAGGAAGAGATATAGAACAGCAAATTATTGAGACGATCGAAAATTGTATACTTGTCACAAAAATTCCGCATCAGCCGAAATCTTTTTTAGAAGAAATAATGTGTGACGCAGATACTTACAAGATAGGTACAATGGATTTTTGGTTAACAGATGAATTATTAAAAAAAGAATGTGAAATAAAAGAAAACAAAAAAATTGACAACTGGAATTACATGACTTTAAAATTTCTGGAACGTCACAGATATTTTACAGGTTACTGCAGTCAATTGCTTAATGCAAGAAAACAAAACAATATAAATATTGTGCGTCTGAAACTTCAAAAAACATGAACCTCTTTTAAATAATTACCATATGAGTAAATTAAGCATTTCACTAGTTGCAAGTTTATTGTTTATAAACGCTGTAGGTCAGCAAACGCAACTTCACGTTGCCAATACTTTTCATATTAAAAGCGTTGGCTGGTGGGATTATCTTCTTGCCGACACAGTTTCCCACAAATTATTTGTATCTCATGGCACCCAGGTAAATGTGATTGATAAAAATAATGGTGACTCACTTGGCGTAATTCCTAATACACTCGGCGTACACGGTATTGCCCTTGTACATAGTTTAAATAAAGGCTTTACAAGCAACGGAAGATTAAACAATGTATACATTTTTGATCTGAATTCATTTAAAGTGCTTGACAGTATCAAAACCGGAACAAATCCGGATGCCATTTTTTATGATGATTACTCCAAAAAAATTATTACCTGCAATGGTGGAAGTAAGAACATCAGTGTTATTGATCCTGAAACAAACAAAGTTGTGGCAACGATTGATGTAAAAGGAAAACCGGAAACCGCAGTGAGTGATGGTGAAGGAAAAATCTTTATAAATAATGAAGATGAAAGTGAAATAGAAGTGGTTGATATAAATACGATGAAGTTAATCCATAGTTGGTCAATAGCTCCCGGTGAAGCGCCTTCAGGATTATCAATTGATCGTTCAACAAAAAGATTGTTTGCAGGTTGTGAGAACAAATTATTAATGGTAATTGACGCTACCAACGGCAAAGTGGTTGCTAAAATACCAATTGGTGATGGCTGCGACGGAATTGCCTTTGATCCATCTCTTAAAATTGTTTATTCTTCCAATGGTGAAGGTTCATTAACGGTTATTAAAGAGGAATCAAAAGATAAATATATGGTAGTTCAAAACTTAGCCACTAAACGCGGTGCGAGAACATTAAGTGTTGATATGAAAACGCATAACATCTATTTATCAACTGCCGAATTTGGGCAGCCGGCAAATGGTCAACAACGCCCCCCAGTAATTCCCGGAACTTTCCAGGTTTTGGTTGTGACGTATTGAGTTTTTATTTACGAAATGTGTATACAAGACCAGGCTCAAAATTATAGCCGTTATAATTTAGATTGAACGATACTGTTCCGCTTTTTGAAGGCGCTTTTAATTTTGCATAACGATGATAGTTATTCACTACCTGCCTTCCGCATAAAAATCCCAGCGTTGCCCCAACAACAACATCGCTTGCCCAGTGTTTGTTTTCTGTTATCCGACTTAACCCAACAAGAGATGCTGCCCCATAGGCAAGTGGTGGTACCCACGGTACGTTTTTGTATTCCTTTGCAAAAACCGTCGCTGCTGCAAAGATCACCGTGGTATGACCTGAAGGAAATGAGGTGTTTATCTTTTGCCCGGTTGCGTTTTTGCCTCCGCTAAATGCCGGCCCGTGAAAATATGGTTCCGGCTCAGGATGATTCGGATCGTAATAAGATGGGCGTTGCCTTCCGGTAATATACTTTATTGCACTTTCAATCAACCCGCTTGTTATGTATGCCTGCGTAGCAAGAAGGGTAGTAGTTTGCATTTTTTTATTTTTAAAGATCACACTATATCCCCCTAAGGCTGCCAGTGTATATAGCTCATACCTGCCGCCAAATCTGGTTACATAACCGCTCACACTTGAAACCGTTTGGCTGCTGTCATGGATCTTAACGGCAAAACGTTGCACTGGCTCGTCAGAAAGAGCAGACAGCGCGGCAACCGATGCTGTGTACATGCCAATCCGGAACCATTCTTTTCCTGTTTGATGAAAAGGTGCGGTTACTTGTTGTTTTAAATTGCTTCCCAGTAAAATAAAATATGATTTCAGTCCTATACTTGTAGTTTCTGAATACGCTTCAGGTTTAATAATATTTGTTTGCACACCTGTAGTGTCTGTTTTCTTGTTAAGACTATCCAGTTTATTTACCAGCGTGTCTGTTTGCTGAGAGAAAGCAGTGAGGCTAAAGGAACAAAGTAACAAAGCACTAAAGCAGATCTTCATAAATCAATTCCAGATTATAATAACTATATTCTATTAAATTTATTGTACATTATTTTCTTCGGTTGCATTGCCTTCACGGTCATCGTTATCCCTCTTAAATTCAAGCTTTCCAAATTTCCAGGTGAAGTTTATGCCAATGGAGCGAAACGGTATTTCACGCAGGCTATTGGTTACAAAGTTTGTTCCGTACAAAATCGTCCTCTGATCAACATATTCTCCAAAAATGTTTGTAGCAGTAATGGCAATACTTGCTTTCCTGTTCCATAATTGTTTACGTGCCGCTATTGTATAAGATGTGAATGAAGGATATTTACCCTGCAACTCATTTCTTGGAGAATTAAAATTGCCAAAAAACTCCGCTGCAAAAGTTTTAGTAAACTGGTAAGTGGCATTTAAATTAAAACGATAATTATAGCTTGTAGGGTTTCTGCCTGAATCAATTCCATTTACTATATATCTTCTGAAAAAAGAGATATTAGTTCTAAGGTTGAACTTATCGCTGGCCTTTATCGTTCCGAAAAAATTAATGCCGGCGTTGTGTTCTGTACCGATGTTTTCTCTTGTATTCACCGCAATATTTGTGTATACTGAATCGCCGATCACAAGAGATGGATAAACAGCTGTGTACGGCTGAATGTCGTTATCATTTATCCTGTAAAAAGCTGTTATCATGAATGAACCTCTTTGACCGTAATCATGATTATAGGCAAGTTCAATGCGGTGGCCAATCTCTGGTTTAAGATATGGATTGCCTGCATATATGTTCTTCGGATCAGCAGTATTAATAAACGGGTTCAGGTCCTCATAATCGGGCCGTTCTATGCGTTTGGAATAACTCAGTTTTAGCGTTTGATTATCTGATAGTTTTCTAAGCAAATAGATTGAGGGTACCAAAGTATTATAGCCGGGTGTTGACGATTGCTGTGCAGCATCAGAATAAAATGAATTGATCTCTGTGCGCTCATATCTTGAACCGATCTGTGCATCAAATAAATTGCCGACAGGAAAACTTAATTCTGCATACAAAGCATACACCTGCTGATGGTACAAAAGATAATTTGAAATAAGGCTGTCATAAACATATTGCTTACTGTCAGGCTGCAAAGCATACACGTTTGAATTGCTGTTGATGTCATCAAAAGTGAGGTCTGCACCCGTACTGAACTTTACATTTTCTCCGAAAGGCTGCGTATAATCAATTTCAATTTCGGTTTCTGTTGTTTTGCCCTGGTTATTATTGTTGATTCCATAAAAAACAGAGTCCTGCGGTAATAAGGTTTGAAAATTATTCCCTGTCTGATGATTGCGGCCAACATCAGTACGCACATTCATTTCGAGAGACTGATCTTCTTTTGCAAAAGTTCTTTTATAATTAAGATTTGCATTGAATGAATAAAATAAAAAACTGTTTACGGAATTACTGGTTGAATTGATCTCCGAAAGAATGGAATCACTATCAAAAGGAATCGTTTGCTGATTTTGAAAAATAAGACCATCTCCCGAACTGCTGAACCTGTTATAATTTACGTTTCCTGAAAAATTATTGTATTTCTTATAGGTCCAGTCAAAACCAATACCTGATTGTACACCATATCTTTTGGTTTCAGGTTCACTTTCCTGGTTCAGAATGTAATAGGCTTTGCCGATTGAATCTGTAGTTACCCGGCTTAGATCTGTAGGAGTAGGGGCGGGGATTCTCGTATTACCTGATATAAAAGCATGTAATCCAAAATTATTTTTACGGGTTGTAATATTAAAAGAACCGTTTTCTAATCTTGTGCCGATGCTTACCGAAGCATTACCATTGATGCCGTTCACTTTTGATTTTTTCAAAATGATATTGATGATGCCGCCCATGCCCTGCGCATCATACTTTGCACCCGGATTTGTTATCACTTCAATGCTTTTTATCTGGCTTGCAGGAATTGACTGCAGCACATCGGCAATGTTACTTCCGAATGCAGTTGATGGTTTTCCGTCGATCAAAAAACGAATACCACTGTTGCCTGCAAGTTCCACATTCCCATCAGCATCTATTGAAACCTGTGGTACTTTTTTCAATATATCTGTTGCAACACCACCCTGGGATGTAATATCATTCTCCGCATTAAAAACGATCTTATCAATTTTTGTTTCTACAAGTTTTTGTTCCGAAGTGACCACCACATCTTTCAAAGTATTTTCATTCTTAAATATCGAAACAACGCCGACGTCGTACTCAGTTTTGCCTTCCTCAACACGCAATCCTGTGATAAATTTTTGATCATAGCCGATAAACTCAAACGACAAATTATATATACCAGTATCTACACCTGAAATTTTAAAATTGCCGAGGCTGTCGGTTGTAGAGCCATTCAATGCTTTGTTTGTTTTTGAATCGTACAGCGTGATAGTGGCATAATCAATTGCTTTTTTTGAAGCGCTGTCTATAACTTTTCCCGAAATAAAATTTTTGTTTTGCGCATCCAGGGTGTAACAACAAATAAAAAGTAGTATGAGTAAAAATATTCTTTGCATTTATCCAACTAATTATCCAGACCGCGAAATTTATAATGAATATTGAAGAAATACTGTGCCACGATCACAGATCAGCAAGTATTTTGCAAATGTAAATTTGCTTAAGCAGTAAGATTCTTAAATAGATGTGAATGTCAAATTTTTTGTCAGTGTAATTCCAACAAAATTTACACGTTACAGCTGGTTCCTTAATTCTCCATCAGCCATTCATCGCAGCTTCATCTGCAAACCAGTGTAATTCCCCGCTGAACGGCTTAATAATTTGAGAAGGATATTTATCCGGATCATAAACTGCATGTAAAACGTTTTGCAAAGCTTTGGCTTTATTACTGCCATTTACAAGAAATGCAACGCACTTAGCAGCATTTACAGCAGGTGGTGTTAATGTTATACGATGCATATTTTGCTGCTCAAGCCATAAATATGAGCACCATCTTTTTTGTTCATGAATTACTTCTGAATGACCCGGAAATAATGAAAGTGTATGTGCATCATCGCCCATGCCCAATAAAGCAAGATCAAAAGTTGAAGTTGATTGTAGACCAAAGTAGTGACGTAGCACTTCTTCGTAAGCATTGGCAGCAGTTTCGGGAGACATGTTTTCTGTTTGCATAAAATGAACATGCTCGTAACGAACATTCACTTTATCAAGTAAAACATGCTGTATCATCGCGGCATTGCTGCGGTCGTCATTAAAGGGAACAAAACGTTCATCAACTATAAAAACATTGGCCCGGCTCCAGTCGATCTTGTGTTCATATTCATCACTTGCAAGGATCTCGTATAATTTTTTGGGTGTATTGCCGCCGGTTAATGCAATGGAGAATCTTTCTTTTATTGAGAGTACTTTGCAAATATATACAGCCATCCAGTGCGCCAGGTGTTCGCTAAGCTCATCGTAATTGTTGCAAACATGTAGTTCCATATTATAAAATTCAAAAGTTAAAAATAAAAAGTAAAAAGATTTTAACTCCTTTTGAATTTTGGCTTTTTAATTACTCTTTATGCGGCAGGTTGATCCAGTTATGGCCGTCTCTTGCAATAAGCGCTTCAGCATCCTCGGGTCCCCAACTATCAGGTGCATAATTTGGAAAATCTATCGGTGCCCTTTGTTCCCATGCTTCAATTATCGGCATTACAACTTTCCATGCAACTTCAACCTGGTCTGCACGCATAAACTGTGCAGGGTTGCCTTCCATCACATCGAGCAACAAAGTTTCATAAGCTTCCGGCTCATGATCTTCGGGATAGGTATCTTTATAACTAAAGATCATATCAACAGGATTAAGTGTCATACTTTGTCCGGGACGTTTTGCCTGGAAACGTAAACGTATATCCATTTCCGGTTGAATACTGATGGTTAAGCGGTTTGGCCTCCATGTTTCTGCAGCTTCAGCGGGAAATGCATAATGCGGTGCCGGCCTGAACTGAATGTTTATTACCGATGTTTTCTGATGCATGTATTTGCCTGTGCGGACATAAAACGGAATGCGGTGCCAGCGCCAGTTATCAATATAAAATTTTACAGCAGCGAATGTTTCAATATTTGAATGCATGTCAACTTTTTCTTCTTCTCGATAAGCTTTTACTTTTTCTCCTTTCATCCAGCCATCACTGTATTGACCGCGCACTGCGTAATCGCGTACGTCTTCTCTTCTAATTTTTCTTATTGCATTTAATACGGCAACTTTTTTACTTCGGATCTCATTCGCCTCAAAATTTACCGGCGGCTCCATTGCCACCATACACAATAACTGGAGAATATGATTCTGCACCATATCACGCAATGCGCCGCTTTGCTCGTAGTATCCACCACGATCTTCCACACCAACGGTTTCTGCAACTGTTATCTGAACGTGATCAATATAATTACGGTTCCAGATAGGTTCGAATAAAGCATTTGCAAAACGCAACGCTAAAATATTTTGAACAGTTTCTTTACCGAGATAATGATCGATGCGGTAGATCTGGTTCTCATCAAACATCTGCGTGAGCAATTCATTTAATTCATGCGCACTTTTAAGATCATGGCCAAATGGTTTTTCGACCACAATGCGTGTTGCCTGTTTATCGGTGCATAATTCAATCCTGGCTAATTTTTTTGCAATGTCAGGAACAAGCTGCGGTGCAACAGCAAGGTAAAAAATTACATTCGGATGTACGCCCCAGTCTTTTTCATATTGCTCAACACGCTCTGAAATTGATTTATACGATCCCTCATCTTCTGCATCCATTCTCAAATAAGAAATGCGTCCTGAAAAATCTTTCCATTTTCCATTTTGTTCCTTACGGCGGCTGAATTCCTGTATGCCTTCAAATAAGTGTTCACGAAATTTATCATCATTGTAATCTGATCTTCCAATGCCGATAATTGCAAACTGCTCAGGCATCCACTCATCAATAAATAAATTGTATAAAGCAGGAGTGAGTTTGCGTTGATTAAGATCACCGCTTCCTCCAAAAATAAAAATTACAGAAGCCGGCGGACGTTTATTATTATTATTTTCAGACATTGTAGATTATGATTTTCATTTCCGGAAAAATTAGTAAATACATTAAACCCTTTTAGGAATTGCTTTGAGGGTTTTCTGTTTCTGCATGAGCTTTATCGGCTTGAACCACTTCTTCATGCCATTCTGTATGAAACATTCCTTGCTTATCTATTCTTGCGTACGTATGCGCACCAAAATAATCGCGCTGCGCCTGCACTAAATTGGTAGGCATTCTTTCCGTACAATAAGTATCAAAATAACTTAGCGCACTCATCAAACCTGCAGCCGGTATTTTACTTTGTGCAGCAAGTTTAATTACAGCACGTATGCTTTTTTCTCTTTTCTTTAAAAGCCTCGCAACATTTTTACTAAGCAATATGTTTGTGAACTGTTTATCTTTTTTAAATGCTTTATAAAAATCTTCAAGTAAAGATGAGCGAATGATGCAGCCGCCTCTCCAGATTTTCACAACATCAGCCAGTGGAATATCCATGCTTAATTTTGATGAAGCTTTGTTTAACATTGAAAGCCCCTGCGCATAGCAGATGATGGTTGCAAAATACAGGGCATCTTTTATTTTTTTGATGTCAGCTTCTGTTTTGCCTTTGAATTCTTTTGTATCGTGTTTATAAAATTCCGCAGCATCAACTCTTTCTTCTTTATAGGAAGATAATGTGCGCATTGAAACAGCAGCATCAATGGTTGGAATAGCAACAGGTATTTCCATTGCATCCTGCGACGTCCATTTACCGGTGCCTTTAGAACCTGCTTTATCCGAAATTATATCTACCAGTCTTTTACCGGTTTCATCGTCGTTCTTTAAAAATATTTCGGAGGTTATCTCAATAAGAAATGACTGCAATTCATCTTCATTCCATTGTTTAAAAATTTCGGCAAGTTCATCGTTATTTAAACCGAGTCCTCTTTTCAGCAGATCATATACTTCACTTATCAATTGCATGATGGCATATTCAATTCCGTTATGCACCATTTTCACATAATGTCCCGCTGCATCCTTGCCCATGTAAGCAACACAGGGTTCATTATCAACTTTTGCCGAAACAGCTTCAAGCATTGGCCTTACACGCTGCCATGCGGCAAGGTCACCGCCGGGCATAATGCTTGGGCCTTTCCGCGCACCTTCTTCACCGCCGCTTACACCCATTCCCATAAAATGAATGCCTTTTTCGCTCAGAAATTTTACGCGTTGAAGTGTATCAACGTAATGAGAGTTTCCGCCATCAATGATCACATCATCCTGTTCAATAAAAGGAAGAAGATTATTGATGACTGTGTCAACAGGTTTACCAGCCGGCACAAGCATCATTATTCTTCTTGGTTTATCCAGTTGTTTCACCATCTCTTCCAAAGTAATAACGCCTTTTACAACAGTGCCGTGCGTTGCTTCATCTTCCAGCTTCTTCGTTTTAGCTGCATCAAGATCAAAACCTATCACTTTATAACCATTGTCAGCCATGTTCAACAAAAAATTACTTCCCATAACACCGAGACCGATCATACCAAAATCATATAATGTGTTATCCATACTGATATTTTTCAGGTGCGCAAGTTATATAAATCGCTTAACAGTTACCTGTTAACACTAAACCGGAACAATGCTTAACTTCGCGATAATTTATTTAATGTATGAATAGTGTTGCAACGAATGGCTTGCCAACCTTAACTGCCAAAGATTTCACCACAGACCAGGAAGTGCGCTGGTGCCCAGGGTGTGGAGATTATTCCATTTTAGCTCAAGTACAAAAGGTGATGCCGACCATTGGCGTACCTCGTGAAAATATTGTGATAATCAGCGGGATTGGCTGCAGCAGCCGGTTCCCTTATTACATGAATACCTATGGTATGCATTCCGGGAAAG
>JADMIO011411878.1_pt1 | contig 42751 bp, 29 predicted proteins | sample 8958161 | NCBI WGS metagenome assembly JADMIO01 (sample SAMN16585339, study PRJNA669376) | soil metagenome | isolation source: Crop rotation soil | place: USA: Cullars Rotation, Alabama | collected 2011
AAGGTGAGCCAGTGTGATTACATTTGCGGCCTAACTGTGGCCAGTCCAGTTACGCTGGAGTCACTAGTATTTAGGTGACACTATAGAAGCGGCCGCGACAACTTGTCCACGTGGAATTCTAAGCTTAGGATCCCAATGTGCTGGAAAGGCTGGTCGACGTTGCCGGGCGCGCCCCCTTCGATCCAGTGCGGCTCGCTGATGGCCTCGGGCGGAATCGGGTAGAAGGGATAGCTCGCGCCGGTGCTGTGGTTCACCCCGTCGCTCTCGTCGGAATACTGGAAGAGCACCGTCTGCTTCGGCACCGCGGCGTCGACGACGATGTAGGGAAAGCCGTAGATGTCGACGCTCCCCGGCGACGCGGATCCGCCGAAGTCAGGGTGCATCTTGCGCGTCGATCCGTTGTTGATGAAGGTGATGTAACTCGCGGATGCGGGATCGACCGGCGCGCTCGAGATATCGAGGTTCCACCAGTTGTTCGACGGAAAGAGCGGCAGCGGCGTCGGCAACGCTCCGCCGAGGACCGCGGTGCCCGCGGCGATGGCCGTTTCCAGAGCTGCGACGAACGCAATTCCGGTCAGCAGGGCGCGGCGATGGTGGTTCACTCCTGCGCCTGCGGCAACTCTCGCGCCACCCGGAATCCGCGTCAGTGCGGCGATTGCGGCGCGTCAACACACGATTCTGGCAGGCGGCACGCCCGACTCTGTAAGAAAGCGAATCAGCGATCGATCAGCGCCTGGATGTCGTCTGCCCGCTGACTGGCCCGGAACTCGATGACGCGTACGTCGGCGAGGCCGCGCTTGTAGAAGGGATCTTCGCGCGCGATGGCTTCCATCCGATCCCGGCTGTCACCCACGGCGAGGATGATTCCCCCGTCGCGGGGAATCTTGCGGCCCGAGAGGAGAAACGTGCCGGCCGCGTAGTACTTCTTCAGAAATTTCATGTGGACGGGCATGGCGGCGTCGATGTCGGCGAGCGGCGCCTTGTAGGTGAGCTCGATGACGAACATGGTTCGTCAGCTTGCCCCAGGCGACGGCCGGCGTAAAGGTGACGCTACTTCCTGAACGGCGCCTCGAGGTCGTGTATGAGAGGTTGAACGAGCGCAGGGCGTCCTCGACCGAGGCGGCGTCGTCGAGCTCGTGCAGCAGCCGCGTCCATCCGAAGCCGGGTCGTTCCGCGATGACGTTTACCGCCAGCAGGCTCTCGTCGTACGCCACCTGCGCGTCCGCCGCGCCGAGACCTCCGAAGTTCCCTTCGAGATGCTGCAACGGAATCGATCGTCCAGCGGCCCGCATTCGCCGCTGCGCGGCGCTCGCATCGGTGCCGTCGAACAATTGCGCCAGCCCTTCGTTGAGCCACGCCGGCACACCACCCGGAGCGATGCCCGCGATGATGGCGTGGGTCAATTCGTGGGTCAGCACCTTCTCGAAGAGCTGCGGCTGCTGCGACGCTCCCGCAACCGGTATCCGGATGCGTCCGTCGTATGCGCCGCCCGACCATTTCGGCGCGCGCGTTACGTCGCGGAACTGCTGCTCGGTGTAGAGCACCGCCACGATGGTGTCCGGCGGATACTCGCCGAGCCTGCCCGCGATCCGGAAGAACGCGGAGTTGAACACGCGCGTCGCATCCATGGCCAGCGACCGCTCGTCGTGGCCCTCGAACAGGATGCGGAAGCGCTCGTAGCGCAATTCGTCGAACGACGCGTGAGTGCCTGCGTCCTTCCGCCACTCGTCGAGCGTCCGCGTGATGTCCGCATTCCTCGGCGCGTACTTCAGCGCGTTCTCGTAGGTACGAATGGCGAGATCGACATCGCCCTCGTCGAATGCGATTTGACCGAGAAGCACCGAGGCAGGGGTGAGGTCAGGCTTCGCTGTCAACGCCCGCTGAAGCTGCGTCATCGCGTCCTGCTGTTTGCCTTGTGCATGCGCCGCGGCGCCGGCGCCCATCAGCAGCACAGGATCGTTCGGCCTCAAGGCGAGCGCGTCGGCGAAGAGGCCCGCCGCCCGGCTCCCGTTGCCCTCGTGGAGCGCCTTCCACCCCGCGTCGTTCAGTTCGACGACCCGCGACTGACTATGGACCGACACCCCACAGAGCGCTATGAAGCAGAGGACTGTCGCCGCGCGACGGACGGGCATGATGACGTCCGCGGCAAGCGACGTTCCGCGCCGGATCAGGCGTCAACCAGCGCATGCGCGCGTTCGCGGCTTACGAGTTCGCAGCTGCGATCACAGGTTCGCAAGCGGACAGAAGCGCGCCGGCGATCCGCTTTTCACTTTTCGCGCGGCTTGAGGGCGCCGCGCAGTTTGTCGGCGAGCAGTCCGAAGCCTTCCGGCGGTGCCGTGTTCTCCGGTTCGACATCGTCCGTCGCGCCGCGGCTCGAGCCCTCGGGTAGGAGCGCAACGCCGATCCGCTTCTTCTCGAGGTCGATGGTCAGGATCTCGAACGCGCCGGTCATTCCCGGCGCGACCTGCGCGGCCCAGTCATTCGATCGGCCTGTCGGAGCGAACGTCGACACATGCGCCAGGGCCTCGACACCCGGCTCGAGCTCGACGAACGCGCCGAAGTCCGCGACGCGCGTGACGCGGCCGGTGTGCACCTGCCCGACCGCGTAGGTGGCCTGAACCTTCGACCATGGATCGCTCGTCAGCTGCTTCAACCCGAGGGAGATCTTCTGATTCTTGTCGTCGACGCTCAGGATCTTGACGGTGATCTCGTCGCCAGGCTTGACGACCTGCGACGTGTCCGACACGCGGGACCATCCCATCTCTGATACGTGCAGCAGGCCCTGCACGCCGCCACCGAGATCGACAAAGGCGCCGAACTCGCGCACGGATGCGACGCGGCCGGTGACGATAGCGCCGGGGACGATCGATCGTCGCACCTCGGCCGCGCGTGCGCGCTGCTCCTCCTCGAGAAGCGCGCGGCGCGAGACGACGATATTCCTGCCGCCTTCCTTGTACTCGACGATGCGGAACTGATAGACACGCCCTTCGTGCGCGGCGGCGTCCGTGCGGATGGTGTCGATCTGGGACATCGGGCAGAATGCGCGCTGCCGCGCGATGCGCACCTCGTATCCGCCCTTGACGGCCTTTTCGACCTTGCCTTCGACCGGCAGACCGGAGCGGTACGCGTCTTCGATCTGGCGCTGGGTCGCGGCGCCGAGCGCCAGCTTCCGCGAGAGCGTCATCTCACCCGCGGTCGAGACGACCACGGCCTGGATGCGGTCGCCGACCGCGACCTCGAGCGTGCCGTCCGCGTCTTTCAGTTCGTCGACCGCGATGGTCGCTTCGCCCTTGCCGCCGACATCGACGAACGCCACCTCCGGGCCGATGGCGACGACCACGCCGTCGATCATCTGGCCCTTCTCGATACGCTTCGCCTTGATCGACGCCTCGAACATCGTGGCGAAGTCTTCGGGGTCACTCATTCTGGAATCATATCGCCGTGCAACCAAACCAAAGTCTGCTGTGAATCGAATTTCTTTTCGAGTCTCACGTCAATCGATGCGTAAATCGACGTTCCGTCAAAGCATCGCTCTTGCAGCCGATCAGCGGTTCCACCTTCGTTCCTCTTGACGAAAATCCTGATCGCTCTTCTGGCAGTGGGCTCCGCATCGTTTGCGGTAAGTGGGGGCGTTCCGGCGAGCGCCGAACGCCCGCATGCTCAGCCACACGCGATCGTACACGCGAGCATTCCGGCCGGCGTAGGCGCAAACGTCGACGCCATGACGAAGCGTCGCCCACCCGTCGGTTTCAAGGAGGCCGGCCAGATCGCCGAGAGGTTCGCCACCGGTACGGTCGGCTTCGTCGCCAACGTGGGCCAGAGCGATCCCACCGTCCGCTTCTTTGGAGCCGCGCCGCATACGGGCTTCTACGCCAGCGATCGCGGCATGACGATCGCGCTCGGGACCGACGCCGCGACGCAGACGCTGACGCTGCGCTTCCTCGGCGGCGCCAATCCTCATCCACGCATCACGACCTCCGAGCCACTGGCGGGGAGCGTGAACGTCTTGCGCGGTCCGCAGTCGAAGACCGGCCTCGCACGGTTCCGCGTCTTGACGTACGAGTCGGTCTGGCCGGGAATCGACGTGCGGTTTCATGCGCAGGGCGGCGTTCTCAAGTACGAGTTCGTCGTCGCGGCCCGCGCTGACGCTGGACAGATCGAGCTCGCGTGGGACGGAGCGGAGTCTCTTGCGCTCGCCCCGGATGGATTGCTCCGCCTGACGACCGGTCGCGGGCCGCTGACAGATCAAGCGCCAGTCTCGTTCCAGGGTGCCGAACAGGTCGCGACGCGCTATGTGCTGCACGGCGGCGATCGATTCACGTTCAAGGTCGGAAACTACGATCCCGACCGCGCGCTCGTGATCGACCCCGGCCTTTTGTACTGGACGTTTCTGGGTGGCAGCGGCAACGAGACCGGCGTGGGGGTCGCCGTCGATGCCGCCGGCAACATCTACGTAACTGGCAACACGTACTCGCCAGATTTCCCGAGCATCGGTCAAAGCACGGGAGCCACCGGCTACGACCAGACCTTCAACTACGGAAGCTCCGATGCGTTCGTCGTCAAGGTCGACCCGCGCGGGGAGACGCTCGTGTACTGGACCTTCCTGGGTGGGAGCGCGCACAACGAGGTCTCTGGCATCGCCGTCGATGCCGGCGGCGCAGCGTATTTGGCCGGCACTACCACGTCGCCCGATTTCCCCAGCCCCGACGGGCCCACAGCCGCCTCTGGCTACGACCACACATTCAACGGGCCCGCGGACGCGTTCGTCGTCAAACTCGATTCGCTCGGGGAGACGATCGTGTACTGGACCTTCTTAGGCGGAACCCGCGAAGACGACGGCCTCGGCATCGCGGTAGATGCCGCAGGCGCGGCCTACGTCACCGGCGTCACGTCCTCGCCCGATTTCCCGAGCGCCGATCAGTCTTCGGCTGCTCCCGGCTACGACCAAACCTTCAACGGAGCTTATGACGCGTTCGTCGTCAAGCTCGATCCACTCGGTGAGACGCTTGCGTACTGGACCTTCTTGGGAGGGACCAATTTAGAGATTGGCCAGGGAATCGCCGTGGATGCCGTTGGGGCAGCGTACGTCAGCGGCTACACCTCCTCGGCCGATTTCCCAAGCGCTGACCAGCCGACGGTGGCGCCCGGGTACGACCAGAGTCACACCTACACGGTCCGCCACACGTTCGTCGTCAAGCTCGATCCACTAGGTCAGAACCTCGCGTACTGGACCTTGCTGGGTTCGGGCTGCGGCGACAATTATGGCCGCGGCATCGCCATCGATGCTGCCGGCGCCGCCTACGTGACCGGCGAAATCTATGCAGGGCCCAACTGTTTTCCGGTCCCCGACCGGACACCCGTGCCCGGCTACGATCAGACTTCCAACGGGAGCATCGACGCCTTCGTCGTCAAGCTCGATCCGCTTGGGAAGACCCTCGTGTATTGGACTTTCCTGGGCGGAGTCTGGGACGAAATCGGCCGCGGGATCGCCGTCGATGCCGCCGGGGCGGCCTACGTTACCGGCCACACTTCCTCGCCCGACTTTCCGAGCGCCGACCAGCCTAAGGTCGTCGCAGGGTACGATCAGACCTACGAGCCTGGGTCGCCATTGGGGATTTATGGTTTCGCTGGGAACGGTGACGCGTTCGTGGTCAAGCTCGATCCGCTCGGGGAGACGCTCGCGTACTGGACCTTTTTGGCGGGGACCAACGGCAGCACCTACGGATACGGCATCGCCGTCGATGCCGCCGGCGGCGCTGCCTATGTGACCGGCGCAACCTCCTCGCCCGACTTCCCGAACGCCGGCGAGCCCATGTTGGCGCGTGGCTACGACCGGACTTACCACGGGAATACGGACGCGTTCGTCGTCAAGCTCGACATGACGCGTACCCAACCGAACCAGCCGCCTATCGTCACGAACCCGGGGCCGCAGAGTGGATTCCAGGGGGTGGCCCTCACGCGCGTGATGTCGGCCGTCGATGGCGACGGCGATCCGTTGATATGGAGCGCTGCGAACTTGCCACCGGGGGTCACCATCAACGCATCGAGCGGACTCCTTTCGGGGACGCCGACAACCATTGGCGTGTTCACGGTCGTGGTGAGTGCGTCCGACACCAGCGCATCGGCGCAGGCGTCGTTTACGTGGAGTATCGTCTCGCCGCTGCCGGGCGCTGCCGTCCCCGTGAGCCCGTCAGCATCGGTTGCCACCGCGACGCCGACGTTCTCATGGGCGTCCGTTCCGCTGGCGACCTATTACTGGCTCTTGATCAGCGATGGGAGCGCGGGCGCGGACGCGTGGTACACACCCGCGCAGGCGAATTGCGCCAGCGGCACCGGGACGTGCACGGTCGCAGCACCGCATGCGTTGCTGCCGGGCCTGATCACCTGGAAAGTGCTGACGTGGAACCCGTACGGCTACGGGCCGTGGTCAACGACGATGCGCACGGTCGTGGATTTTACGGATCCGACCGCGCCGACGCCCACGCAGTCGGGACCCGAGGGGCCGATCGCCACGCGCACGCCAACGTACCAGTGGAGCAGCGTGGACAGCGCGAACTGGTACCAACTTTCGTTCACGGATGCGGCCGGCGCCGTTCGCGAATTCTGGTACGCACCGGCGGAGGCGTGTCCTGCTGCGCCATGCGGCGTCACGCCGAACATCCTGCTCCCGATCGGACCCGCGAACTGGAAAGTCAGGGCCTGGACAGCGGCTGGCGCCAGTGCGTGGAGCCCGTCTCGCAACTTCGAGCCGGCGGATTCGGCGCCCGGCAAGGCGACGCTCGTGTCACCCGCCGCGGCGGTGAACTCGCCAGTGCCGTCGTTTACCTGGAACGCGGTGCTCGGCACCAGCTATTACCTGTTGCGGGTCACCGATCGAGACGTGGCAACCTACGATCGATGGTACCGTCCGTCCGACGCTGCTTGCTCGTCGGGAACCGGGACGTGCACTGTGTCACCAGGAATAAATATCAAGGCTGGCCGGGCCACCGGGATGGTGCTGACGTGGAACGCATCCGGGTACGGCCCGTGGAGTGACCTGCGCGAGTTCACCGTCGATATCTCGGACGCGTCGGCTCTGACGCCAACGCCAGTGAGTCCGGCGTCGGCGATTTCCACTGCGAATACCACGTATCGCTGGACGGCGGTGAGTGGTGTCCTGTCCTACCGGTTGTCGATCCGCAACAACGGCGGTGCGCCCGGCTACTGGTGGTTCACGCCCGCGGAGGCCGGCTGCATCGCCGCCGGTGAGTGCGCCGCAATGCCGCTGGTCGGCCTGCAGAATGGAACCGCTGAATGGCAGATGCAGGCGTGGACGGCGAACGGCCACGGCGATTGGAGCGCCCCCACGGCGCTGACGGTCAGCATTCCCGCGCCCCCTGCGCCGGCACTCGTCTCTCCCAGAGGATCGACAAGCGGTTCACCACCATTCCAGTGGAACGCGTCCGCCGGCGCGACGTTCTACTACGTGCGCGCGTACGACGCCGCCGGCCTTCGCGTGGATCGGTGGCTCACGCCCGCGCAGGCCGGCTGTTCCAGCGGCCTTGGCATCTGCACTTTCACCGCCAGCCTGACGTTGAACAGCGGCGCCGGCAATTGGCAGGTACTCGCCTGGAATCCGACTGGCTACAGCCCGTGGTCGGCGGCTGTGGCATTCGCTGTCCCTTAAGAAACGCCGAGCCTGTAGCAACTATTGGCCCCGGTGATCGTGGCCCTGCATCGGCCGATAAGTAGTCGTAGACGTGACATTCAAAGAATTCGTCAAGGCAAATCTGGTTCTGGTGATCGGCCTGACGCTCCCCATTGTGCTGATGGCCGGCTTCCTGATCGCGAGCGGCCTTCCCGAGCGGGTGGGCGAACCGCCGAAGTACAGCCTCGTCTTCTCGGTCACGGACTTCTCACAAGCCACCTCGGCGATCCCCGTGAGCGTCCGCCTTGTCGTCCAGGACGGGGTATTGAAGGCTCAGTACACCAGGCTGCCACCGCAGCCGACGGGTTACGTGAGCAACGCGTGGAAAAAGTTGTACCTCTACGACTCGGCCACGCAAAAGGTGCGGGAGCTCTCGTTCGGCTTCCCGCCGGACATGGACGCCATTCAAGGCACGGTCGTCGAAACAGTGGAGGCGACACGCACGATGCGTCTAGACACGACGCTCCAGGCACCGGACGGCTACGAGCTGTCGCACGACAACGGAAGCCGCAGCGGTTTGATCAACGAGATCTTCTGGGGTGGCAGCTATTCGAACGAATACCGGCTGCGCAAAGGCAACGCCAGCGTCAGATTGCCCCTTGCCTCGGGCAACGCAGCCTACGCGAACGTGGAATTCGTCGGCTGGGTGACGGCAGGCTCGCGGTGAGCGCCCGGGACGACGCGCTGGTCGAAATCGTCGCGCTCGCCCGGCGGCATGCGCTCACTGCTGGTGAGATCTCGGCCGCGCTCCACCACGCTCAGGACACGAGCACCCGGGAGTCGAGCGCGATCCTTTCCCGCGTGTTTGGCTATGTCGGCGGAGCATTCGTCTTTGCCGGTCTGGCGATCTACATCGGCATGCGCTGGGACGATCTCGGATCCGCGGGTCGAGTGCTGTTGACGCTCGGCCCAGGCTTCTGCGCGTTCGTGCTCGCGCTCGTCTGCACGACGAACGAGGCATTCACCGGTGCGGCGCTGCCGCTGTTCTTCATCGCGGCGATCGTTCAGCCGACGGGCATCCTCGTCCTGATGCGGGAGTTCTCCCGCGGCGGCGACCCCGCTTACGGCGTGCTCTTCATGAACCTGGTGATGACCATTCAGCAGGGATGTGCGTTCTGGTCAAAGCGCCGGACGGTGTTGGCATTGACGACGGTCGTGTTCGCGGTCGGCTTTGTCGCCGTGGCGCTCGATCTGCTGCATGTCGGCCACGACCTGATGGGCATCGTCCTCGGCCTGTCGCTGGGCTGTGTGGCGTGGAGTCTCGACCGGTCGCCGCACCGGCTGCTCGCTGGACCGGTTTATTTCGTCGCGGCGCTTCTCTTCCTCGGCGCGTGGTATCACGCACTCCGCCATACCGCCGCCGAGGTGCTGTTCGTCGGCCTCTCCTGCGGCGTCGTCTTTCTCTCGGTCGTGGCGAGAAGCCGTAGCCTGCTTGCCGTCGGGACGCTCGGGTTGATTGCCTACATCGGGTATTTCATCGCCGAGCATTTCGAGAAGAACCTGAGTGCGCCGATCGTCCTGATGATTGCAGGTTTCCTGCTCATCGCGATTGGAGCCGCGGCCGTCCGCATCAACAACAGGTACATCCGGCAGGCGGCCTAGTGCGTCGCTGGACTCGCCTGCAGGATTGGCCGCAGCGCGTCGTTCCAGATCTTGTAGCCCGCCGGCGTCATGTGCAGGCCGTCCGCGACGAGCAGTTCCTTGCGCGGCTTGCCGTCGGGGCCGAGCATCTGCGGCACGATGTCCACGAACGTCAGGTGTGGATGCGTCGCGCAGTACTGCTTGACGAGCGCGTTCGCCGCCTTGATCTGTTCAATCCACGGAAACCTGCGGATGCTCGGTTTGATCGAGATGAAGACGATCTGGGTCGCCGGAAGCGCGGCGTGCACCTTGCGCTCGAACGCCGTGAAGTCGTCCGCGATCTGCTTCGGCGTGTGATTCGCCTCGACGTCGTTGTCGCCGGCGTAGAAGACCACCATCCGCGGCTTGTAGGGAATGACGATGCGGTCGGCGTAGCGTGTCGAGTCGGCGGCGAGCGAGCCGCCGAAGCCGCGGTTGATCGCCTGCGCACCGAGCTCGGGGAACGACTCCTGCAGGTTCCAGCGCACGATGCTCGACGCGCCGATGAAGACGATGGCGTTCTGCGGAGGAGGCGAGAGCTTATCGCCCTCTTCGAATTTCTTGATGGCGGACTCCCAGCGATCCGCATCGTTTTGCGCGGCGAGGCGCGACAGCGCGCCCGGCAGAACGAACAGAGCGACGAGCGCAAGCAGCGTGGCGCGTTTCATAACACTCCTTGGTCCGGCTGAAGCCGGACACTACCGATTCTCTTGGTCCGGCTGAAGCCGGACACTACCGATTCTCTTGGTCCGGCTGAAGCCGCACACTACCGATTGTCTTGGTCCGGCTGAAGCCGGACACTACCGATTCTTTTGGTCCGGCTAAAGCCGGACACTACCGAAGCCTACCGGGGGGCCGTCGTGTCGGCGCACGCGAAGTTCGCCGCATCGTTTGTATCGCCGGTGCCCTTGTAGCGGGCCACCTGCGGATACGGACAGAGCGGGCGCGAGATGGGGGAGTTCGCCTTCGTCGCGATCATCGACGCGGGCGGCGTGCCCTGCTCGACCCAGCGCTCGAGTGCGGTCAGCGAGTCGAACCGATCGGGTCCCGCACCGCCGCCGCAGTGCAACACACCGGGCGCGAGGAACAGGCGGACGCTGTCCTTCGCGGCTGGCACTTTCTCGCGGACGCGATCGAGATAGTCGATCGTCGAGAGCGGGCTCGGACCTGGATCGTTGAAGCCGTGCCAGAGCAGAAGCTTGCCGCCGCGGCCGATGAACGTGGAGATGTCCGGGTTCTGCTGATGGACTTCGGCAGCCAGCCCGCTCGAGAGCGCCTGCATATCGCGCTCGGGATCGAAGCTCATGACGTCGTACGCCGGATCGTTCTTCACGATGTAGGACATAAACGGCGCGCCGAGGACCGAATTGAGCCCGAGCGGCTGCTCTTTCGTCCCGATCATGCGGTTCACCCAATCGGCTTCGCCGCCGCGCATCAATGGCATCGCGGCGAATTGACCGTTCTTCGTCTTCACGCCTGCATAGACGCGGCGCACCGTTTCCACCTGCGCCTGCGTCAGGCAGTCGGCGGATGGCGAGCCCTTGCACGCAAGCTCGCCCGGGTCCCACGTGCACGACCGCGGATCGGTGAGGATGCCGTCGGCGACGCCATCGTTGGCGTCGCATGCGGCGAGCACGTGCTTCTGGATGAGCGGCACGTGTTCGGGCAGCAGGTTGCTCTCAGGCTTCTTGTGAAACGCCTGCACCCGGAGGATGGCATTCGAGTAGACGAGCGGCGTGTACACCGGGGCGCCGGCGATGACGCCGTCGTAGTCGCCGGGGTAGCGCTGGATCTCCGCGAGGCCCTGGCGGCCGCCGGTGGAGCACCCCTGCCAGTAGGCGTGCTGCGGCGCGCGGCCGTAGTAGCTCGAGACCAGACGCTTGCCGACGTCCGTCGCCACGTGCGTCGCGCGGTGTCCGAAGTCGATGATCCCTTCGACGTTCGGCTGTCCCGGCGCCGTGATCGCGAATTTCGGATCGAGCGCACCCGTCGTCGCGTGTCCCATGTCGTTCTGGATCACCGCATAGCCGCGCGACAAGCCCTCGGTCGCGGCGTTCAGCGTCAGGTTGCCCGAGAAGCCGCCGCCGCCGATGCCGAGCACCTTGCCGTTCCAGTTCACCGGCAGGCGATAGACCGCGCCGATGTGCGACCCGGGAACCGGCGAGATCGTCGCGTGCACTTCACAGAACGCCGGCAGCCGGTCCTTCGCCGGCATGGCCTTCGACGAGTCGATCGTCGTGCCGGGCAGCGACTTGGCAAAGGCCGCGACGTTGCCACACGCGTCCTGCGCGAATGCCGCGGCCGGCGCCAGCAGCACGATCGATACGCAGGACAAAATGCGCGCGCGCACGCGAACCGTCATTTGAAATCTCCGAGGTACTTGTGAGCGATGGTCAGGTCGCACTTCTCGTTCGAGTGCGGCATGTTCGGCCGGTACTGCCACTGTCCTGACCATTCCACCGGACGGGTGAGGTAGACGGGATCTTCGACGACGCCGGAATAGAGCAGCGCCTTGCCGCCGTCGCCGACGCGGAACCGCTCGACCACGCGCTTGCGCGTGCTGCCCGGCAGTCCGGACGTGGACAGGCCAAGTGGATGCGCGCTGAAGTTGGTCGTCTCCACGACGAGCGTATCGCCCTCCCAGTGGCCGACGGAGTGGCCATGGAGGAACGTCTGGCTGGCCGGTGGATGCTTGCGGCCGTCGAGAAAGATCGTGCGCTGCGAGTCCATCCAGTCGACGTTCATGAGAACCCGATCGCGCTGCACGGTAATGGTGTCGGCGACCGGATAGAACATCAGGTTCGGCTCGCCGACGGGGATGCAGTCCTTCTGCGCGGTGGCCGTCGGATCAAAGCTCGCCATCGCGGCCTTCCCTGCATCGGTGACCGGCCAGCTCCTGACCGCCGCGCCGAAGGCGTTGAACTCGCTGAAGGGCGGAAACCACGTTCCCGCGATGCTCGTCGCTGCCGCCGTGTTCGCGGCATACACGCTGCGCGAGGCGATGAACAGCGGGTAATACGCGCCGTCCTGCTTGTAGAGATCCTTGCCCAGCATCAACGCATCGGGCTTGGCGCGCGCGGGGTTGCCGACGACCGTCACCATGTCGCCCACGGCGAGCGAGTTCTTGTTGAAACCGAGCGGATTGAGCACGGACGCCGCGCCCGCTTCCACTTCCAGCCGGCCGGTCGATCCATCAGGCTTCTTCACCTGCAGGACGACGTAGACGTGCGGGTTCCTGAACGAGAACTCGGAGACGGTTCCCGTTGCCCGGACCTCTTTCTGCGTATCGAAGGCGGCAGCGCTGTGGTGCGCGAACGTCTGCGGCGCCAGCGCCAGCAGCATGGTAGCGACGAGAACGAACGTGGCGAATCTGTTCATGACGCCCTCGCTGTTGCGGCGGATTCTCCCACCCGAAGGACCCCGGGTGCAATACGATACGGCCATGCTGTCGCGACGCGGTTTTCTGGAGACGGCGTCCGCGGCGATGGGCGGACTCGCCCTCGCGCCGTCACTCGCAGGGGGTCAGACGGGCGATGCCGCGAGCCTTCCGCCGTACGGCAATTCGACGCTGCCGGCAGGCGTCCGGTCCCGCCGCATCGCCAACGTCAACGGCCTCACCGTGCACATGCTGGAAGCCGGTTACGAGACGCCGGGACGTCCCGTCGTCCTGCTGCTGCACGGGTTTCCCGAGCTCGCCTACAGCTGGCGCAAGGTGATGGTGCCGCTGGCATCGGCCGGGTATCACGTCATCGCTCCCGATCAGCGCGGCTACGGCCGCACGACGGGTTGGGACGGTTCCTACGACGCCGATCCCGATCCGTTCCGCATCCTGAACATGGTGAGAGATGCGACCGGGCTGGTCTACGCGCTCGGCCAGCGCTCGATCCCGATGATCGTCGGACACGATGCGGGAGCACCCGTCGCCTCGTGGGCCGCGCTCGTTCGTCCCGACGTCTTCCGTTCGGTGACGATCATGAGCTCGCCGTTCGAAGGCCCGCCGGCGATCCCGTTCGACACGGCAAACGGCGCCGCCGCGCCGCGCCCGGCGCCGACAGACGATGACCTCGACGCGGAGCTGGCGAAGCTGAATCCGCCGCGGAAGTACTACCAGAACTATCAGCGCACGCGCGGAGCGAACGACAACATGCTGCACGCGCCGCAAGGCCTGCACGCGTTCTTCCGCGCCTACTACCACTACAAGAGCGCCGACTGGAAAGGCAACAAGCCGCATCCGCTCAAGGCGCGTACGGCCGCGGAGATGGCGCAGATCCCGACGTACTACGTGATGGAGCGCGACAAGGGGATGGCGGAGACCGTCGCGCCGTTCATGCCGTCGGCCGCGGAGATCGCGGCGTGCAAATGGCTCACGGACGCGGAGATCGATGTCTACGCATCCGAATACGCGCGCACGCAGTTCACCGGCGCGCTGCAGGGCTACCGCGTGCGCCGCGGATCGGATCCGAAGAGCCTGGCGGAGATGCGGACGTTCTCGGGCCGCGCCATAGACGTGCCGTCGATGTTCATCGGCGGCAAGAGCGATTGGGGCGTCTATCAGACACCCGGCGCCGTGGACCGCATGCAGGGCACGGCGTGCACGCACATGGTCGGCTTCCACCTCGTCGACGGCGCCGGCCACTGGGTGCAGCAGGAGCAGCCGCAGCAAGTCAGTACGTTGCTCCTCCAGTTTCTCCGCAGCCAGATTCGCGGCTAGCGCCGCGCATGACTTACCTGGGCCGTGGTGCGTCGTAGCGCCTGTTCGCGATGCTCATCGGATGTGTGTCGCCACGGTGGCACGTATAGCAGGTGACGACCTGGGTGCCCACCGGGAAGACGCCGGTGTTGGGAAAGTTCGCGTTGATCTGACGGACGAGCATGATCATCTTGCGCGCCATGTCCTTGCGCGGGTTGATGTCGGTCTCCATCGGCTTGTCGCCGCCGTGGCAGTAGCTGCAATCCACGTTCAGCGCGTCGCGGAATTGACCCATCACCGAATCGCCGCCGTGGACCGGCGTATCCGGCGGCAGCAGCTTCAGGCTGACGCCCGGATTCTCGGGAAACGGCCCGTCGCCGAGCGAGTTGGCGCGGTTGTAGTACTTCTGCGGCGCGACGGTCTCCGGCTTCACCTTGCCTCGATGGCAGGTCAGGCAATCCACTTCGTGATAGCCGTCCGGAAACACGCCCGCGGAGCTCGGAAAGCTCGTGGCGATGATGCGCCCCATGCTGATCATCTTGCGCGCCATGTCCTTCTTGGGCTGACCCTCGGCGGCGAAATCGCCCTCGACGTGGCAGTAGACGCACTGCACGCCGAGCGCCTCGTTGAAGAACTGCATGATGAACGGGATGTCGGACTTCGGCGAAAGCAGTTTCAGGTTCTTGTAGACCGGCGCGGGACCGGCGCCGCGGCCGGCCGGTTGCTGCGCGGCGAGCGCAACCGGTACGAGAAGCCACAAGAGGAAAGTTCGCATCATCGGTCCTCCCCGTTGTCTTCGGTGGCGGGAGTATAAGACGGCGCGGGCGGAAGGCGATCGAAATTCTCTGGCCGCAACGCCATCCCGAGTCCCGCAGCGGCAAGAGAGCAGAGCGAAAGTTGAACGGCGCCCGCGTCCCCCCAGCCCGCGCGGCCCGCAATCCATCCCATCGCGTAACCGGCAAACGCAGCCGACAGATACAGGCTGGTGACGAACAGTCCTGACGCACGGCCGGCGAGATCCCGCCGCACGGCTTTGACGTGATAGCCGGCGAGATTCACGTAGACGACACCGCTGACGACGACGCCCCAGGCGAAGGACAGCGACGCCTGCCAGTAGGGCGAGCTCGATCCATTGAAGAGCAGATATCCGAGGACCGCCGCGATGGAAAACGTTGCGCCGAGCACGGTGCGCGGAGATCCGCGATCGCCGATCCACCCGCCCGCGATCGACGCCAGCGCGCCCAGTCCGTACAGGCTCATGACGAACCCCGCGCGTTGCGCGGAGTAGCCGAGCCCTTCGCGCAGAAACGTCGGGTAGAGACCAAGGTAACCGTAGATGACGAGCCCGCCGAGGACGCTCATGGCGGTCAACAGGATGGTGTTTCGATTCGCAAGCGTGGCGGCTCCTCCATCGTCTGTGCTCCGCGCTGTGGCAGCACGGCTCTCGGTCCACGCGCGACTGACGAAGGTGGCGATGGCGATGATCGCGGCGAAGCCGAGGAGCGCAAAGACCACCATCGGCGCTTTCCACGTTCCATACGCCTGGAGCAGCGCGCCGCCGAGCATCGGGCTGATGATGACGCCGAGAGCGAACGAGAAATTGACGGCGCCGACCGCGGCGGCGCGATACCGTGCGAACGCGGTGGCCGCGATGGCGAGCAGCACGGTCAACTGCATCGCCTCGCCGACACCGGTCAACATCCGGTATGCCAGCATGTCGGCGAAGCCCCGCGAGGCGACCGTCAGCGCGGTTCCCGCCGAGAACAACGCAATCCCCGTGAGAAGGACGGCCCTGCGCGACAGGCGCGCGAGCAGGACGCTCGTCGGTACGCCGGCGACCGCCATGCCAAGCGTGAAGACCGTGGAGAGGAGGCCGGCACCGGCCAGCGAGAATCCGTACTCGCGGCGTACTTCCGGCGCGAGCAGCGGAAAGAGCTGCCGGTCCATCGCGTTGACGACGTACGACGCCAGCAGGATCCCGAACATCAGGATCCCGCTGGCGCCGCGGTCAGTTCGCGGCGGCCCGGAGGTACCAGTCGAGAATCTGCTCGCCGGTCCAGAAGACGACGCCGGGACGCGAGTGGATGTGTTCAAGGGCCTCGCGAAAATAACGGAGTCGATGTCCGGCGCCCATGATGTACGGGTGCACCACGAGCGCCATCACGCGCGCCGAGTCCTCGGCGTCCGAGTAGAACTGTTCGAATTGATCGATCGCGCGGTCGCGGTATTCGGACGCCTTGTGATGCTGGATGAGCATCATCGCGACGTCGTTGCACTCCTGCGTATACGGCACGCTGACGATTGAGCCGGCGCGCGTCTTCATCGCCAGCGGCTGGTCGTCGAGCACCCAGTCGCACACGTACTCGTAACCCTCTTCGGCGAGGATGTCGGGCGTATCCCACGTCTCCGTGAGCCCCGGTCCGAGCCACCCGCGCGGCCGGCGTCCCGTGAATGCCGCGATCGCCGACGTCGTCTTCTGGATGTCGACGCGCTCGTCCGGCACCTTCTGCATGTTCTTCTGGCCGAAGCCGTGGCCGATGAACTCCCATTGCCGGTCGAGCGCGGCGCGCGCCACCGGTTCGTAGGCGGCGATGGCGCTGCCGTTGATGGCCAGCACGCCGGGAATCTGCAGCCGATCGAACACCTTCAGCAGCCGCCAGAAGCCGACGCGATTCCCGTACTCGTGCCACGCCCAGTTGGGGATGTCGGGCATCGGCGATCCGCCGGCGGGCGGCGTCAACACCGTGCGCGGCATCGGCTCGAGCGGGTTCCACTCCTCGACGTTGACGATGACCCAGACGATGAGCCGCGCGCCGCCGGGAAGGACGAGGCGCGGCCGCTGCGTGATCGGTGAATACGTGAACCGTTCGGTTGGAAGCATGTTTATGCGCTCAAGCATACATTCGGCGGGTACTCGCGTTGCAGCACACGCGGCGTTACAACCGGCCGAGATCGGATCAACGCCGAACAACTCCCCACTCGGAGATGACAAATGCACACGACAAGAATCTTGTGGCTATCGGCTGCCGCGGCAGCCCTGTTCCTGATGGCGTCGACAATAACCCATGCGGACAACGGGAACGCGTCGCCGACGCTCAGCTTTTTTTCCGGAGGTAACGGCGCGCACGCCGACTGGATCGTCACCGACGATCAGCCGCCCGGCGATACCGACGGCCGAGCCATCCGGCTGCTGACGACCAACGGAGCGCCTACCTTCGACCACGGCTATGCCGGAATTCTCGTACACCACGTCACTGGTATCCCCGCCGCTGCGTTTCCCGACTCGTCGTTTTGGAACAAAGTGCCCGCTGGACCAAATGCCACGTTGGGGTCCCCGCGGCTCGTCGTGCAGTTTCAGAACGCACTCGGCCAGTTCGATGGGTATGCCGATCTTCGACAAAACGCCCGCGGCAACGATTGGGAGCGGGTTTCAGACGAGACGGACTACCCAAACGCCGCCTGGGATGTGATGGGCGGACCTGGCTCGTGTGGGTTCCTGTACAACGTGATGTGGTCTCAGGTCCAAACGTGCTTCGCTGCTGACACGACGCTTTCGGTCTACATCGTCGCCGACGCCTACGGCATCTATCACCTGATCGACGACATCACCGTCAACGGGAAGACCTTCTCGAAAGCCGCCGACAACAGCAACGGCGACAACACGCCGGCCGGGCCGCTTGCGACGATCGATCCGAGCCTGCTGCCTCCGTTCCTCGCCGGCCTCCTGCCGAACTGATCCAGTACTCGCGCTGCATATGGGACACGTTATCTAGGAGAGGCCTCAACGGGCCTCTCCACCACTCGACGTATTTAATTCCGCGCGCGGCTCGACTGCAGCGGCGGTGGTAGCATTCACCAGCGGGCGAACCGTGCCTGTCCCAGATTTTCTCGAACCCCTCCGCGGCTACCGAGTCTGGCTCGTTTCGCCAGAACCTCTTCGCCTGCTCTCGTTGTGTGGCACGTCCTGGCCGCCATATCAAGCGCTCGAAGCGCGTCACGGCAGCGGCTTTCTCTCGACGGGTTGGTGTGCCGGGCCACCGTGCAGCGGCGGTCCGAGCGGCGTCACACCGCGGTGCGGGATATTCGCGTTCAACTCGCTCGCGCCCGCGCTCGGCTTCTTCCGTCCGTACGGCGCGTGGCGAGGCACGATTGTTGGCGAGGTCGCGCTCTGGGGCCGCTTCGTTCGCCACGAAAACGGATACCGCGCGCAGTACGCCTATCCGACGAAGTTTGTTCAGGCGCACAACTGCGACCTGGCGGCCGTTGCCGCCGCCTACGGCATTCCCTGTTCGGAGGAAGATTTATGCAGATCGGAAAAGAACTTGCGCGCGGCATTGCCGAACCGCTCGACAATCCCGTTCCGCCCTCTCCCGAATCAGTTCCGCCAGCGCCCGACGCTGTGGGAGCGCATCCTCGGCGGCGGCTCCCGGACCCGCAAGGACGCATGACGCCGCAGGAGGCGGTCAAGGAAGTCGGCGCGGCACAGCCGTGATCGCGGCACGACCACACGCGATCACGGCCGTCGTGCCTATTCGATGACGATTCCGCCGCTTTCCAGGGTTCCAGTCACGATGTAACCATCGGTCAGGATGAGCGTGAACACGCCAGGCGCGAGGCTCCCGTTGTCCACCGCCGTCATCGTGAAGCCCACGGGCAGACCGTTATGGAGACCGGTGCCGACCATTGTGATCGTCTGGCTGTCTTCGTCCAGGCCGAAGGTGGAAGCGCTGATCGCAGTCGACTGGAAATGCGACCCACCATCATCGTCATCGTCTTTCACGTTGTCGGCTTCGTCGTCTCGATCGCCGCAGGATGATTTCTTGTGGAAATGAGCGTGGTGCTTGTGCCCGTCGTTGCCGTGCATGTCGCCATCCCCGTCGCCGCTGTGACACAGCTGGGTGCGAAGGCTGTTGTCGATGGCCAGTTCCGGAATCTCCTCGTTGCTGAACCAGCCATATGCGTTGCCTCCGACAATCGACATCGGCATCGGGAACGACGGATCCGAAAAAATCGTCCAGTGCGCGACGGACGCTCCATTTCGCAGTATGTCGAAGTCGACCGCGAGCGAGCCCGCCTGATCTCTGAACGTATGCCGGAACGTGTACCAACCGCTGGCGTTGATCGAAGCCGGCGGCCGGCACGCGTTCGGCGGAGTGACTGGTGACGGGCACGGCACATAGGGGTTAGCGCCGGACCTCGTCGAATTCGTGCTCGATTGCACGATGTAGCCGGTGGCCGTCGTCCCGACGTTGAAGACGAAGTCCCTCAGGAAGCTGCCGTCGTTCCTGTTGATGGCCGAGATCCAGTCGAATCGCGTGTCGGGATGTGTGGCTGCCCAGGCCACATCGAGATAGATATCAAGCTGAGTCAGGTAGCCACCACGAGGAAAAGTCGAGCTCGAGCCACCCCAGTACGTGTAGGGTCCGTCGCACTGCATGGTGCATCCCGTCCGATCCACGAGACGGGCGTGCCAATTGCCCGCCGCGGATGGGATGCCACTCGCGTACGCGCCGTTCGTATATCCCGATGGTTTGCGGACGATGCCGCGGTCGTCTCCCGGGAACCAGCCATTGGTGTTCTTCTCGAATCCGTTGAAGTAGGGTGCGGGGGGCGCGGCGGCGCGGAGGCCCAACGTCAATCCGACGAGCAGAGCAAGTGTCGGCAGGCCGCTCAACAATCTCTTCATGTGACAACTCCAATTCGAACGGAATCGTCGAGTAACAGGTGAGCGCGCGCGACCGCTGAAGGTGGCCGCAGCTCGGCGTATGTGAAATAGCGATTCCGTTACCGAGGCGCGAGAGCGAGCAAGCGACATGCCCGCGCGCGGTTGTGCCGCAGCGCGATTGCCCTGTGCTTGAGCGCTCGTCCAGGTCAGTAATCGGGTGTCGGGCTTCAGCCGCGGTTGCCGTCGATTACGGTCGCAGCGTGTACGGAGGAGCGGTGCTGTTCTGTCCCTTGTCGCAGCACCCGCCAAGGAAATTGGGCCGATAGGGATCGCTGAAGCTGTTGTTGCCGCGGGGAATCATCCCGACCTTCGGCTTGCCGTTGATGCGCGCGAGCACGCGCTCGCGTGCCTGCTCGATCTGCTTCAGCAGCGCATCGACGTTCCATCCCACCAGCTTCCCCTTCCAGTACACGACCTTCCCTGCAATCAGCACGTCGCGCACGTGCCGCGGATTCATCATCGTCACGATCGTGCCGGGGACGTTGTTCATCGGCCAGGTGTTGATGCTGCGCGCATCGAGGACGATGACGTCGGCTTCCTTGCCGGGGGTGAGCGTGCCGACCTTGTCGAGGAGGCGATTCGATGCGGCGCCGGCGATCGTCGCCATCTCGACGACCTGCCGCGAGGTGATCGCCTGCGGCACCGGCAGACCGTGCGGGTTGTTCTCGGGAAACGCGAGGTCGTTGGCGAGCGCGCGCTGCAGGCAGAAGGCGCCGCGCATCAGCGAAAACGGATCGGTCGTCATGTTCGTGTCGACGTCGGGGCTGAGGCTCGGCAGGATGCCGTGATCGAGCGCCTGCTGGAACGGCGGCATGCCGTGCCGCATCTGCGCCTCGATGAGCACGGCGATCGAGACGTGCGCGCCGCGGTCGCGCCAGATCTCCCAGGCGGGTTTGTTCCAGCGCGTGCAGTGGATGAACGTCACGTCGGACCAGTCCGTGCCGTTGCGCGGATCGGCGGCGGCGTCGAGGACGATCTTCTCGCCGCCGACGTTGTGGTTGTGCATCGACGCGCCGAAGGCGCGGGCGAGCTGCCAGCCGGTGAAACCGGCGCCCGGCGACGCCGGTCCCGGCCCGCCGCCGAAGCCGAGCGTCACCAGCTGATCTTTCGACGAGAAATACTTTTTCGCGATACGGCCGATGCCGGCCGTCGTGTCGTTCGGCGCGCCGGGATATTCGTACGGCTGGCCGTCGGCTCGACGGTCGATGCCCGGCGAATAGGCATAGACCATCCGCCGGCCGGAATCCATCAGCCCCTTGATCATCGCGTCGGTGTGGTCCGGCGTGTGCGACGACTGCGACGTGTCGGTTCCCGTGGTGATGCCCTCGCTGATCTCGCTGAGGCAGGCGACGAGCTCCGAGATGTAGCAGTCTTCGGGATCGTACGGCGGCCGCCCGAGATCCCAGATCACCGTGTTCGGATTCGCCGGATCGGTGATGCGCCCCGCGGTCCAGACGTTCTGCACGACGGAGCCGTAGCTCTCCTGCGGCCATGCGCAAGTGAGCAGGCCATCGGGGATGAGACTGCGCTGCAGCGTTTCGTACTGGTGGTGGTGCGTCGTGATGAAGCCCGGCATCACGATGGTGCCGGAGCAGTCGACGATTTCCGCATCGCCCGCCGAGACGGTTGGTGCGATCTGGGCAATCTGCTTCCCGTCGATCAGCACATCCGCTTTCGCGAAGTCGCCGACCTTCGGATCGAGACTGAGCACGACGCCGCCGCGCAAGAGGATGCGCCGCCGGCGGCCGTCGCCGACAAGCCCCTGCAGGTCGTCCGGCGCCGCCGCGCGCAGACCGTCAGCCTGTCCCGCGCTCGCCTCTCTCGATTCGCGTCCGCCGCACGCCGCCGGCAGCGCGGCCGCCACCCCCGCCGCTCCCGCCTTGATGAATTCGCGCCGTGTCGCGCTCATAAGCGACGCCATCCTACATGAGATGCCGCACGCGCGCGCCGTTCGACGACCGGCCCGATGCCCGCGCGCGTCTACAATGTCCGCGCGAGCGGCGCTGCACCGCGCCGCATCCGCACCCACGCGAGCATGAACAGTCCGGACGGCAACAAGGCGGAGATCGGCGTACTGCTGGTCCACGGCATCGGCGAGCAGCAGCCCGGTGAAACGTTGCTGAACGTGGGCGAGCCAATCGTCGGCTGGATCGGGCAGTGGCTCGATGACGTCGGCATGGCGTGGAGCCTCGGACACGATGAGATTCCGGAGCGCTACCGCAACCTCCGGTCGGGGCGTCATCGGATCACGGAAGCGTGCATTCTGCCGGCCGGCGACGAGCCGCCGCACGTGGCGGTGGAGCTGCAGACGGACCCATTGCGTCCGGACGCGGCCGACACCGCGGGCCCGCGGCGTTCGGGCTGGCTGATTGCCGAGTCGCGCTGGGCCGCGTCGTTCCCGCCTCCGAACCCGCGCCAGGTGATCCGCTGGACGATGACCATCCTGCCGGCGCTGGTCGCGGCGGCGATCTGGTCGAACGAGCTGTTGTTCCGCTGGCAGCGGCGCCGCGGCGAGCCACGCCGCCCGCGCCGCTGGCAGCGCGCGCCCGTAGTCGTCATCGGCGTCGCCGCGGTCGTCCTCGTGCTGTTCGTGACCGCGCCGATCGTGCTCGCGCTCGATCTGCTTCTCGCCGCGCTGCTTCTATTTACCTTCGTGCCGATTCCCGCAATTCAGCGCTACCTCGATTGGGTGCAGTTCAAGCTCGCGGCGATCGTGGGCGATTCCTACATCTTCGTCGAGAGTCCGATGCGGCAGCGCGCGGTGATCGAGCGCGTGCTCCAGGATCTGGCGTGGCTCGAACAGCGGTGCCAGTACGTGACCATCGTGGCGCACTCGCAGGGCGCCGCGGTGATCTACTACGCGTTGCAGGAGAAGCTGTTCTCGGCCGCCGGCCGGCGCGCCGAGAGCACGATACGGCTGCTCGTCACGTTCGGATCGGGCCTGGCCAAGCTGCAGGCCCTCAACATGAGCCGCGACCCGAAGTACGGACATTACGCGGTGCTCACGTTTGGCGGCGTGCCTCTGGTCGCCGTCACCGTCTTGCTGCTCGCGTACGGCGCCGTACCTGCTCCGTATGTGCGTCCGCTCATTGGCGGCGTCGTCACCGCGGTCCTCGCGTTGATGGCGCTCCAGACCGTCATGCTCGCGCCCTCGGGCATCGCCGCGAGCGCGTTCAGGTCGTGGGCGCAGGAACTGAAACGCCGTGGCATCCACTGGATCGACGTCTACGCTTCGCGCGATCCGATCCCGGCGGGACCAATCCTGCCGGCGGGGGATTCGGATGTGCCGGAGAGCCGCGAAGTGCACAACCGCGGGTCGGTGTTCTCCGACCACACCACCTACGCCTCGAACCTGGACGAGTTCATCCCGCTGGTCGTCACCTCGATCACCAGGCACAGCCCATGTTCCGTGCCCGTGCACGACCTGACGCCGAAGGACGCCGGGGCCATTCGTTCAGCGGCGAAGCTACGGCAATACCGCGTCAAATTCCTCGTGTTTCACCGGCGCGTGATCCTGCTGTCGATGCTGGCGGTGCTCGTGAACGCGCGCCTGCTGCCACCGCTCGGCATCGCGTTCCGCACGGGAGTAGGCCAGCTTCGAGGGGAACTTCTGGGCGGCGTGGTGACGACGCCGTTCGCGGCCGTGCCCGACTTCGGCGTCCGGGACGGGGCGATTGGAGTGGCGATCGCGGCGCTGTGCTACGCCATCCTGCTGTCGTTGTTCACCTGGACCTGGAATCTCGTCGATGCGGCGGCGGTGACGGACCTCACATGGCGGCGTACGTATCACGAGATGTACATCGGCCGGCCCGTCATGCTCGCGCGGACGCGACGGGGCGAGGCGCGCTTCGCCGATTTCATGCTGCGTCTGCTGCCCTGGCTGGGAACGAGCCTCGCCATCGTCTCGGTGGCGTCGACCTTCCCGGGCTGGGTCGGCGGCTGGGGCCCGCGCTCGGCGGTCGAGGCCGTCGGGCCGGTGGTCCTGCTGACGATCGTCCTGGCGCTCACCGACGTGGCGGTGTCGTATTCCCGGCGCCGGCGGTTCCTGGAGGAATTCGTCGAAGAACCGGCCGCCGCCGATTAATCTGTTTACGCGCGCGCGTGTCTGGCAGTAGGATGCGCGCGACACGACGGCCCCTTCCATTCTTTGTTGCAGGTGAGCGCTCTATGACGATCCAGCAGCAAACGCCCCAACTCCCTGATCCCGTTTCACGACGAACGTTCATCAAGATGGTGATTGCGAGCGGCGCCGCCGTCTCCGCATCCGCCTATCTGTTCCGCGGCTCGACGCTGATCGGCCAGGGGGCGCTGCCCGGCTCCGTCGAGCGGCTGATGACGCTGAACGTCAACGGCCAGATGCGTCGCGTGGACGTGATGAAGCAGGAAACGCTCGCCTCGACGCTGCGTTACAAGCTTGGCCTCACCGGCACCAAGCTTGGCTGCGACCGCTCCGAGTGCGGCGCGTGCACCGTGCTCATCGACGACGTGCCGCACTACTCGTGCTCGATTCTCACGCACACGGTGCGCGGCCGGCGCATTCAGACGATCGAAGGGCTCGAGCGTGCGGACGGCACGCTGCACCCGGTGCAGCAGGCGGTGCTCGACGAGCAGGGCTTCCAGTGCGCGTTCTGCATGTCGGGATTCATCATGTCCACCGTCGGGTTCCTGAAGACCAATCCGCGTCCGACGCGCGAGGAGCTGGCGCACGGCATCTCCGGCAATCTGTGCCGCTGCGCCGACTACGACAAGATTCTGCGCGCGATGATGCGCGCCGCCGCGTACTCTCAGCAGAGCACTACGTGAAATCCCAAACCCCAAATCCCAAAGCCCAAGTCCCAACGTTGGGAATTGACGCTTGGGATTTGGGATTTGGATCTTGGGATTTGGGATTTGTGGAGTAGGGAGACGGCTTATGGCCATAGTTCACGACGTGATGCCCGTCTTCGAGCTGTTTCAGCCGGCAACCGTAGACGATGCGATCGCGCTGCTCGACAAGTACACGAGCGATGCGTGGGTCCTTGCCGGCGGCCTGGATACGTTCGACTGGTTCAAGGACCGCAACAAGCGCCGCCAGGTGGTCGTCGATCTCAGCGGCGTCGAGGCGCTGCGCGGCGTGAAGGCGTTCGACGGCGGCCTCGAGATCGGTGCGGCGACGACGCTGACCGAGGTGGCGAACCATGCGGACGTCAAGCGGAACTACCGGCTGCTATCGCAAGCCGCCGGGCTCGTGGCATCGCCGCAGATTCGCAACCAGGGGACGCTCGGCGGCAACGTGTCGCAGGACACGCGCTGCTGGTACTACCGGTCGGGCTGGACCTGTTACCGGGCCGGCGGCAACATCTGCTACGCCGACACGCCGACCGCCATCAATCGCGAGCACGCCATCTTCGATGCGAACCGCTGCGTCGCCGTCAATCCATCGGACACCGCCCCAGCGCTCATCGCCCTCGACGCGCAGATGGTGATCCGTTCCTCCGGAGGTGAGCGCGTCGTCAACGCGGAGGATTACTTCATCGGTCCCTCGGTCGACATCACGCGCATGACGGTGCTGCGGCCAGGCGAGCTGCTCACTGCGATTCGCATCCCGGCGGCGTGGGCGGGCGCGGAGTTCTATTTCGAGAAGATCCGCGAGCGGCAGGTGTGGGACTTCCCGCTGGTGAACATCGCCGCCGCGTTCAAGGCGTCGAACGGATCGATTGCCGATTCGCGGTTCGTGATCAATGCCGTGGCCGCCCACCCCGTGCGGTTGAAGGCGGTGGAAACGGCGGTCGCGGGCAAGGCGCGCAACGACGAAACCGGCGCCATGGCCGGCGAGCTCGCCGTGCAGGGCGCGCGGCCGCTCGCGCACAACGCCTACAAGATCCCGCTGGTGAGGAACCTGGTGAAACGCGCGATCAGGGGAGAGGCGCAGGCATGACGAACTTCCTGGTGCAGTGGGGGATCAACCCCTGGGGCGAGGACACGCCGCTCCACGCGCAGTGGGCGCTGGTCTATGCCGCCTTCGCGTTCGGCATCGGCTTCATGCTGGCGCACACGCTGTTCGTGAAGTTCTGGCCGAAGCCGGACGGACCGGTGACCGCGCCGGTGAACGAGGCGCTCGCCGCGAGAGTACCCGCGCGCGTGAAGCGCCATTCTCTGCCGGCACGGGCCTTCCACTGGATCATGGCCGCCTCGATGCTGACGCTGCTCGGCACGGCGTCGGCGCCGGTGCTCGGCTTCCGTTTCAACTGGGTGGAGATCCACTGGATTGCCGGCCTCGTGCTCACGGCCTCGATCGTCTATCACATCATCCACGCCAGCATCTGGCTCGACTTCTGGTCGATCTGGTTGAACAGGGAAGACGCGCGCGAGGCGCTCACGCGCTTCAGGCGGGCGACGGGGCACAGCGCGCCGGCGCCGCGCAAGGCGGCGAAATACCCGTGGGACAACAAGATGTATCACCTGGCGATTGTCGTCTCGGCGCTCGCCTCGGTGCCGACGGGACTGCTGATGATGAACCGCGTGCAGACGCCGTTCTTCACACGCAATCCGTATCTGTTCGGCGATACGACGTGGGGCGTGATGTATGTCCTGCACGGACTGTCGGGGATCGGCCTCGTCGGCCTGACGATCTCGCACGTCTACTTCGCGATTCGTCCCGAGAAGCAGTGGATCACGAAGGGCATGATTTTCGGCGACATCAGCCGTCAGGACTTTCTCCGCCACCACGATCCCGAACGCTGGGTCGTTGACACCCGCGAGGTGTGACCATGGCTGAAAAAAAACTCGTCGGTCAGAACTACACGACGCCCGAGCTGCGCGCCAAGGTGACCGGGCGCTCGAAGTACGCGGAGGACTTCCGCGCCGAGGGGATGCTCTTCACCAAGCTGCTCCTCAGTCCGTTTCCTCACGCGCGCGTCAAGAGCATCGACGCGAGCGCGGCGCTCGCGCTGCCCGGCGTGCGCGCCATCCTCACCGCGGATGACGTGCCGGGACCGAGGGATCAGGTGAGCGATGCCGGCGCCGTCATCAAGGCAAACCCGAAGAGCGAGAAGGCGCTGACCAACGAGCCGCTCTACCAGGGCGAACCGGTCCTCGCCGTCGCCGCCGTCGACGAGCTGACCGCGGCGGAAGCGATCGAACGGATCAAGATCAAGTGGGAGCGCCTGCCGCACAGCGTCGATCCGGTCGCGTCGCTGCTGCCCGGCGCGATGAACCCGCGCGTCGAGGGCAACGTCTGGATCCGCCCGACCGCGGCGCAGAGCCAACCGGCGCCGATCCCCGAAGTCATCGATCTGAAATGGACCGAGGCCGAGGCCCAGGAGTACAAGGCCGGGCGTCTGCCGATGGGGAAGGACACCGATCCCAGCTGGTCCTACGGCGATCTCGATGCGGGCTTCAAGAAAGCCGACGTCGTGCTCGACGAGACGTTCGTCACGCCGAACACGAGCCATCAATGCCTGGAGAGCCGCACGTCGATGGCCTACTGGCAGAACGGCAAGCTGTTCATTCACCTCTCGACGCAGAGCACGATCCAGACGGTGATGTCCGTCGTGCGCTGGCTCGACCTCAAGCCCGAGGACGTCGTCCTCATCAGCGAGTACTGCGGCGGCGGCTACGGCAGCAAGGGCACCGGGTCGGTGACCGACATCATTCCGGCGCTGCTGGCGAAGAAGACGGGCATGCCGGTGCAGATGCGCGTCAGCCGCGAGGAAGAGCACGGCATCGGCGGCGCGCGTCCCGCCGTGCACGGCCGCATGAAAATCGGCCTGACCAAAGACGGCCGCATCACCGCGCTCGACATGTTCACCGTCGTCGAGGGCGGCCCGTACGGCCCCGGAGCCGATGGCAACACGGCCGCGCGCTTCGCATCGTTGTTGTATCAGCCCGCGGCGATGCGGTGGCGCGGCGTGACCGCGATTACCAACACGCCGCCGCGCCGTGCGCAGAGCCAGCCGGGCGGGATGCAGGGCATCGTGCTCATGGAACCGGTCATCGCCAAGGCGGCGCGCAAGCTCGGCATCGATCAGGTGCAGATCCGGAAAATCAACGCGCCCGCGGGCAAAGCGCAGTTCGGGCCTCCCGATGCGCGCGGCAACCGGACGTACTCGACGAGCTGCTTCGTCAAAGAAGCACTCGACAAGGGCGCGCAGATGTTCAAGTGGGAGGAGCGCAAGGCGCGCAGCGGACAGCGCACGGCAAACAAGGTGCGCGGCAGCGGCGTGGCGATCAGCGCCTACAACGCGGGGAGCGTCGGCTTCGACGGCCTGTTCATCATCAAGCCCGACGGCAGGATGTACGTGCAGACCGGCATCGGCAACCTCGGCACCGAATCGTTCTCCGATTGTCAGCGTGTCGCCGCCGAGATGATGGGCGTCCCGTGGGAGAAGGTCGCGATCGCGTGGGGTGACACGGGGCGGAACCTGGCGTGGAGCTGCGTGTCCGGCGGCAGCCAGACGACGCATGCGATGACGCGCGCGGCACACGCGGTGGCGACCGATGGCATCAGGAAGCTGCAGCAGATTGCGGCGAAGGATCACGGCGGACGGCCCGAGGATTACGTCGTCGCCGACGAGCGCGTGTCGCGGCGCGGCGGCGGCGCGGGAATGACGCTCGCGCAGGCCGCGCAGCGCGCGATCGAGCTTGGCGGCATCTATGACGGCCACGAGGTGCCGGATGACATCAATGCCTTCACCAAGCGATCGGCGGCCGCGCTCGCCGGCCAGGGGCTGATGGCGGTGGCGAAAGACAACTACAAGCGCGACGGCACGTCGATCTCCTTCGTCGCGGCGTTTGCGGAAGTCGAGGCGGACGTCGAGACCGGCGTCTATCGCATCGTCGACTACCTCTGCGTCGCGGATGTCGGCACGGTGATCCATCCCAATTCGCTTGGCGGGCAGGTGCTCGGGCGCTCGATTCTCGGCATCGGCCACGCCATCGGCCAGCGCTGGGTCTACGACCAGCGCTACGGCGTGCCGCTGGCGCGACGCTTCTATCAGAACAAGCCGCCGACCATTCTCGACATTCCCGCGCACATGGACTGGGCGGCGGTGGAACTGGCGGATCCGGAGACGCCGGTGGGCGCGCGTGGCATCGGCGAGCCGCCGGTGGCCGCAGGGTGCTGCGCGGTACTGAACGCGATTTCAGCGGCGGTGGGCGACGAGGTGTTCGTGCGCGCGCCGGTGACGCTCGATCACATCGCCACCGCGCTCGAACTGGGCCGGCCGACGCAGGCGCGGCTTACCGCGAACGTCTAAGTCGTTCGAGCTGGTTTCACGCGAAACGCCAGGCTGATCCGCTCGCCTACGGCGTCCCTGGTTTTCGGGACACCGTGGTCGTAATGGATCTGCGTCGCATAGTCCATGACCAGCAGGCTGCCGTTCGCCAGCTCGACGTGCATCGAGCGGCGCGGCGCCGCCTTCGCACGTATGGTCATCCGCCGCGCGGCGCCGAGCGAGAGGAGCGCAATCGGAAAGTCCTTCCGCAGTTCGTCCAGGTGATCGTTGTGCGGCGCGACGCTGTCGCGTCCGTCGCGGTACAGGTTCAGGCCGACGCTGGTGAACGGGACATGCAGGTGGCTGGTGACGCGCGCGGCCGCAGCGAGAATGGCGGCAGGCATTCCACTGTGCGGCGAATCGAGCCGGTAGTGGCCCACCAGGCGCGGAACGTCCACCTCCCGGTCGTACATCTGGCGGCGCTCCGCCCGCCAGTCGACGCCGCTACGTAACTCGGCAAACCACGCGGCCGCGGTCTCCGCGTCGACGAATGCGGCCTCGTAGGTGATTCGGCCTCGCTCGTCATCGGTGACCACCCGGTCGAGCGAATCGAACAGGGCGAGCTGGGACATCCGATTTCCAGTTTCGCATGCCACGCCGCCTGCCCCGAGGCAGACAAAAGTTCGCTGATCACACTTTTGGGCCGCGTCCCGATCCCGCGGTGTGGCCGTTACGCGGCAGTCACGGCGTGAACCTGTGGTCATCGGATGTCACGGGGCCGTGATCCCTCCGGATCGATCGGCCAGCGGGCTGAATCATCCGCATCCGGACGCTGGCCTGCCAATTGCTGTGTTTCGTCGCGGCGATTTCGGCGTTTAGTCATTCGGGGCCTGGGTTATGGGAAGACGACATGCTTCGTCGGCGGTTGTTCTCCAGCCTGTAGTTCGCGATCGCACTGCCGCTTGGGCAGAGGCGCCGCGCATCGGCCTGGCGCTTGGCGGAGGGTTCGCCCGTGGCATTGCCCACGCCGGCGTGCTCAAAGTTTTCCAACGGTACGGCATTCCTCTCCACTGCGTGACCGGAGTCAGTGCCGGGTCGATCGTCGCGGCTGCGTATGCGAGCGGCACCGACGCCGAGGAAATCGCCCGTGTCGGCTGCGCCATGCGATTTCGCGACGTGGCGCGCTGGCGGATCTGCCGCATGGGATTCATGGGCAGCGACCGGATGAAGCAGTTCCTGTCCGGCGTGCTCAAGGTGCACCGCTTCGAAGACATGCGGATGCCGCTCGGCGTGCTGGCGACCGATCTGTGCACCGGCGAGCCGGTGACGTTCCGCGACGCCGGCGACGTGTTGCTTCCCATTCGCGCCAGTTGCTCGTACCCGGGGCTGTTTCAACCCGTTGACGCCGGCGGCCGCTTGCTCGTCGACGGGGCGATGAGCGTCGAGATCCCCGCCGTCCTCGCCCGCGAGCTCGGCGCAACGCACGTGATCTCCGTCGCCGTTCCCGCGCCGCCGCTGTGCCGGCCGCCGGCCGACGTCTTTCAGGTGGTGCGGCGGTGCTTCCAGATCATGCAGCGGCACACCGAGGCCGCGTGGCGCAGTGCCAGCGACCTGGTGCTCACCCCCGATCTGAAAAGCATCGAATGGAACAAGTTCGACGCGGGTCAGGAGCTCGTCAGCGCCGGCGAAGCGGTCGCGATGGCGGCGCTGCCTACCATTCAGTCGTGGTCATTGACCGCGGCGAACGTATAAGAACGTTCGAATCGTTCGAATCGTTCGACTTTCCGCGGGCGTCACACCCGCCGGCCGTTACTCATCAGATCGTTCAAATCGCGCCACTGCTGTGGCCCAGCTTTACGACTCGAATAACATCGGACAGTAGTGCCGACGCGTCCTTCACGAGAGGCTGAGCTTCCGTCTCCATTCCAGGGAGGCGAACTGCTTGGAATCGAAGCACTCGAGGAGCGCGCCCGGCGCCTGGCGGCCGCGCTGACCGTTGACGGACGAGCGGGCTCGTCGCGCGTTCATCTCCGCCGGATGAAAGCGCAGATGGCGACGCTGCGCGACGTATATATCTCCGTCGCGGAAGATGCCCGCGCCGGCGAATCGCTGTCGCCGGCCGCCGAGTGGCTCCTCGACAACTTCTTCGTCATCTCGACCGCGGCGCGCGACGTACGGCACGACCTGCCGGTGTCCTTCTTCAAGCGTCTGCCTCGCGTCGCGGCGGACGAGTACGAGGGGTCGCCGAGAATCGTCGCGCTGGCGATGGAGCTGGTGCGGTGGAGCGCCGGCCGGCTGGATGCGCAGCGGCTGCAGCGTTTCGTCACGGCTTACCAGTCGATCACTCCGCTCACCATCGGAGAACTCTGGGCGTGGCCGAGCGCGCTCAAGCTGGCACTCATCGAACAGCTGCGCGCGCGCGCCGAAGTACTGGCCCTCAGCCGCTCGCATCGCCGGCACGCCGATGCGGTCGCCGCCGCGCTCGAATCGAAAACGGCCGATAAACGCGCCTGGCCGACGGAGCTGCACCCGGCCTTCGTCATCCGCCTGCTGCAACGCGCGCAGGAGTACGAGAACGCCGCCGCGCTGCGGCAGGAGCTCGACGCCGCTCTCGCCGTGAAGGACCAGTCGATCGAGCAGGCCATCGCATCCGAAGGACGCCACCAGGCGCTGGCGCAGGCGGCGATGGCTGGCCTCATCGGCAGCCTGCGGCTTATCGCCTCGTTCGACTGGAGCGAATTCTTCGAGAGCGTCAACCTCGTCGAGCAGGTGTTGCAGCGCGACCCGGCTGGCGTCTACGGCCGCATGGATTTTCGCAGCCGCGATCGCTACCGCCACGCGGTCGAAGAGCTCGCGGCGCCGACGGGCGAGGCGCAGCTGCGCGTCGCGCTCAAGGCGGTCGAATACGCGAGGCGCACGGGCGAGGATTCGCCCGGGGCACGCGGCTCGCACATCGGCTACCACCTGATTGGCGGCGGGCGCGCGGCATTCGAGCGGAGCATCGCGTGGGTGCCGAAGCCTTCACAGGCGCTGCGCCGGTTCCTGTTCCGCTGCGCCACGCCCGGATATCTGGGGGCCATCGCTGTCGGTACCGCCGCTTTGGTTTCAGTGGCGGTTGCCTACGCCTACGCATTCGGATGGCGCGACCTGTCGCTCGTTGCCGTTGCGCTCCTCGCCGTGGTTCCGGCCAGCGAGTTCACGATTCAGCTCGTGCAGCGCGCGCTCAGCAGCCTGGTGCCGCCACGCCGGCTGCCGCGATTGGAGCTCAGTCGCCTTCCACCCGACGCGCGCACGATGGCCATCGTCCCGACGATCCTCGGCAGCGTGGAGGGTGTGCGCGAGCTGGCCGAGCATCTCGAGGTGCAGGCGGCGGGCAACCTCGATCCATATATTCATTTCGCCATCCTCAGCGACCTGCGCGACGCGGCGACTGAGCACGAACCGCACGACGCGGAAATCGTCGCCGCCGCGCGCGCGGCCATCGACGACCTCAACGCCCGCTACCCCGGAGAAGCCGGCGGCCGGTTCTTCCTCTTTCACCGCGAGCGCCGGTGGAACGAAGGCGAAGGGCTGTGGATGGGATGGGAGCGCAAGCGCGGCAAGATCGAGGAGTTCAATCATCTGCTCCGCGGCGCGCGCGATACCACCTTCACCGTGCAGGTCGGCGACCTGTCGATCCTGCCGCAGGTCCGCTACTGCCTCACGCTCGATACCGATACCCGACTGCCGCGCGACGCCGCACGCGAGCTGGTCGGCATCATCACGCATCCGCTCAATCGGCCCGGATTCGATCCGGCGGCCTGCCGCGTGACGGAGGGCTACGGCATCCTGCAACCGCGCGTCAGCGTCACCTACGCGAGCGCGGCGGGATCGCTCTTCGCGCGGCTGTATTCCGGACACACCGGGGTCGATCCGTACACGAGCGCGGTCTCCGACACGTATCAGGATCTGTTCGGAGAGGGCATCTTCACCGGCAAGGGCCTCTTCGATGTGGACGCCTTTATCGCCGCGCTCGACGACTGCGTGCCGGAGAATTCACTTCTCTCGCACGATCTCTTCGAAGGGCTGCACGCGCGCGCGGCGCTCGTCTCCGACGTCGAGCTGGTCGACGAATATCCATCGAGCGTGCTTGCCCATGCGCGACGGCAGCACCGCTGGATCCGCGGCGACTGGCAGATCCTGCTGTGGCTGCTGCCGTGGGTGCCCTCGCGGCGTGGTCTCAAACGCAACACGCTGCCGGTGATCGCCCGCTGGAAAATCTTCGACAACCTGCGCCGCAGCCTGGTCGCGCCGATGATGCTCGCGCTGCTCGTCGCCGGCTGGACGATCCTGCCCGGGTCGCCCGCGGCGTGGACGCTCGGCGTGCTGGCGGTCGTCGCCTCGCAGCTGCTGCCGCTCGCCGCGCGCCTGCTGACCGGGCCGCGCCGCCCGCAATCGCTGCCGGTGTTCCTGCGCAACCTGCGCAACGACTCGGCCTCGGCGTTCGCGCAGATCCTGCTCGGCATCGTGCTGCTTCCGTATCACGCCGCCGCGTCGGCGCATGCCATCGTCCTGACGCTGATACGTCTCGCGTTCACGCGAAGCGGGCTGCTCGAATGGGAGACGGCGGCGGCGACTGCCGCCAAGGCCAGCGGGTTCACGGGCCGCCGTGCGCGTGCGCGCTTCGTGATGGAGATGCGGGCGAGTCCGATCATCGCCGTCCTGTCCGTCATCATCATCGTCGCGACGGGCGCGGGGACGCTGGCCATCGCGGCTCCGTTCGTCCTCTCCTGGGCACTCGCGCCGATTGTCGCCTACTGGCTCAGCCTTCCCGCGGGCGCGCGCGCCCGGCCGCTCGGCGACCGCCAGCGGGATCTGCTCCGGCGCACTGCCTGCAAGACGTGGCGCTACTTCGACACCTTCGTCAACGCGGCCGACAGCTGGCTGCCGCCTGACAACTACCAGGAAGACGTCGATGACGGACGGGTGGCGCGCCGTACGTCGCCGACGAACGTCGCGATGGGACTGCTTTCGACGCTCGCCGCGCACGACCTGGGATATCTCACGACCGACGCTCTCGCCACCCGTCTCGATCGAACGCTGACGACGCTCGAAGGTCTCGAGCGGCACGAAGGGCATTTCCTGAACTGGTACGACACAGCGACACTCGCGCCGTTGCATCCGCGCTACGTATCGACGGTGGATAGCGGCAACCTGGCGGGCGCGCTCATCGCCCTTGGGCAGGGTCTGCGAGCACTCGCGGTCACGCCGCAGACGCTGGCGCAGCGGCTCGACGGGCTGGCCGACACCGCGGAAGTGCTCGCACTCGCGACCACGCCGTCCGGCGCAGCCGGTGCGGTTCACGACGGCATTGCACGCGCGGCGCGCGCCATTGCCGCCGAGGCGCGGCGCGCCGTACGCGAAGAGCGTGCGGCACAGCTCGATGCGCTGGCGGCGGAGCTCGCGGCGGCCATCGGCGGAACGCACCAGGAACCGGCGGGTCTCGTGGCGCATGACGTGGACTACTGGGGCCGCGCGACGCTCGCTCGTATCGAGGCGCTGAGTGCGGTGCCGGGCGAACGGGCCGATGTGCTCGAATCCCTCGCGCGGCGCGCCCTGGCCATCGCCGACGCCATGCAGTTCGAGTTCCTCTACGACCGCAGGCGCCGGCTGTTTGCGATCGGCTACCGGCTCGCCGACGCGGAGGGAGCGGGCCGCCTGGACGCGTCGTACTACGACATGCTCGCCTCCGAAGCGCGCCTGGCGAGCTTCGTGGCGATTGCCAAAGGGGACGTGCCGCAGCACCACTGGTTCCACCTCGGGCGCCTGGTGACGAACTTCCACGGCCACGCCACCCTCGTCTCCTGGGGCGGAACGCAGTTCGAATACCTGATGCCGCTTCTGCTGCTGCGAACCTTCGCCGGCACGCTGCTCGATCAGAGCTGCCGCGAAAGCGTGAAGCGCCAGATCGAGTACGGCGCCGAACGCGGGGTGCCCTGGGGCATCTCCGAATCGGCGTATGCCGTCACCGACCGCGAAGGGAACTACCAGTATCGCGCGTTCGGTGTGCCGGGGCTCGGCTTGAAGCGTGGCCTTTCGGAGGACCTCGTCGTGTCGCCGTACTCCACGGCACTGGCCGCGCTCGTCGATCCGGCCTCGGCGGCCGAGAACTTCGCGCGTCTGGCGCGCGCCGGGCTCGACGGCCGATTCGGGTTCTACGAAGCGCTCGACTACACGCCGCGGCAACCGGTCGCCTCCGAAAATTCGACCGAACGCGCGCACCCCGTCGTCATCAGGGCTTTCTTCGCCCACCATCAGGGCATGTCGCTCGTGGCGCTGACGGATGTCATCCGCAACGACGCCTTCGTCGCGCGCTTCCATGCGGACCCGCGCGTCCAGGCGACCGAGCTCCTTCTCCAGGAACGCGTCCCGCGCGAAGCGATCCTGTCGGAACCGAGGCCGGCGGAAAGCACGAGTCCGACCGCGTCGGTGCCGCCGCCGGCGTCGCGCCGCTTCAAGTCGCCGCACACGCGCAGCGCGCACTCGCTCGTCCTCTCGAACGGCCGCTACTCGACGCACCTCACCAACGCGGGCGGCGGGTTCAGCACCTATAAGGATCTGGCTGTCACGCGTCAGCGCCACGACTGGACGTCCGACGCCAGCGCCAACTTCATCTACCTGCGCGATCCATGGTCGAAGCGCGTCTGGTCGGCGACCTATCTGCCGATGGCCACCGAACCAGACGACTACGACGTCACGTTCGACCTCGACAAGGCGACCTTCCGCCGGCGTGATGGCGACTTCGAGACCGTGCTGCAAGTCGTCGTCTCACCCGAGGACGACGTGGAGGTGAGGCGCCTGTCGATTGCCAACCGCAGCGGCCGGCCGCACGACCTCGAGGTCACCAGCTACGCGGAGATCGTGCTCGGTCGTCCGATGGACGATCTTGCGCACCCCGCGTTCGGCAAGCTGTTCATCGAAAGCGAGTTCGATGCGCAGAGCGCCGGCCTGCTCTTCAGTCGGCGGCCGCGCGGCTCCGACGAGACGCCGACATGGGCGTTTCACGTCCTCGGCGTCGAAGGCCGCACGCGCAGCGCCGTGGAGTGGGAAACCGATCGGGCGCGTTTCCTGGGGCGCGGACGGACGCCCGCCAATCCCGTCGCGCTCGACGGCCGCGCGCTGTCGGGCACGACGGGCGCCGTGCTCGACCCCGTCGCCGCGCTGCGCGAACGCGTGCACCTCGCGCCCGGCGGCTTCGTGCGCATCGCCTACGCCACCGGGGTCGCACGCGATCGCGAAGCCGCACTGGCGATGATCCGCAAGTATCGCGACGGCAACGCGGCGGCGCGCGCGCTGTCGATGGCGTTCACCCACGTGCACACGACGCTGCAGTATCTCGGTCTCACCGACGAGCAGGCGGTGCTGTTCGATCGCCTGGCGTCGCGCGTCTTCGGGCCGGATCGCTCCTGCATCAGCCCGTCCGACATCGCCGCCAATTCGCTGGGCCAATCCAATCTGTGGGGTTACGGCATCTCGGGTGACGTGCCCATCGTGCTGGTGCGCGTGGGCAGCACCGACGCCGTGCCGCTGGTCCGTCAGGTGCTGCAGGCGCAGGAGTACTGGCGCGTCAACGCGCTGCGCGCCGACGTCGTGATCCTCAACGAGCATCCGGCGGATTACCTCGACGAGACGCAGGACGCCCTCAACCGTCTCGTCCAGGAGGCGCGATGGGTGGGATGGCTCGACAAACCGGGCGGCGTCTTTCTTCGCCGCACGGAACGCATGCCGGAGAACGACCGGCGGCTGCTGGGGGCAGTCGCGCGCGTGGTGCTGCATGGCGACTTCGGCGAAATCGCGCCGCAGCTCCACCCGGCCGCGCCGTGGATCTACAACGAGCACCACGTCAAGCGCGACGTCGAGATCGTGCCACCCGAACCGGCGGCCGTGCCGGTGGCCATCCCGCCTCTGGTGATGGGCAACGGTGTCGGCGGTTTCACGCCCGACGGCCGTGAATACGTCATCGTGCTGGAAGGGGACCGCGAGACGCCGCTGCCCTGGTCGAACGTGATGGCCAACGCGGAGTTCGGCACGATGGTCACGGCGTCGGGGGCCGCGTTCACGTGGAACGAGAACAGCCGCGAGAACCGGCTGACACCGTTCGCCAACGATCCGATCACGGACCCGACCGGTGAAGTGATCTTCATCCGCGACGAGGAGTCGGGCGCCGCGTGGACCGCGACGCCGGGGCCGTTGCCGCGAACCGCCAACAGCGGCCGCTGGGTGATCCGCCATGCCGCGGGCGTCACGCGCTACCAGCGCGCATTGGCGGGCCTGGAACAGGAGCTCACCGTCTGTGTCGACCCTGACGATCCCGTCAAGGTGGCGAAGCTCGCGTTCGTCAATACGTCCGACACCCCGCGACGCCTCAGCGTGTTCGGCTACGTCGAATGGTCGCTCGGTGCGCCCGGGCCCGACGAACGGCGGTTCGTGGTGACGGAGGTTGACGAGGCCACCGGCGCCATCCTCGCGCGCAACGACTACAACACCGAGTTCCGCGGGCGGACGGCCATCTGGCATGCCACGGAGCGTGCCCGTTCGTACACCTGCGATCGCGGCGAGTTCGTCGGACGTCATCGCTCGCTGAGTCATCCGTCAGCGCTGCAGCGGCCCGAGCTTGGCGGCCGGCATGGGGCGGGACTCGATCCGTGCGGCGCGCTGCACATCGAGATCACTCTCGCGCCGGGTGAGTCGCGGCAGCTGGCGTTCGTGCTCGGGCAGGGCAAGGATCGCGCGCACGCGCTGGATCTCGCGCGGCGCTACGGCTCGCCCGATTCGCTGGCGGCGACGCTCGATCGCGCCGAGCGCGCGTGGGACCAGACGCTGAATGCGCTGCAGGTCCGGACGCCGGACGATTCCTTCGATCTCATCGTCAACAGGTGGCTGCTCTATCAGTCACTGAGCTGCCGCATCTGGGCGCGCAGCGGTCCGTCTCAGCCCGGCGGCGCGTTCGGATTCCGCGACCAGCTGCAGGACGTTCTCGCGCTGATCAACACGCGGCCCGAACTGTGCCGCGCGCATCTGCTGCACGCGGCATCGCGCCAGTTCGTCGAGGGCGACGTGCAGCATTGGTGGCATCCGCCGAGCGGACGCGGCACGCGCACGCGATGTTCCGACGACCTGCTCTGGCTGCCGTACGCGATCGCCACCTACATCTCGAGCACCGGTGATGAATCGGTCCTCGACGAAGAGGTGCCGTTTCTCCAGGCGCCGGAACTCGAACCTGGCCAGTCGGAGGTCTACATCCTCCCGCAGGTGGCGGCGGAGCGGGCATCGCTCCTCGAGCACGCCACACGCGCGATTCGCCGCGCCACCCGCTTCGGCATGCACGGCTTGCCGCTCATCGGATCCGGCGACTGGAACGACGGCATGAACCGCGTTGGCCACGAAGGGCGCGGCGAGAGCGTCTGGCTTGGCTGGTTTCTCATCACCGTGCTCAACGGCTTCGCGCCGATCTGCGAGCGGCGGGGACTGCGGGATCTGGCGCAGCAGTACCGCACCGAGGCGCACTCGCTGGCAGGGATGCTCGAGCTCGCCTGGGATGGCGACTGGTATCGGCGCGCGTATTTCGACGACGGGACGCCGCTCGGGTCGGCACAGAACTCGGAGTGCAAGGTCGACTCGTTGACCCAGTCATGGGCGGTCCTTTCGAAAGTCGCGCAATCGCGCCGCGCGGAGCGCGCGATGGACGCCGTGCACGCGCATCTCGTCCGGCGCGATGCGGAGCTCGTGCTGCTGCTCACGCCGCCGTTCGACCGGATGGCGCACGATCCGGGCTACATCAAGGGCTACCTGCCCGGCGTTCGCGAAAACGGCGGGCAGTACACGCATGCGGCGCTGTGGGCGGTCATCGCGCTGGCGCGCATCGGCCGTGGCGACGCGGCGATGGAGTTGTTCCACATGATCAACCCCATCAACCACACGCGGACGCCGGAGGCGGTCGACCGCTACCGCGGCGAACCGTACGCCGTCGCGGCGGACGTCTACGCGCACCCGATGCACGTCGGCCGCGGCGGGTGGACGTGGTACACCGGTTCAGCGGGATGGATGTATCGCGCGGCGGTGGAGGCGTGCCTCGGCCTGCGCGTCGAGGGATCGACCTTCGCCATCGACCCGTGCATTCCTTCGGTCTGGCCGGAGTATTCGCTCGTGTGGCAGAGAGGCCGGACGCGGTACGACATCCACGTCGAGAACCCCGATCACGCCTGCCGCGGGGTCGCCATTGCGGAGATGGACGGCAAACCCGTCGATCCGATGAGCATTCCCATCGCTGACGACGGCCAGACGCACGTCATCGCGATCGTGCTGGCGAAGCCCGGAGGACCGAACGCGGCCGGCTGGACAGCCGCCGCCGAACAGGCGACGCGTTAGGTAGACGACGTCAGCTCGACAATCGCTTTGACAATTCTTCACGTCTATTGATCGGCGTCGAGGCATACGATGCGAAGTGAAATTCGGAGGCAAGACCATGAATCACGATGACATCGAGCGCCGGGCGTACGAGCTCTACGAGAGCCGCGGACGTGAAGACGGACGCGACCTCGACGACTGGCTGCAGGCCGAGCGTGAAACCCGAAACGACGAACCCCACGTGCGGCGCGGCGCGGCGAGGAACAACGCGACACCCGTTCCTGAACGGCAGACAGATCGAGCGGCGGAATCGCGACGCTAGATTTGCCGATTTCTGACCCGCACCGGACCTTCGCGCCGGCCGCCTGATCCGGAGGTTATCGTCGGCGGCCGCCCCTTTCGAAGCGTGCCACCGACATGATGCGGAATGCCGGCGCTATGGCTGGCCTCCCACCTTGTACGAGAAGTTGTACTTGAACGAGAACTGGACGCGATAATCGTTGGCGACCCAGCCATCAGAGTTGTTTTCGCGCCGGCCCCACTGGAACTCGCCGCCGACCATCACGTTCGACACCGGGTAGTACAGAAGGTTGCCGAGCGCGTACTGGCCGTGCTTGAAATCGCTCGGCGTCTGGCCGCTCGACGTCGTGATATCGGTCGTCGAGTAGCCGCCGCTGCTCGTCCACTTCTCGCTCCACGTGCGGTCGTAGAACGCCATGAGGCCGAGGACGGGGAGCGCCTTGCCGCGTACGGGTGTCCGCAGATTGAGGAAGTTGTTCTGGATGCCGACGTCGACCGGCGCGTCGTTCATGTAGTTCTCGATGCCTTCCCCGTACACCGCCCCGAGATGCACCGTGTCCTTGTGCAGCTTGACGTTCGACGTCGTGTTGATGCCCCAGCCGGTCGCGCGTCCGCCAAGGTCGAACTGATCGTCGAGCATGTCGTCCCACTCGATCTCGCGCCAGATGGCGGCGATCTGCACGTGTCCCCAGTCACGCGTCGCGCGGTAGTGGGTGGAAATGTCCGGCGCGGGAAACCGTCCGACGACGTTCTGCAGTTCGATGCGGTTGGCGTAGACGCCCAGGTCGCCGCTGGCACCCGGACGCTCGACGGCGAAGACGACCTCGTTCGCTCCCTGCAGCGGCGTGAAACGGAACTGGACGTTCTTGAAATAGACCATCCCGCTCGGACCCCAGTACTCGAGCGAGTTCGGGAAGGTCGAACCATCCATGAACGGACTGTCCGCCTGACCGGCGCCGATATGTCCGATCTCGCCGTAGACGTCGCGCAGGCGGAACGCCGTCTGGCCCGCGTCGGCGCCGACGCCGAACAGCTCGAACTCGAACGTCGTCTTCAGATCGCCGAGCGATGTCGGCGTGCTGGTCTTGACGCCCATGCGGCTCTGGCGGAAACCGGCGAAGTTGTGCCCGTCCCTCCCGAACTCATTGCGGAAGGCTGGCAGCTTCGTCGGCCTGAGCACGTCGAACCAGTTCGGATCGTTCTGCTCCGCCTGGTAGCCCATATCGAGCATCGCGGCGCCATAGATCTCGATCTGCGGCCCGCGCTGCAGGGCCGCGGCTTGCGCGGCCGCGTCCGGCGCCGCTGCGGTCGCCCCTGCGTCCGGGGCCGCCGCGGTTATCCCAGCATCTGGCGTGGCCGTCACGGGATCATCCGGAGCCGTCGTCTGCCCGAACGCGGTCGTGGCGGGACCCGAGAGCAGCGCGGCAGTCATTACCGACACGAACGTTCTCGTGAAGGCGTCGTTCATCATTGCGGTATCTCCTTGGTGCGGGCGAGACAGTGGCGCACGAACGAATCGACCGTGCAGGCGACGCGCCGCTGGCGACGTCTGGCATGCAGCTGACGGAAGCTGCTGCCAGCGGAGACACTTACGGCGATCGCGTGGGCGCGATCGCCGTTCAGGCGGCGGTGTTAGGTGCCAACGGATGGGGCGAATCTCAATCGGCTGTGAGAACGGCCGTGTGCAGCACGGCCGGGGGAGGCGGCGCGGCGATCGCAGACGAGGAAACGATGCGCGTAATCACGTCGGCGACATGATCGGGAAGACAGGGCTTGGACAGCACCTGCGCGAAATCGGACGCATTGGCCGCCGCCCACTCCCACGACAACACCGAGGCCGTCAGCGCGACCACCGGCACGGCGGCGGACAACGGGTCGGCCTTCAGGCGCGCGAGCAGCTCGAGCCCGTTCATCCCGTTCATCCGCAGCTCCACGACGATGATGTCCGGCTTGCGGCGCCGGGCCACGTCGAGCGCCCATTGACTGTCGGCGCAGGTGGCGACGCGCCAGCCGCGGCTGCGCAGGTACTCGGCGTACATCTGCCGGTTGTCGGCGTCGTTGTCCACGAGGAGGATCAACGGCGGTTGCATCGCGAACATCACCGGCAGTCTCACGGCATCACGCAGCACGTCGACCCTCCATGCAGGACGGCGAGGACGGCGGCAGCACGGTGCGGCTCGATTCCGGCTCGGCACCAATGGTCCATCCCCTGGTTTCGTGGCCGCAGCGGACGCAGCGCAGGGAGATGCGCTGACGATCGAACTGCAGCAGCCGCTCGTGTCCCGTCACCCCGCAGAGGAGACGCCGCACGATGCCGAACACGCTCTCAACCATCTCCGTCATGACGTTCCGTCCCAGCGCACGAGCTGCAAACGGTGCACCCTGGTGCGCATGCGTGCACGGCGATCGACAACCGCCGTCGGCTCATGTGTTTCGGCCGGGCGAGTGCAGCGGTGGCCACCGACAGGTGACGAGACACGGTGAGCGGGGTGACGGGGGATTGTGACTCCACGCCGGGGTGTGACGACGTTCCACCACTCACGGCGCCACGCGTGGCACAGCGGTTGCCATCCCGGTGACCGTACACGGCGATGCGCAACACGAGGGCAGCACTCACCCCGAGGTCGATGGCGTGGACCGTTCCCGGCCTCTATGCCGTCGGTGCGATCGCCAGCGGAATCATGCTGCCGCGGCTCGAAGCCCACATCTGGCCCGACGCGGTGTCGGGCATCAGCGTCTCCAGTGCGACGGCCATCTACTCCACGATTGCCGCCGGCACGATGACGCTGTCGGCGATCGTTTTCTCACTGACGTTCGTGATGGTGCAGTTCAGCGCGACCGCCTATTCGCCGCGGCTGGTGCTGTGGCTGGCGGCGGATCCGATGCTCGCGCACGCGCTCGGCGTGTTCACGGGGACCTTTCTGTACGCCATCGCCGCGATCGCGTGGGTGGATCGCGCGGGCGCCCATACCGTGCCCATCGTCAGCGCCGGAGTCGTCGTCCTCTGGCTCGTGGCGAGCATCGCCATGTTCATCGCGCTGATGCAGCGCGTCGCGCAGCTGCAGGTGAGCAGGATGCTGACGTTCACCGGCGACCAGGGACGGCGGGTGATCGCCGCACTCTACTCGACTGCGCCGGCGGCTGCCGCC
>JADMIO011419523.1_pt1 | contig 42745 bp, 36 predicted proteins | sample 8958161 | NCBI WGS metagenome assembly JADMIO01 (sample SAMN16585339, study PRJNA669376) | soil metagenome | isolation source: Crop rotation soil | place: USA: Cullars Rotation, Alabama | collected 2011
CGACTACCATGCTCGCCATCGGCAAGGCCGCCAACGATGCCGAGGTGAAGGCCGCCGCCGAATATTTCGCCAGCATCAAGCCCAAGCCGTGGATCAAGGTGATCGAGGCGAAGATGGTCCCGAAGACGCACGTTTCCGGATGGATGTTCGTCGAGACGGAAGGCGCCGAAAAAGGCATGGAGCCGATCGGCTCGCGCGTGATCGAGATGCCTGTGGATCTGGAGCGAACTGAACTCCGCGACTCGAAGTCAGGTTTCATCGCCTACGTACCTGTGGGCAGCATCAAGAAGGGCGAGGGGCTGGTGACCACAGGCGGCGCGGGCAAAACTATCAAGTGCAGCATCTGCCATGGCGCCGATCTAAAGGGGCTCGGAAACGTTCCGTCGATCTCGGGCCGCTCACCGAGCTACATCGCGCGGCAGCTGTACGACATTCAACAAGGGAATCGCAACGGCCCCTACACGCAACTCATGAAGGAAGCCGTGGCAAAGCTGACGGTGGATGACATGGTGTCGATCACCGCGTATCTGGCGTCTCGCAATCCGTAGTCTCGGGAGGTTTCAACATGTCCCGTATGGTTGTCCTGGTGATTTCTGCCTCTCTGGCATTCGGACAGAAGCAGTGGACGGCTCCGCGCACGGCGGACGGACAGCCCGACCTGCAAGGCGTGTGGACGAATGCCACCATCACGCCCTTCGAGCGCCCCGCGGAGCTTGCGAACAAGCCGTTCCTGACGGAAAAGGAAGCGGCGGAACTCGAGAGGCAGTCCGCAAAGAGCAAGGTCGATCGGCCTCCCTCGTCTGGCGATGTGGGCACGTATAACCAGGTCTGGTTCGATTCCGGGACCAAAGTGGTCGGAACGCGCGCCACTTCGCTTGTTGTCGATCCGCCTGACGGGAAGGTTCCGGTAAAGCCGGAAGCCGAAGCCAAGCGCGATTACGATCTGGCGCATATCGGCGATTCCTATGAGCACATGAGCGTCTGGGATCGCTGCATCACCCGCGGCGTTCCTGGGCGCATGTTCCCGGCCGGATACAACAACGCGTATCAGATCCTCCAGTCCCCCGGCTATATCGTGATCGAGTCGGAAATGATTCACGATGCCCGAGTCATCCCGCTCGACGGCCGTCCGCATGCTCCTGCCAGCGTCCGATCCTGGGATGGCGATTCACGCGGCCACTGGGACGGAAACACGCTGGAGGTCGACACGACGAATTTCAACGGCAAGGGCTGGATCGCCACCAGCGCGGCCACGGGTCGCATAAAAGGCATCCCGCAGAGCGAGGCTCTGCACGTGGTCGAACGCTTCACCCGTACCGAACCGGGAACGATCCTGTATGAAGTCACCATCGACGATCCGAACGTGTACACCAAGCCCTGGAAGGTATCCATTCCGTTGACTCGCGACGCGGAGTACGTGATCTACGAGTACGCATGCCAGGAAGGGAATGAGGCGGTGGAGAACATTCTTAAGGGAGCCAGGGCAAAGGAGCAGACCGCGCGATGAAGAACGCTCTTTCAAGACGCAAAGTAGTGGCAGGCGCGCTGCTTGCACCCGCGGCCGCACTCGCGCAGAGCGGCGCACAGAAAGCTCCGAAACTCTGGTCCAACGAATACTGGGCACAAAAGGGCTCGGTGAAGCTGTACATGTTCCGCAAACGGTCGACACCGCCCAAAGCGGGCGAGAGAACGCGGCCCGTGCTCTTCCTGATTCACGGATCATCGAATTCCAGCCGCTCCTCTTTCGATCTCGCGACGCCCGGCAAGGGCGAGTACTCTGTGATGAATGTTTTCGCAGGGCTCGGCTATGACGTGTGGACCATGGATCACGAGAACTACGGCCGTTCCAGTCAGACGCAGAGCAATTCCGATATCGCGAGCGGCGTGAAGGATATTCAGGCCGGTATGGAAGTCATCGCCCGGGAAACGGGCCAGCGAAGAGTTCATCTCTTTGGCGAATCATCGGGAGGCCTGCGAGCAGGCGCGTACGCAATGGCCGATCCGACTCGAGTCGATCGACTGGTGCTGGGGGCGTTCACCTATAAGGGCGACAACTCTCCGACGCTCGCCGAGCGCGCCAAGAACCTGGATTATTACCGCACCCATAATCGCCGCACCCGCGATCGCGAAATGATCCGCAGCATTTTTACTCGGGATAAACCGGGCACAACGGATCCGGCCATCGCCGAGTTTCTCGCCGAGGAAGAACTGAAGTTTGGCGATCAGGTTCCGACGGGCACGTATCTCGATATGACGGCGAACCTGCCCGTGGTGGATCCCAAAAAAGTGACCGCACCGGTGCTGCTTGTGCGCGGCGAGTATGACGGAATCGCGACCATGAGCGATCTGACGGACTTTTTCTCTCAGCTTCCCAGCGGCGACCGCCAATTCGTCGTGCTGCCGGGAATGGCGCATTCCGTGGTAATGGGTCTGCATCGCCAAACGTTCTGGCACGTGATGCACTCGTTCCTGTCGTTGCCAGCGGCCTTCAAGAGTTAAACCATGAAAATCTTCATTGCCTGGGCTTTCCTAATACTCGCGGGTTGTTCTGCCCCTAAGCAGGAGTCACCTTCCGCGACCGTGTTCGAAGGCGCAAGACTGATAACCGGCGACAGCAGCGCGCCGATTGAGAACTCGGCGTTCGTGATGGAGAACGCCAAGATCACTGCGGTCGGGCGCAAGGGAGAGATCGCCGCACCCTCCGGCGCCGCGCACATCGATCTATCCGGCAAAACCGTGATGCCCGCCCTTGTCGACGACCATACACATCTCGGCTGGGCGGTCATCAAGACCGGACGCATCGACAAGGACAGCTACACCAAGGACAACCTCGTCGATCACCTGCATCGCCTGGCTTACTACGGAGTCGCCGCGACCCAGAGCATGGGCATCGATCCCGGCGAAACGCCTTACGAGGTTCGCGCCAATCCAGTTCCAGATGCAGCCCTTTTTCACACCGCGGGTCGCGGCATGGGCCGTCCCAACGCTGGTCCAGGGCAGCCCTACTGGAAGCCCGTAGCTTACTCGATCGATTCGGAAGCCGACGGCCGGAAAGCTGTGCAGGAACTGGCCGACAAGAAAGTCGACTGGGTCAAGATCTGGGTCGATGACCGCAACGGTACCGTTCCCAAGCTCACCCCGCCGCTGTATCGAGCCATCATCGATGAGGCGCACAAGCACAATCTCCGTGTAGTCGCGCACATTTACTATCTGGCCGACGCCAAGGATCTGCTGCGCGCCGGAATCGACGGCTTCGCGCATGGCGTTCGCGACAAGGACATCGATGACGAGTTCATGAAGCTCATCAAGGAGCGTCCGAACGTCTTCGTGATCCCCAATCTCCCGGACAACGGCAGCGGGTTGCAGGATCCGTCGTTTCTCGGCGAAACGGTCCCCGCATCGGAGATCAAGAAGCTGACGGACGCGTTCCAGAATCGTTCTCCCGAAGAAAAGAAGAAGACGATGGACTTCTTCGCGGTGCAGGCTCGCAACTTGAAAAAGTTGAACGATGCCGGTGTCAGGATCGGCTTCGGCACCGACTCCGGAGTCACGGTTGGCTGGACCGATCACGAAGAGCTGGCCGACATGGTCACCGCCGGCATGACGCCCGCCCAGGTAATCACCGCGGCCACGAAGACTGCGGCGGAGATTCTGAAGATGGACCAGCTCGGCACGGTCGCAACCGGCAAGAGCGCCGATTTCGTCGTGCTCGACGCGAATCCCCTGGACAATATCACGAACTCGCGAAAGATCTCGAAAGTGTATCTCCGCGGGAAAGAAGTCGACCGCGCGGGTCTCAAGGCGGGGTTCCTAGCCCAGTAGGGGTCGGGCACGCCCGACCCTCGTTGACACCCTCCTACTGGCCAACTAGACTGTAGCCCAGATAGAGGAGGGTTCCATGAAGAGACTCCGAATCTTGCTAGCGATTTCGATTCCCGCGCTCGCGGCCGATCTCGCTGCTGACCGTCCCGTCACCTTTACCAAGGATGTCGCGCCGATCCTTCAGCAAAAGTGCCAGGAGTGCCACAGGGCCGGATCCATGGCACCCATGTCGCTGGTGACCTATGAAGAAGCCCGGCCGTGGGCGAAATCCATCCGCCAGCGCGTGGTCACGCGCCAGATGCCGCCCTGGCACATTGATATGACGGTGGGCGTTCACAAGTTCAAGAACGATATGTCGCTGTCGGACGAGCAGATCAACACGATCACTCGCTGGGTCGATGCCGGTGCACCTCAGGGCGAGATCAAGGACATGCCTGCGCCCAAGCAGTGGCCCAAAGCCGATGAGTGGCAGGCGGCCAAGGAGATCGGCACACAGCCCGATCTGATCATCGAGGCGACTTCATATACGATGCCCGCCAAAAACCAAGACGTCTGGTGGCGTCCGCTGGCCGATATTCCTCTGACAGAGCCGCGCTGGGTGCGAGCGGTGGAAGTCCGGCCGACCACCGCAGCGGCGCGCAGAACCATTCATCATGCCGTGGCTTATCTGGTCCAGGACGATGGCGATGCCCCTGATGCCAACTCGACAAACGATGCCGATCGGCAAGGCGTGCTGATGGAGTGGGCCATCGGCAAGTCGTACGACATTTTCCATCCCAACACCGGCAAACTCCTGCTGCCGGGATCGAAGATTTCCTGGGATGTGCACATTCACGCTGCGGGGGAAGAGATTCCCTCGGGCGTGCAACTCGCTTTGTGGCTGTATCCGAAGGGTCAGGAACCAAAATATCGCACGCACCTGACGGCGTTTCCCGGCAAGACGGGACCGAATCTGGATATCCCGCCGAATAGCGTGATCGAGAGCCAAGGCTTCACCGTATTGAAGCAGGCCGCGATTCTGGAAAACATCCAGCCGCACATGCACCTTCGCGGCAAGGCGATGTCTCTGGAGGCGATCCTGCCGGACGGGTCCAATCAGATGATCAGCTACGTCGGCAACTTCAACTTCAATTGGATGACCAACTACATCTACGACGAAGAAGCGGCGCCGGTGTTGCCAAAAGGCACTGTGATCAAGGTCACGACGTGGCACGATAACACCAGCAATAATCCGCACAATCCTGATCCCGATCAGTGGGTCGGCTACGGGCATCGCACGGTAGATGAAATGGCTCACGCATGGGTCAACGTCACCTATATCAGCGACGAAGATTACAGCGCCTGGGCTTCGAAACATAAGCCGCCGCGCGAGACGGCCAGCGCCGGACGGTAGATGAAGCTCCTACTCCTGCTCTCTGCCGGCTTGCTTGCGTGCGCGCAGTCGCTTCCGCTCGAACCGCCCCATGAATCGGGCGCGAACATCACCGGCGCATTCGAAGGATGGTTTAAGAATCCCGACGGCAGCTTCAGTCTGCTGCTGGGGTACTTCAACCGGAACACCAAACAGGATCTGGATGTTCCCATCGGTCCCAACAACCGAATCGAGCCCGGCGGTCCCGATCGCGGGCAACCAACGCATTTTCTCGCGGGCCGCCAGTGGGGAATGTTCGTGGTGAAAGTACCCAGCGATTTCGGCTCCAACAAATTGACGTGGACGCTTACTGTCAACGGGAAGACCGCTGCAATTCCCGCCAATCTACTTCCGGACTACGAGATTTCTCCGCTGAAAGAAATAGCCGTAGGCAACACCCCTCCGGTACTGCGGTTCGATGCGCAAGGACCCTCCGTGCAGGGTCCGCAGGGCTTGACCGTGGAACGCACGACTACGCTAGCCAATCCCTTGACGCTGACCGCGTGGGTGACTGACGACGGCAAGTTCACCAACTCATCGGGTGCGCGGCCTAAGAACCTGGGTCCTCCCGTGAGGCTGCGCTGGTCAAAGTATCGCGGTCCTGGAACGGTCACGTTCGCGAAAGATCGTCCGCCTTTAGAAAATGGGAGCGCGACTACAAGCGCTCGCTTCAGCGAACCGGGAGACTACGTCCTGCACCTGCAGGTAAACGACTATTCGGGCGAGGGCGGCGGCGGGTTCCAGTGCTGCTGGACCAACGGCGAGGTTAAGGTCACCGTGAAACCCTAGCCGGCGCCGCCTGCATTCCCTTGGCTTTCAGAGTCCCCGCAACAGCCGGGCTGGACAGGAATCTCGTAAGCGCTTTGTTCGCGTCCGTATTCTTGCTGTTCTTGCTGGCGCCTATGGCGAACCCAACGTAGTGCTGCACATCTTTGGGCAGTGGTCCGACTAATTGCACGCCCGGCGCGGGCAGGATCTCACTAACCAGCGTCAGAATTATTTCGGCGGATCCGTCAGCCACCTTCGCGTTCGAAGCATCCGAGCCCTGCGCCGCGACAGTCTTCGCCTTCATCACGTCCGTGATCTTGAACTTGTCAAACATCTGGAGGATGTACTTGCGGCTCGCGCCGTTTTCCGCATAGGTGATCGACTTAGACGCAAGCAGCGCTTTCTTCAACGCGGCTGATGTCTTGATATCCGGCTTGGCCGCGCCGGCGCGAATGCCCACGCCGATTCCACAGCGGGCGATATCCATACGCGTTCCCGGATCGATTTTGGCGTCCTTCGCCAGATCGTCAATCACGTCCGCGGTAAGAATGGCGACATCGAACGCCGCTCCGTCTTCGATCCTTTTCTTGACCACGGAGGAGGTGTCGTACTCGATCATCAGCGGACGTTTGATGGTTTGCTCGGCTTGCTTTTGAAGATCGTCAAGAACGGCTTTGACCCCATTCGACGCCAAGACATGAAGCGGCGCGTTCTGCGCGGCGAGTGGAATCGCTGTGAGGACTATGGCCAACGCGAAAGATCGTTTCTTCATGGCCACAATTCTACAGCAGATGATTCGTCCGAGCAGCGGCCCCTAGAGCTTTCGCGACCACGCGATCACCGCATCGGCCACAGCGTTGGGCTGCTCCACGATAATCGCGTGCGCCGCATGCGAAACGCGCACCACGGTCACCCGCTGAGCTCCGAACTCGTCGACCAATTCGTTCCTGGCCGACGGAGGCTTGTAGGGATCGTTTTCGCCCTGGATATCGAGCAGAGGCACGTTGCCCGCCGCATAGTATTCCTTCTGCGGGGTCGCATCGCGCGCGATGATCTCCGCCGCACGCACATTCGCGTGGAATCCGGTCAACCATAGGCGAGCGTCATTCCCGGGCGCGAAAAACACGATCTTCAGGTGCTTGAGCCGCTCGGCTTCGGGCTGGGACGGATCCGTCGCGATCGCGACCGACTGCTGCACAGCCGGATCGGGATTCTTCTGCGCCGCGCCGATAAGAATCACGCCCCGAACGAGTTTCGGGAAATCGACCGCCGTCATCTTGGCGACGAAATGCCCGAACGCGTGCCCTGCGATGATCGCCGGGCCGGAATTCTCCCGCTCGATAACGCCGGCGACGTCCTTGGCAAGATCGTGCAGCGTGAGTTTCTCCATCGGGCCAGTGCTGCGGCCATACCCGCGCGGCTGCGGCCGGAGCACGCGGAATCCCGCAGCGGCGATGCGTTTTGCGGCAGGATCGAATTCCTCGGAATCGCGGCCCAGCGAGGGAAGCATCACGATCAGCGGTCCCCGCCCTTCGGCGATCACTTCGATGCTGACGTTGTCGCGTCGGACCAGCTCGCGGGTTCGTGCTTGCGGAAAAACAAGCGCAGGGAAAGCTACCGAAAGCAGGATCAGTCTGGTCATGAAACTCAGGGTAGCCGGAACGCCAACAGTTCCGCTGGATAATTCGCCGCGCCGATCGCGATCACGATGTATTGCTTCCCGTTAAGCATGTAAGTCATCGGAGTTCCGGTTTGGCCGCTGGGCATGTAGACCGCGCCTTGCTCCTTGCCTGTGGCTTTGTCGTAGGCACGCAGCATCGCGCCCTGGCGACCATCGGGAAGAGTGAATGTTCCGGGCTCGCCCGCGATCATCAGGGTTTTGGTCACCAGCAGCCCGATCGTGTTGCTCGCGCGGCCCGTGCGCGGAATGTTCAGGCCCTTGAGCGACGGCAGATTGCGGACATTATCGGGCGTCTCCGCGTTCGCGATCTTCCACAGAATCTCGCCCTTACTCATGTCGATGGCGACAATGCTTCCCCATGGCGGCTTGACCAGCGGCATGCCTTGCACGCGAAGAGCTGGCGCCTCGCCGGCAGGTGCCGCGCTTCCTCCCACCCACGCGAACTCGGTTCGCGCCGGATCGCCGGGAACCAGACCGTTCGTGACCATTCCCGTCGACGCGTGCACATACAGGATGTGCGATTCCGGATCGTAGGATCCACCCGGCCAGTTGGTCACGCCTGTGGTCAGGATCGTGCCGAACGGCCCTTCCGGTTTGCTCACGACGATGGGAGTGAAAATCGGGCCGATCCTGTACTTCGAGACGATCTTCAGTGCCTCGGCTCGGATCTCCGGCGTGAAGTCGATCAGATCGTCAACGGAAGGAATGCCCGCAACGCCATATGCGGGAGGCTTCGTAGGCATCGGTTGAGTCGGTGAATACCATTCCCCTGGCACGTCGCCCTTGGGTACTGGTTTTTCCTCGATAGGCCAGATGGGCTTGCCAGTGGCGCGATCGAACGTATAGAGAATCCCTTGCTTAGTCGGCTGCGCGACGGCCTTCACGGTCCGTCCATTTATGGTGATGTCAATCAGCATGGGCGCGCAGGGGATATCGAAATCCCAGATTCCGTGATGCACCAGTTGGTAATGCCATTTGCGCTGGCCGGTTTTCAGATCGAGCGCCACGACGCTCTCTCCGAAGAGGCCGTTTCCCGGCCGATGTCCGCCATACTCATCGCCGGTAGGAAGCTCTACCGGGATGAACGCCATCTCCAGATCCGGATCGACGCTGATCTGGCCCCATACGCCGGCATTGCCGGTAGTCTCGGCGGAATCTTTCTCCCAGGTATCGTGCCCGAATTCGCCCGGCCGCGGAATCGTGTGGAAGATCCACAAGCGCTTTCCCGTGCGGGCGTCGTACCCGCGCACGTATCCATTCACGTTGTGTTTCACTTTCGGCGAACCCGACGCCCGGTGAGCCGCGCCGATGATCACCACGTCACCGGCAACCACAGGCGTCGCATGCAGGCCGACTTCGCCCGTCTCCAGGTCGATTACCTGATCGTCATCGAGTTTCAGATCGACAACGCCGTTTCGGCCGAAACCAGGGACCGGATTGCCGGTCTTGGCGCTGAGCGCGATCAGACGGTAGCCCGGCGTGACATAGAGAATCCGATCTTCGCGACCATCAGTCCAATACGCCAAACCGCGGCCCGAGAGCTGCCGAGGAGCATTGTCCCCGCGCAGGCCTTCGTACTCGCTGTGCATCCACAGAATTTCGCCGGTCGCGGCATTCGCCGCCACCACCGCTCGGCGCGTTCCAGCGGTCGTGTATAGGACGCCTTTGACCATCAACGGAGTTGACTGAAGATTGGTTTCCGGGCGCGGGCCGAAGTTGTCGGTCTTGAGCCTCCAGGCCACCTGGAGCTTGCTGAAATTCCCGGCGTTGATCTGGTCGAGCGGAGAATAATGCGTGTTGCCGAGGTCGGCGCCGTAGGTCGGCCACTCGCCGTTCGTGGCTCCCATCTGCGCGAAAAGGGGCACGGTCAAGAGCAAGGATAGTATTTGCCGCATGAATCCTGGCGGGGATTATATCAGCTCCTCTCTCGTAATTTTCTGCAAGAATAGCTGCATGAGGATTTCCTTCGCGCTTCCGCTTTTGGCAGCCGCCCTCGCGAATCTGCCCGCGCTCCAGGCTCATCATTCCTTCGCCGCCGAGTTCGATACGGCCAAGCCGGTCAAGATGACCGGAACCGTCACCAAGGTGGAATGGCAGAATCCGCACATCTGGTTCTACGTCGACGTCAAAGGAGACGACGGCAAGGTCACCAACTGGGGATTTTCCGGCGGCGCGCCCGGTCAGTTACAGCGGCGCGGCATCGCCAAAAAGGTGATCCAGGAAGGCATGACCGTCACCGTGGAAGGATTCCGCTCGAAAGACGGCTCCAACAACGCCAACGGAGCTCGCGTGACTTTTCCCGACGGGCGAAGCGTATTCACTGCCGGTTCGGAAGACCGCGCGCCTGGCGATGGGAAGGGCAAATAGGTGAACAAGCTCAGCTTGATTCTCGCGTTCGCCGCCTGCGTGCCGGTCCTCAGCGGCCAGAGCAACGGGAGCGGCCAAACCAAGGGAATTCCTCGCACGCCCGAAGGCACGCCGAATTTCAGCGGCACCTACGAATGGCCCAAGGCTCTCAGCGGCGAGCAATGCCGCTGCTCGGCGACCATCTTCGACCGCAAGCTTTTTGCGCCTTTCAAGCCCGGCGGCGAGCCGTTCTACGAAGCTCCCACGGGCGATCCGCGGCACGATGAGCCGCGCGACTTCTGCATGCCCGCCGGATTCCCTTCGGGGATGCTCTCAGCCAACGCGATGCAGTTCTTTCAGACCAAGGACTACCTGATCATCGTGCATGAGTTCCAAAGAATGACGCGCGTGATTCCGCTCGACGGCCGCAAGCATCGCGAGGACATCGAACCCTCCTACTATGGCGATCCCGTCGGCCACTGGGAAGGCGACACGCTGGTGATCGAGACCACCAACTTTAAACGTTGGGGTCTGGATGATTACTTCTACACGAACCCGAAGGAATATCGCATGCACAGCGACGCGCTCAAGACGATTGAGCGGATCAGCTGGAAAAATCCGAAGACGATTGCTTACAACCTGACTATCGACGATCCCAAGACCTTCACTGCCGCGTGGTCGCAACCGTTTGAGATCGCTGCCAAGCCCGAGTGGGAATCGGCAGGCCTGTACGAGTACGTCTGCGAAGAGAACAACCGCTGCCCCGGCGGCAAGTGTACCGGCAAGTAACTACCGGATTTCGATGTAATCGAGCGCAGCGGTCTCGCCGCTGTCGGGTGTCCCTTCGATCCGGATCTCGTCACCAGGTTGCAGGGCGACTCCTTCGATCACACGCAGAGCGGATGACGAACCGTCGATCTTCCGCGTGGGAACGCGATCGTTCGCCGCCCACTCGCCAATCACTTTATTTGCGACGAGCGCGCGAAAGCGTGAGACCCCCGTGTTCGTATCGAAGTAGCGAACGCGTATGGCAAATACGCCACCCGAGCCGCTATATCGAAACGTCGCCGCGCACGATGCCGACGTGCACTCGACCGCTTTGCCTCCGGAAGCCGCCTCCCAGGGCGTAACATCGATCAGCTTATAGCCGTCGAGGCTGGCGGATTCCGCTTCCATGCGTCCCGGATAGTTGCCGACTCGCCCCTTCGCATCGGGAATTCCGGAAGCTCGCAGGAACCAGTTCGAGACCGCATCGCGCCACACTTCGGCTTGGCCTGCCTGATATTCAAGCTGCGAGAGCACTTCCCCATAGCGCTGGTCATCCACTCGGCCCTGCAGCGATTTCCAGTCGCGTACATATTGGTTCACAGCGTCCGCCCCCGCATAATGCGAATCGTAGAGATACTGGACCACCGTTTTTCCGGAATGCAGCATGTAGGTGTACGGCACGTGATGCATGAAGAGCAAAAGATCGTCCGGGCAGGTCGCGAGCGACTCATAAATGCGCGCTACGGCGGGAGTGTATTGGCCGATGTACCCGGTCCCAGTCGCCACGGTGCGATCCATGCCGACGCCTCGGTTGTCGCCGTCAGAATCGGCGCGATGCCACTGGCCCCATCCATTGCGCTCGGAGGCTTCCACCGCAACGCCGTAGTGATTGCCAACGATATCGGTCAGCGTCTGCAAGCCCAGCGGGCCTGTGTAATTTTCGTAGGTGCGCCACGAATTGAGTTGGATATTCGTGATCGTCTGAATCACTTTGGGATCATTTCCGAAGGTCAACCGTGTCCATTCTTCGGCGATTTGCCGGGCACTTAAATCGGGATTCCACGCCAGCCTTCCGAACCCGTAGAGATTCGCCTGCGACAGGTGATTGCCGAACCAGTTATCGTCCAAGCCCACATTCGAGACGCCCACGACGGCGTTCACCCGCGATTTCACCGGCGTCGCCCGATCCCCCACGCGCAGGTCGAAATCGAGGGCCTCTTTCCACATTGGGACGAGGAAGACCGTGTGTCTCGCCTGCCCCATGTACTCTTGCGTGATTTGCAGCTCGATCGCTTGCTTGGTTTTCGCGAGCGTCCCGAACAGCGGCGAAATGGGCTCGCGAACCTGGAAATCGATGGGACCGTTCTTGATCTGGATCACGACGTTATCGTCGAACTTGCCGTCTAGCGAACGGAAGTTGTCGTCCGCCGCGCGGGCGCGATCGTTCTTCAGATTGCGCCAGTCCATTTTGTTGTCGTAGACGAAGCCGCGGTAGAAGATCATCCCGCCGTGCGGCTTCAGGGCGCGCGCGACCACGTTGGCCGCATCGGCGTGCGTTCTCCCATACGCCGAAGGACCCACGCGGCCCTCCGAATCAGCCTTGATGATGAAGCCGCCCAGGTCGGGCACGGCGCGATAAAGTTCGTCGGTCTTCGCCTTCCACCACGCAATGACTCTCGGGTCCAGCGGGTCGAACGTATCTAGGCCGTCGATCTTCTGCGGGCTGCCGAAATCGACCGACAGAACCGTCCGGACTCCCCATGGCCGCAGCGTGTTCGCGATCTTCACGATCTCCGGCAAGAAGTCCGATGCCAGGATGCGCGGATTCACGTTGACGTTGTTGATCGACGTGCCGTTGATGCCCAGCGACGCGAGCATCCGTCCGTAATCCCTGACGCGCTTTAGATCCGCGCGCGCGGCCCCGTTGTCCCAGAAAATCGAACGGCCGCCATATCCGCGCTCGATCGAGCCATCGAGATTGTCCCACTGATTCACCCAGCGGACGGGAACGCGCGGCTCGCTCTTTTCATCCAGCGTTGTGACGGATTCGCCCAGCGCGATCTTACGCAACAGCGCGAAAGCGCCGTAGAGCACTCCCCGATCATCGGCTCCCGTGATGACAATCTTCCCAGCGGTGGTTTTCAACTGGTACCCGTCAGGTTTTAGATTAGGAGCGGCGCCGCCCAGCACGATCGCCTGAGCTTTGGGAGTTCGAAAGCCGCGAAGAAGCTCCTGGCGTGCCCTTTCGAGCAGGGCGGAATTACCCATGATCGTGACGACCGGGACGACACCAGACGATGGGTATCGCAGCCAGGCATCGTAGCCCGTGTCAGCGAAGAGCGGACCGGCAAAGAGACTAAGAACCAACGCCCAGCGCAAGATATCCTCCATCCACTGCGAGGCACTGACCGGTAATGAAACTCGCGCCATCCGATGCCAGCAGCACGGCTGCGCCCACCAATTCTTGCGGCTCACCGAAGCGTCCCATCGGAGTGCGCATCAACAACTCCCGGCCCCGCGGAGTTCCCATGATGGTCGAGCGATTCAGGTCCGTTGGGAACACGCCCGGCGCGATGGCGTTCACGCGAATTCCGTCGTTGGCCCACTCACACGCCAGGGTTCGGGTCAGCGAAATAATCGCGGTTTTCGCCGCGGAATACGCAGCCACCTGATAAAACGCACCGAATGAACTCAGCGATGCGATGTTGATAATCCGGCCATCCCCGCTCGCCTTTAGCGCGTCATAGAAACTTTGGCAGGCGCGCAGGGCGCCGTTCAGATGCGTGTCGATCACGGACGACCATTGCTCTTCCATAACTTCGATGGTCGGCTGCCGGATCACGTTCCCCGCGGCGTTCACCAGGATGTCGACGCGGCCCAGATGCTTCAGCACGGTATCGCGCAGCTTATCGATCGATTGCCGATCGTGCACGTTCGCCGGGTGCACCAGCGTCCTGCGGCCGAGCGCCTTGATTTCCTCGCACGCGGTCTCGACCAGTTCTTTACGTCGGCCGCTGGGAACCACGTCCGCGCCGTGCTGCGCTAAGCCGATCGCGATGGCGCGGCCTAATCCCGACGTCGCTCCCATCACGACTGCAACCCGGCCGCTCAAATCGAAAAGGCTCGGCATGTCAACAAGGGATCTCCACGCGAATTGCGCGGATCTCGCGGAGGCGCATTCAGAGATTATCCTTCACCGGCCGTCTGCGTGTGCTCGGCTTCCTGTTCGAGTGTTCTTCTCGATTGCAGCCGGCGAGCCAGCAGCCAGCACAACAGTGCCCACACCGCGCCAGCGGCCCAACCCGCCAGGACATCGGTGGGCCAATGCACGCCCAGGTACACACGGGTGACGCCGACCGCGAACGTCAGAAAGATCGCCACCAGGAGAAAATACGATTTAAGACGCTTGCGCTCCTGAGATCGCGCAAGCAGCGCGCCGAGAGTCAAATACGTCACCGCCGACATCATCGAGTGTCCGCTGGGAAAGCTCGCGCCTGAAAAATAAGCGGAATAGGGGACGAGGTCCGGGCGAGGACGATGGAACATGTCTTTCAAGATCGTTCCTGTGACCGTACCGCCGAGCACGGATCCACAGACGAAAAACGCCATGTGTCTCTTGCCATCCAGCGACAGAAATCCCGCTGCGATGAGCGTGACGATGGTGAGCACCGCGGTGCCGCCCAAAGATGTAACGTCGCGCGCGGCTTCTTGCACAAACCGCGGGCCCAACGGCTCGCGAGTGTCGCTGTGGCGAAAGGCCAGCAGCAATCGCTCATCGAAAGCCTGGGTCCCGCCTTCACGAACCTCATCGGCGAGAAGCGCGAATCCCCATACGCCGGCCACGATGCCTGCCAACGCTAACAACACGGCCATTTCGTGGCCGCCCAGCCACGTCAAAGGGTGGAAGCCGCGGTGCCTGGGCGATCGTGACGTGGAATGTCCCACTGCCCTATTGTCGCCCGTGTCGCGGCGGAACTAAGTCCCGCGCTCGAAGAGCACCTTCGCGGGCTTCTGTGGAACGTAGCGTAGTCCGAACTGCTCGGTTGCGCACCGTTGTATATGCGCGACCGCTTCCGCCGGCGAATCAGTCAACAGGACAGCCTCCAGGTCCGGCTCCGAAATGGCCCCATTCGCCAGAAGGGATTGCCGTACGAATGTGATCAAGGGCGACCAGTATTCGACGCCCAACAAAACCACCGGGAAATTTTTAATCTTGCCCGTCTGGATCAAAGTCATGACTTCGAACAGCTCGTCCATGGTCCCGAATCCTCCCGGCGCCGCGACGAATCCGTAGGAGTACTTCACGAGCATTACTTTCCGAACGAAGAAGTATCGGAACTCGACAAACTTATCGAGATACGGGTTCGGCTTTTGCTCTTGCGGAAGGACGATGTTGCAGCCAATCGAGACGCCGCGGGCATCTTTCGCTCCGCGATTCGCGGCTTCCATCAAACCGGGCCCGCCGCCTGTCATCACCGTAAATCGCGCTCTGGCGATTCTTGCCCCAAGGTCCCGAGTGAGCACGTAGTAGGGATGGTCCGGTAGGAATCGTGCCGATCCGAACACCGTAATGCATGGTCCGACAAAATGCAGCGATCGGAAGCCGTAGATCAGCTCCCAAAAGATGCGGAATGCACGTCCAAGTTCGAATCCGCGGCCGCGAGGGCCTTCCAGGAAGAGTTCTTCTTCAGGATCCGCAGCGGTTTTCCCCCACTTTGAATCGGGGACTTCGGGCTCTGCGAGTTGTTGTGCCGGCATAAGGGTTCTTCCCAACGATAACCCTTTGCAGTCGGACGCGTAGCCACTTAGAATCCTCAACGCGACAATAAAAAAGGGGCTCCGAGGAGCCCCTTTCTGAACATCTGCCTTCCTAGAAATTCAGGCGCCGTCTAGCCAGGCCGAACGCGATTAATCCAGAACTCAGAAGTAACCACGCGCCAGGTTCCGGTGTTCCCGACACGATTTGATTCGCGCGGGTAACTTCCTCCAGTGAGAACCATGCCGACGTGCCATTAGCGATTCCAGCGCACGATGCCAGACTCGCAGTGGTACAACCCAGATTCACGGTACCCGATACGCCTCCCGAGGCGATATTGCTGAAGAGAACGCCCGGGCCGCCATAATGATTAGGATCCACGGCTGTAGCCGGACAGGAGATAAACGTACAGGCTCCATCTCCGTCAAATCCGAATAGATCGGTGGCGGGGTTACTAGCGAGAGAAATCGACTTCAACACGCCACCCGAGCTGTTCAGGATGCCGAAAAGCGTATCTTCTACTCCATCGTATGGACCAATGGGATTGTTTGCGGCATTCGTTCCGTCGGTGCTGAAGAAACCTGTGGCGACACCCGACCCATTCACGGATGTAACCGTGATCAAAATGGCACATCCCGGGTCGGCGCCCACCGCCGGACATTGCGTAAGCAATGTAGCATGCGCAGTTGCGCCTGCACATACACCCAACACTGCGAGAAGCAGGGATCTCAATTTCATGAATTTCCTCCGAAGTTTTTTTGACCTAGTATGCGGATGCGATCCAGCCGCGTCCGACAGGTAACGTTAACCCGGAAAGGAAAAAGTTGATTGTAGGAGTGCCCCTACACTAATGGTTAGCGGGAATAGTCGCTGAGTCTAGAACAGGGGTTAGCATGTGACTACTCTCCAGGCATCGGCCTAAGCTTTCGACCCCGTCAGCCACTCCATGAAGCTCGATCCGACGTTCGTGAACTCGAACGCGTGCAGTCCCAGGTGAGCCGCCAGTTCCTTGCAAACCGCGATTCCGCGGACGCTATTGCCTTTCGCATCGAGCCTCGGCGAGTAGACGGAAATTCCCAATTGGCGATTCACCACCGCGACAATACCTCCGCCCACGCCGCTCTTCGCCGGAAGGCCGACCCGGTAGGCCCATTCGCCGGCGTAATCGTAGAGTCCGCACGTGAACATCACTGCCAGAACATCCTTGACGTATTCCAGTCCGAAGACCTGCTGCCTGGTCACCGGGTTGATGCCCATGTTCGCCAGCGTGGCCGACATCATCGCCAGATCCTGACAATTCACCTTGAGAGAGCATTGCGCGAAATACTGGTGCAGCGAATGATCCACGGCCGCGTCGATAATGCCGCAGTTCAGCATCAGGTAGGCGATCGCGCGATTACGATTCCCGGTCTCGGTCTCCGAGGCGAGCACCGCCTGGTCGATCTCCAGCTTGCGGCCCGCGGCCTGTCCCATCTTGTCGACGAAGTGCCGAACACCGCAGTCGCGCGAGGATTTCTTGATCAGGGAAGAAATCGCGATGGCCCCAGCGTTGATCATCGGATTGAACGGGCGCATTGTCTTGGGTTCCAGCTCGATGGAGTTAAACGCATCGCCGCTCGGCTCGACACAGACCTTCTGGAGCACCGCGTCCCGTCCGAATTCCTCCAGCGCCATCAGGAAAGCGAAAGGCTTGCAGATCGATTGGATCGTGAACTCCTTTTCGAAGTCGCCTACGGAAAACACCTGGCCGTCCACGGTCGTCAGGCTGATCCCGAAATCGTCGGGCTTGACCTTGGCCAGCTCGGGAATGTAGCTGGCCACCTCCCCATCGCGAACGTCTTTGTATTTCTCGTAAACGTTCTGAAGAGTCTCTTGGATGTGAGTTGTCGTCGTCGGGGTCATACGGTGTGCTCCACTGAGCGAGTGGCGCACAAGCATGACTTTGCCTGTAACTTTGACGGGATGGCTCGCCGAGAATGCCAGTCTATCGGGAATCCTAAGTCACGTCCAATCAAAACTTTGGATCACTGGGCAAGCATTCTTCTATAGGGTGCCGGCGATGCTTAGAGTTGTTCTTTATATTGCTCCAGGGCGACCTTGACCAGTTGTGCGCGCGTCCGCACGCCGAGCTTGTCGAACAACTGCCGCAGCGAAGCCTTCACGGCCCCTTCCGAAATATCGAGCTGCGCGGCGATGTCCTTGTTGGTCAGGCCGTGGAAGATGAAACGGAGCACGGTTTTGTCGCGATCCGTGAGTTTCGGCTGGTTCTGCGGCTTGGTCTGATCCACGGACCGGAACAAGGAACTGAGGTAGTCCTTTTCGATGCAAACTTCGCCCGCGGCGACCTGGCGGATGGCATCGCAAAGTTTTTCGGTGGAATGCTGCTTATGCAGGATACCGGCCACGCCTGCCTGAACCAGTTGAACCGCTTGAGGTCCGCTGATCCCTGCTGTGACCACCAGAATCTGCCCATCGAAACCGTTCTTCTTGGCATTGGTGACGAAGTCCAACGCCCGTTCGGGCCCCAGATCAACATCCAGCAGGACCATGGTCGCGCCGCTTTTCTTGAGCACGCTCAACGCCTGTGCCGAGCTAGAGCATTGCGCCACCACCTTGAGCCCGGGTTCCTTCTCCAGAACTCGCGCCAATCCCTGGCGAAACATTTCGTGATCGTCCAGAAGCAGCAGGTTTATCGTTTGCGCTGCGGTGTTATCCAAATCCGACTCCCTTCTTAAACTACCTGCAATTCCACAACGAAGCGCGAGCCTCTTTCAGAAGGCTCGAACCTCAACTCGCCGCCATAGCTGCGCACCACGGCGCGTGACACATAGAGACCAAGCCCAGTTCCCTCCGCTCCAGGCTGAAAGGGCTGGAACAGGCATTCCGGCGACGCCACGCCCGGACCCGAATCCTGAACGCGAACGTAGGCCCGCCGGTCTTTGACGGACACCGATACGCACAACTCACGCGTATCGCTGTGCCGAACCGCCCTATGGCTGTTGCGGGCCAGGTTCAATAAGGCCTGCAGCAAACCCGACGGATCCGCCAATACGGCCGGGACGCATTCAGGCAATTGCCAATGCACCACTCCGTCGCATTCCCGCCAGTCGGGTTCGATCACAATCCGAAGATTATCGAGCACGGACTGCAACGGCACTTCCTCTAGTTGGTCGGGCGCGCGCGCATCCAACTCCATCCGCGCGATCCTATCCAGGCCGGTGATCAGAGTTGAGAATCCTTTGAAATCTTCATCCTGGGATAAGCCCAGCTTCTCCTCGACGTTCGCCCGGAGGAGCGATAGCGCCCCGCATAAGTTGCGCACCTCATGCGACACGGCCGCCGCGGCGATGCGATTCGACCTGCGTAGAAGCCGGAGATTCTGCTCTTCGCGGTCGCGCATCTCCTCCGAGGAGTCCACGACGATGGCGGCCAGCCGCATCCCCTCGGGAGCCCGGTATGACGAGAACCATGTGTCGGCAAGGAAGATTTCTCCCGTTTCGCGGCAGCCCTGACATTTGGCCGCGGTGCGAAAGCCCTCGACGCTGCCAACGCCAAGAGCGTCCGCGAGCAGTGGGATGTAGGGTGCGATCGGCTGGTCCACAAGAGTCTTCCCTTCCGGGATCATGAATAAGGCATTCGCGGCTTTGTTGGCCGCGAGCACGATACCCCGATGGTCCAGCGTCAGAATCGCGGCGGGGCTGCTTTCGACAAGCAATTTCACCTGCTCTTCGGCCTCGCGCCGCAAAGCCTGCTCTCGCTTGAGAATGGCCAGGTGATCCACTGCCCGTCGTCGGTTGTGCACCACGGCGACCACGAACAAACCGGAGACAAAATATGCAAGCAATGCGAACGTGAACCTCAAGATCGCTTCCGCATCGGTAGCGGGCGTGTCGAACCAGGATCGAAGGAATGCGCATACTGCGGCCAGCAGGAAGATCTCGACCGGGCCGCACGCAATCGCTCCAATCATCATGGGCAAAATATAGAGAACGCCGAGGGAAACAGCCGCACCCAACTCCCGGTCGGTAAAGGCGATCAGCACAACCAAGGGCACGACAATTGAGACCACCTTGAACCGTCCTGCTCTAAGACAGGTTTCGATTGTCTGCTCCCATAACGTCCGTAGGCGGCTGCGCACTATAAGCCGATCCTACCGTACCGCCGGGAACATCCGGTGGTTCCGATGGCTACAGAGTTGTTTCGAAAGAAAGGCTCCCGGCAGGCCCCGGGACGTAAGAGAAACTATCAACCTGGCGATCATCCCAGGGAGGCACTGGAGTAGGCTATCTTTCTTTTGGCCACATAGGACTATCTTTAGAAATCGGAATCGGAATCGCTTTGGATCGTCATTGAAATTATTGATTGGACCCTTCAAGATAGGGACCCTACACTACAAATTCACTGCATCAGCTGCTCGCCACGTTCTGCCAGCAGTTTCCAATTCAGTCATCTCTAAAGGCGGTACACGAGGAGCCATGAATTTACTTTCTAAACGGACGCATATTTTCACAAGACTGTTGTTGACGCTCGTCCTGGCGATGACGTTCGCCAATGCGATATTGGCGCAATCGGCCGCGCCTGCACCCACGGAAACACAGGCGGCGGCACCGGCGGCGTCGTCGTCCGCAACCCCGGCAGATATCGCCAAGAAGCTCGACGATCTCGACAAAGCCACCAAGAACGCGCAGATGTCCGGCGACAATTCGTGGATGTTGACCAGCTCCGCGCTGGTGCTGATGATGACCGGCCCCGGGCTGGCGCTGTTCTACGGCGGCCTGGTGCGCAAGAAGAATGTGCTCGGCACAATGATGCACAGCTTCATCCTCATGGCGACCGTATCCGTCATTTGGGCAATTATCGGCTACAGTCTGTGTTTCGCCGAGGGCTCTGCATTTATAGGCGATTTTCGTTACGTGTTCTTACGCGGCGTCGGCGCGGATCCGAACGCGGACTACGCGGGGACGATTCCGCAGCAGACCTGGATGATTTACCAGTTGATGTTCGCGATCATTACTCCGGCGCTGATCTCCGGGGCGTTCGCCGAGCGGATGAAGTTCTCCGCAATGCTGCTCTTCATGACGCTGTGGTCGTTCTTCATCTACTTCCCGATGGCGCACATGGTCTGGGGGAAGGGTGGATTCCTGTCGGGAACTCTGGGAGGCGTGATCCCTGCGTGGGACTTCGCGGGCGGCACGGTGGTTCACATTACGTCGGGAGTTTCGGCGCTGGTGTGCGCGCTCTACATCGGCAAGCGTAAGGGCTATCCGCATGAATCGATGCGCCCGCACAGCGTGGTCCTGAGCGTGATCGGCGCCTGCCTGCTGTGGGTGGGCTGGTTTGGATTCAACGCCGGCAGCGCCCTCAACGCCGGACCGCTCGCAACCAGCGCATTCATCGTGACGCACTTTGCGACCGCTGCGGCCGTGATCGGCTGGATGCTGGTGGAATGGATGGTGGTCGGCAAGCCGAGCGTGCTAGGTGCGATATCGGGCGCGGTAGCTGGCCTGGTGGCCATCACACCCGCCTCGGGATTCGTGAAACCCATGCCTGCGATGCTGATCGGCTTCGCCGCCGGTGTCGTCTGCTATTTGATGGTGAGCAAGGTGAAGCAGATGTTCGGCTACGATGACGCGCTGGACGCGTTCGGAGTGCACGGGATCGGCGGAACGCTGGGCGCGATCCTGACCGGCATCTTCGCCACGAAGGAAGTCAACGACCTCCGAATGGGCAAGCCCATGGGCCTGATCGACGGCGACGCCGGCCAGGTGATGAACCAACTCATCGCGGTGGCCATTTCCTGGGGGATCGCGATCGTGGGGACGCTGATCATCCTGAAGATTTGCGATGTGGTGATGGGAGTTAGGGTCAACGATCAGGATGAGACCCAGGGTCTCGACCTCAGCATGCACGGCGAAGAAGGCTACAACCTCGAGAGCTAAGAGTTACCAATGATAAAGCTCGAAGCGATCATTCAACCGCACAAGCTGGAGGCCGTGAAGGCGGCTCTACTCGAAATCGGAATAGACGGCATGACCGTGACCGAAGTACGCGGTCACGGCCGGCAGAAGGGACACAAGGAAGTGTATCGAGGCATGGAGTACAACGTGGATCTTCTGCCCAAAATGAAGTTGGAGATCGTAATCCCGAACGCGCGCCAGGAAGAAGTGATCCGGAAGCTGGTGGACGCGGCCAAGTCTGGAGCCATCGGCGACGGCAAGATTTTCGTCACCGAGATCGCCGACGCGGTGCGCATCCGCAACGACGATCGAGGCGAGTCGGCGATCTAAGGCAATCCCGAAGTCCCGAGCATGCTGCCCGGAGGTATACTGCTTCCATAACCGGGCAGCATGACAGACGATGCAGCATTTTGGCACCGCATTCAGTTCGCTTTCACCATCGTTTATCACTATCTGTTTCCGCAATTGACGATGGGGCTGGCGTGGTTCCTGGTGGCCTGGAAGTGGCTCCAGTTACGCACCGGGGATAACCGCTACGGCGATGCAGCGCGCTTGTGGACTCGCATCTTCGGCATTAACTTCGCCGTGGGAGTGGTCACCGGCATCCCCATGGAATTTCAGTTCGGCACGAACTGGTCGAGCTTTTCCAAGTACGCGGGGGGCGTCATCGGCCAATCGCTCGCCATGGAAGGCATGTTCTCGTTTTTCTTCGAGAGCGCGTTCATCGGCGCAATGGTGTGGGGCGAAAAGCGCCTGGGCCCCCGGAATCACTTTTTGGCGACGCTGGGTGTCGCGCTGGGAAGCTGGCTTTCCGGCTTCTTCATTCTGGTCACCAACGCGTTCATGCAGGCGCCCGCAGGATACGCGTTTGCAGCCGATGGGTCGTTGCGCCTGGCAAGTTTGAGCTACTTTCTACTGAACCGCTGGGCGCTCGTCGAATTCGTCCACAACCAGTGCGCAGCGATCGTGACCGGATCGTTCGCCATCTCCGCCGTCGGAGCGTTTTACGTTCTGCGTGGCGATCATGGAAACCAGGGCCGCTTATTTTTAAAGTGGGGCGCGGCCGCAGGACTCGCGGCGTCGATAATCGTGGCGTTTCCCACGGGCGATGCGCAAGCCAAGATGGTCGCGAGGCTCCAACCGACCGCGCTCGCCGCTATGGAAGGTCGTTTTCAAAGCGGCCCGATGGCGGAGATCACGCTGATCGGCCAACCTAACGTTCAGAAGCGGCAGCTCGACAATCCGATCCGCGTGCCGGGCATGCTGAGTTTCCTCGCTTTCGGAACCTTTCATAGTGACGTCCCCGGGCTCGGCGCATTTCCGGAAGATACATGGCCTCCGAATATCGAACTGCTGTACTACTCCTTTCATGTGATGGCGGGCTTGGGGACGCTGTTCATTCTTCTCATGGCGCTCGCGAATCTGCAGCAGATCCGCGGCCGTCTGGAATCGAGTCGTCGGCTCTTGTGGATTCTGATGCTCGCGTTTCCCTTCCCTTTCATCGCCAACACCGCCGGATGGATGACGGCCGAACTCGGACGCCAGCCGTGGCTGGTGTACGGACTGTTCCGTACTCGCGATGGGTACAGCGCGGCCGTCAGTTCAGGTGCGACGCTGTTCACGCTCATCGGCTTCGCAGGCTTGTACTTCGTCGTGGGCTTGCTCTACGTCTTCCTGGTGGGACGTGAAGTGCTGCATGGTGTCGGCCCGGAAATGGAACACGCCTGATGGTCGAACTGTGGTTCGCGATCGTGTGCCTGATGCTGGTGATGTTCGCTGTGCTGAACGGCTGGGACTTTGGCGCCGGCGCGCTGCACTTCATCGCTGCGCGAAATCAGGACGAACGGCGCGCGTTGATCGCCGCGATCGGCCCGCTGTGGACCTGGAATGAGGTCTGGCTGGTTGCAGGCGGCGGAGTGCTCTTCGTAGCGTTTCCCCGCGTGCTGGCGATTTCCTTCCCGGCGTACTACCTGGCGCTGTTTCTGGTTCTGTGGACCTTGATCCTTCGGGGCATCGCCCTTGAAGTCCGCGGACTCATCGACTCCGGGCTATGGCGCGCCTTCTGGGACACCGCGTTCGCAGGCGCGAACATACTGTTGGCGATTCTCTTCGGAGCCGCCATCGGTAACGTAGTTCGCGGCATGCCACTGCAAGCGGATGCTCCGCTCAGCCTGCCCCTGTTTACCGATTTCGGCGTGCGCGGCGCGTTGGGGATCCTCGACTGGTACACGGTTTCGGTGGCTGTCTTCACGCTGGTATGCCTCTGCGCACACGGCGCGTCTTATCTGGCGCTGAAGGCTGAAGGAGAAGTGTACGGACGAGCGAAGACGCTGACGAAGTGGTTATGGCCGGCCGCGGTCCTCTTGCTCGTCGCAGTGAGCGTGGAAACGTACTACGTCCGCCCGGAGCTGTTCACGCGCATGGCCGACCGGCCGCTGGCATGGCTCGCGCTTCTGTTCACAGTGGGAGGAATGGCCGCGATGCTAAGCGGACCCCATTCCGGCTCGGAAGTTCGAACCTTCTGGGGAGGATGCGTCTTCATCGCGGGTCTTCTGGGCAGTGCCGCCGCGAGCCTCTTTCCAGTGATTCTCTATTCGACCGTCTCCGGGCAGTATTCAATCACGGCGTACAACGGCTCATCCGATGTGAGCAGCTTGCGCGAGGCGACCCACTGGTGGCCGGTGGCATTCGTGTTGAGCTTCGTCTACTTCTGGTTCGTCGGGAAGCACTACCGCGGCCGCGCCCAAGCGTCGGATTACGGCCACGATCCACAATAGAGGGGATGACCCTCAGCGAAAAAGCAGTTCTGATCACCGGCGCAAACGGCGGGCTCGGCACTGCCGTGACGAAAGCGTTTCTGGATGCCGGCGCGCGAGTTTCCGGCGTCGCAAGGAAGATTCAGAACTCCGAATTTCCGCATCCCAATTTCATAGGAACGTCGGCCGAACTCGGCAGCGCCGATGCTGCACGCGCCGTGGCGTCCGCGACGATCGCAAAATGGGGAAAACTCGACGTGCTGGTGCATCTGGTCGGCGGCTTCGCGGGAGGCAAGTCCGTGATCGACACCGACGACGCCATGCTAGATCAGATGCTTGACGTTAATCTGCGAGCCGCGTTTCACATGTTCCGCGCTGTGCTTCCGGATATGCGCACGCAGGGCGCTGGCCGCATACTTGCGATCGGCAGCGGGACCGCCGTGGATCCGCAGCCTATGCTCGGTGCTTACTCGGCATCGAAAGCGGCTCTGGTTTCGCTGGTTCGCACCGTCGGGCTCGAAAACAAAGACCGCGGGATTTCGGCCAATGTGATTCTTCCCGGAACCATGGATACTCCGGCGAATCGCGCGGCCATGCCCGCGGCCGACCCGGCGAAATGGGTGCAGCCCGCGCAGGTCGCCAGTCTGCTGCTCCACCTGGCTTCGGACGACGCCTCGCAGATTAGCGGCGCCGTAATCCCGATTCTCGGCGGCGACCTTTAGGGCGGTATAATGCAGTTGTAGTCGCTGAAATCGGCTTTATCCCCAGCCCTAGTTAAAGACCCTTATTTTGATCTCCGTAAACGACGTTTCCATGCGCTTCGGCGCGCGTATTTTGTTTGAAGACGTAACCACGACGTTCCAGCAGGGACGACGCTACGCGATTACCGGCCCCAACGGATCCGGCAAGTCGACGTTCATGAAAATCCTGACCGGCGAAATCGAGCCTTCCAAGGGCTCCGTCACGCGGCCGAAAAAGATCGGCATTCTGCGCCAGGATCAGTTCGCGTTCGATGAATTTCGCGTGCTGGACACCGTGATCATGGGGAACGCCCCACTGTGGGATGCGTTACAGGAACGCGAAGTCTTCTATGCGAAGGCGGACCTGACCGACGAAGACGGCATGCGCCTGGGCGAACTCGAAGGAATCGTCGGAGATAACGGCGGCTACACGGCCGAATCCGACGCCGCTACGCTGCTTCAAGGCCTGGATATCCCCGAAGAACTGCATGAACGCAAGATGGCCGAATTGCAGAGCGGCCAGAAAGTGCGCGTGCTGCTGGCCCAGGCGCTCTTCAGCAATGCGACAGTTCTGCTGCTGGACGAGCCGACGAACAACCTCGATCTCGAGTCGGTGCACTGGCTGCAGAGATATTTGATCGCCTACACCGGCTGCCTGCTGGTCATTTCCCACGATCGCCACTTCCTGAACGAAGTGTGCACGCACACCGCGGACATCGACTACCAAAGCATCATCACCTACACCGGCGCCTATGACGAAATGGTGCTGGCGAAGACCCAGATTCGCGCGCGTGTCGAGGCCAGCAACGCGCAGCGCGAAAAGAAGATCGCGCAGTTGAACGAGTTCATCCAGCGGTTCTCGGCCGGAACCCGTTCGGCGCAGACGACTTCGCGAAAAAAAGAGGTTGAGCGCCTGCAAACTTCCGATCTGGCTCGCTCCAACATCCAACGCCCGTTCATTAAGTTTCAAAACGAACGTCCCTCGGGGCGGCATCCATTGGAAATCAAGGGACTCTCGAAGTCCTACGGCAACCTGCATGTGATCCAGAATTTCAGCGCGTCCATTGCTCGCGGCGAAAAGATCGGACTATTGGGACGCAATGGCGCGGGCAAGACCACCATGCTGAAGTCGCTGCTGCGCAACGCCACGGGTTACGTCGACGCGCCGGATCGTGAGTTTCTGGTGGACGGCGGCACAATCACCTGGGGCCACGAAGTTACGGTGGGATATTTTTCCCAGGACCATAAGGAATCGATCCAGCCTGGATCGACGATTATCGAATGGCTTCACCAGTTCGACCCGCGCGCATCGCAGCAGGAGCTGCGCGGCCTCCTCGGCCAGATGCTGTTCAGCGGAGATGACGCGACCAAGCGCACCGAGGTTCTTTCCGGCGGAGAAGCCGCGCGGATCATCTTCTGCCGCCTGATGCTGCAGAAACCGAATTTCCTGATGCTGGATGAGCCGACGAACCACCTGGATCTCGAATCGATCAACGCTCTGAACATCGCGCTTCAGAAATACGACGGAACCGTCCTGCTGGTCACGCACGATCACGACCTGGTGGAAGAAGTCGCGACCCGCATCTGGAATTTCGACCATCATGTGGTCGAGGATTTCAAGGGTCCTTATACGGAATTCCTGACGCAACACGAAGCCACCACGGCGTAAAGCCTTTTCCTACCGTCACGAGGGTAGTTACCGGGCCGATGCGGCCACGCGTCCTTTAGGTGCGAGACAAACTCGCAATCTCAAGAGGAACATCATCATGACGAATAAACTACCTCTCTTCTTCGGAACGTTGGCGTTAGCGTCCGTAGCCATGGCAGGTGCCAAGAGCTACGACGTGGCTCTTTCCGCGCCCGCCAAAGCCGGGAGCGTCCAACTCGCGCCCGGGGAATACAAAGTGAAGGTCGAGGGATCCAACGCGGTTTTCACCGATGAGCACACTCGCGCCTCGTTTACGGTGCCGGTGAAAATCGAGAACCGCAACACGAAATTCAACTCGACCGCGCTCGATACGACGAAACAAGGCAATACCGACCAGATTACGTCCATCGAACTTGGCGGATCCAACGTCAAGCTGGACTTCGGCAAATAATATGCCGAACGGCAAGTGATGCCCGCACTCTGAATTTGCGGACATTGCTAACCAATTCCTTTCCCGCCGCATCCACCGATATATGGGTTATTGGCTGGCGAACAGACGTGCTGCCAATGAAGTCTGCTCTGCGGCCACCGGCCCAAACAGCATCCAAACTACTCTGGCCGCGAGGACCAATGCCGTTTGGATAGGCTTCGCCGGCATTCTCTGCCTGATGGTTTTCATCGCCGTCGATTCGGGAAGAATGCTGCGCAGCGTTGCGTCCACCAGCGACACCCTGCGGCGCGAGTCGCGCGGACGCGATGCTCTCCTGGATCAACTTCGAAGCGATATCTACCATTCGGGCACGAATGTCCGGGATTACCTTCTGGAAACCGACGATGCTGGGGCCGCAAGCCAGAAGGCGGAGTTGAAAGCGGTACGGGCGCGCATCGACGATACGCTGCAGCGCTATGAGCAGACCTTCCCCGAGGACAGGCGGGCGGCTTTCCAGGACCTGCACGCGCACGTCGATGCTTACTGGCAATCGCTCGCGCCGGCGCTACAGTGGGATGCTGCAGCGCGGCGTAAGTTGGGAGCGGAATACCTGCAGGACGTCATTCTCCCCCGGCGCGCTGAAATCGTCGAATTGGCCAGACAAGTAACGCTGCTCAATGAGCGGGATCTCGACAACGGAGAAGATCGCCTACGCGCACTGGAAACGCAGTTTCGAAGACGCGTCACGGTGATTTCTGTCGTGGCGCTGCTACTGGCAGGGGTCCTGGCAAGCGTCATCATTCACCGCATGCGTCACCTGGAACAGCAAGCCGAGGCGCGATATCGCGAAGTGGAGGAAGCCCGCCGGGAGCTTCGGAAACTATCCGACCGGCTGGTCACAGCCCAGGAAGAAGAACGTCGGAATCTATCCCGCGAGTTACACGACGAAATAGGCCAAGCGATGACGGCGATGATGGTGGATCTTGGCAGGCTCGAGGCCGCCCCCGATGCTGTAGCCTTGCGGGAACGTCTCGGCTCGACGCGCCGGCTGGCGGAAACTTGCGTGGGCATGGTGAGAAACATGGCCTTGCTGCTGAGACCCTCGATGCTGGACGATCTCGGCCTAATTCCCGCGCTGCGGTGGCAGGCACGCGAGGTCACGCGGCGGACCGGACTTACGGTGAAGATGGTGGCCGACGATATCGACGGCGATTTCGCCGATGCCCTGCCCGATTCACACCGGACGTGCCTGTATCGTTTCGTGCAGGAAGCGCTCAACAACTGCGTACGGCATTCACGCGCGACCCTAGTGCGGGTTGTCGTCCGTGAAGATGCGGATGGCCTCTCAGTTTCCGTGCAAGACAACGGCATCGGCTTCGATCCCAGCCAGGAGAAAGGCATGGGACTTCTGGGGATGGAAGAACGCGTGGAACGTCTGGGAGGCCGATTATTTGTGAAATCGCAACCCGGGCACGGCACCTTCATATCCATGCGTTTCGATACGGCGAATTGCCGGCCTGCTGCCTCGACGCTCTCAGCCCACGTGGACAAAATATGATTCGAGTGATTCTGGCCGATGACCATAGCGTTATGCGAAGCGGATTGCGGCTCATCCTGGAGCAGCAGGAGGGATTCGAAGTCCTGGGAGAGGCGCGGGACGGTAAAGAAGCGGTGAACCTCGCCGCGGCGCTCCATCCCGATGTCGCGGTGCTGGACATCACGATGCCCAACCTGAACGGCATCGAAGCCGCCCGGCTGATCACCGACAAGCAGCCGAATGTAGCGGTGGTGATGCTGAGCATGCACGCCGATGAGAGCTATGTGCTTCGCTCGCTCAAAGCGGGGGCGCGCGGATATCTCCTGAAGGAGTCTCCGGAAGCGGATTTCATATCGGCAATCCGCTCGGTAAGTGAAGGCAAGGCTTTCTTCAGCCCCGCCGTCAGCCGCCTGCTGGTGGAAGATTATGTCCAACAACTCCAGGACAAGGATCTTGAGGATAGCTACGAGTTGCTGACACCCCGGGAGCGCGAAATCCTTCAGCTCATCGCCGAGGGCCAAAGCAACAAGGACATCGCGAACCGGCTGAATCTCAGTTTGTACACAGTGGAAACCCACCGCGGCAACATTCTTCAGAAGCTCAACCTGGACAGCGTGCCGGAGCTGATCCTGTACGCCGTGCGCAAGGGCGTCATCGCGTAGGTCCCCTTACGGGGTGACGAGAATCGTCACGCGGCGGCGCCCAGCGTCCGACTGGCCATCCCCCGGCTCGGCGTCGCTTTTCGATTCCACTGTGAGGTGGGAAACTCCCAGCCCCCGCAGCACCGTCGCGATGTTTTGCGCGCGCTTTTCGGCGAGCCCCGCCTTCTCAACCATCCGATCCCCATTTGACAGGAGACTGGTCGCGCGGTATCCGGAGACTTTCACGTTCGATGCTCCGATGTTTTTCGCGTAAGCCGCGGCTTGGCTAACAACCTGGCTGGCAGCCAATTCGAGATAGTCGTCGTTGAACGCGTAAGGGATGGTGAACTCGTGCTCGCCAGTCAAGGGTTGGCGCGGGGCGCGACCGGCGGCAGGACCGCCTTCAGGACGCCGCGATGACGGTCCGGCCCCCCGAGGCGCCTCAGGAGCATCGATGCTCGGGTCAGTCGGGAGTAGCGTATTGCAGGAAAGGTTCACTTCCTTCAGAACTGAGATGGAAAGGGGCTCTAACGGAATTCCGCCGCAAACACGCGGACCTGGTTTGATGCGGCCTTCCACCAGTACCTCATGTTTTAATTGGGGCGGGTGAAATGCAGCGGTAATATCCTGCTGGATCCCCAGAAAGTAAGTTTCGCCATCGTATTCGGCCAGGAAACAAGGAACGGTCTTCGTATCGCGCACGATGGGGCAAGAGACGAAGTTTCGCTGCTGGCCGAGCGCGGACACCACGGTAAGGATGAACAGTCCCAGGCAGCGCACTACAGAGCCCCCAGGAAGTTGATGAGGTCTTCCTTCTCCTGATCGGTAAGTTTCATGTCAAAACGGCGATCGTAGAAATCAACTACCTCGCGCAGCGTTTTGGCCGAGCCATTCGAGAAGTAAGGCGCCCGTGCGGCCAGCGCGCGAAGCTGCTGCATGACGATCGAGCCGACGTCTACGCATCGCCCGGAAATCAGCGCGCGGCCGGGATCTGTCGTGTAGATGACGCGACCCAGATAAGGATGCGGATCGGCGTCCTTGTTACACGTGATCTTGAACACCGGCAGTTCGCTCGAATCGGTCGAGGGATCCGTCCACGTGGGGAAATTCGTAGTCCCGACATCGACCCAGCCCGCCGAAAGATCCTGACCGGTCATCTGGGCGTTATGGCAAGTGGCACAGGTGCGCTTCAGAGGATTGCCCAGGCCGATGGAATTAATGTGCGTCGCATCGCGGAGCCAGAACTGGCGGAACATAAAGATATCCGCGCCGCGCGCGACCGACGAGCGATAGTAATCGTTCCCCTTCCATTCGGTGAAAAGCCCGAAGACCGGATCGTAGTCGTTATCGCCGAGAACGCCGGCTTTGTGGTCGCGCATCGCGGCAACCCCAAGACCAGGAGGTCCGCCCGCGACCGCCAAAGGCCCGCCAAAGATGTGCGCCTGCTGTGCCACATACACCTGCGATTCATACTCGACGATCTTCTCAAGCTGCTGGTTTGTAGGCGCCTTTTGCGCCTGTTCATGGCCCATAATCGCGCTCACGGCCTGGGTCTTCAGAGAGGGTTCCCGGGCGTCGCTCATGAGATTCATGCCGACTGGCTTTCCGGTTTCAGGATCGAGATCGGCCAGGGTTCCGGTTTTGAGTACGACCGGCGGGCCGCCGTTTACGACGTATTTCAAGTTGGCCGCGGGGCGAGGCCGGCGGTATACGGAAACCGTGGGATCTGCGCTCTTCAGTCCATATTGCGGGCTGGTATTGCACCCGGTGGGATCGCGGACGACTTCGATAGTGAACTCCACAGGTTTCGGCGAGCCGTCGGCATTCTTCGGCGGCCAGGACAGTGGAATACGAAACAGGCCGCGCTTGAGCAAAAGCGAATGCGACTTCTCCTGATCCTGAGGCAGTCCGGGGCAATTCGACCCGTCGAAGGCCGCGAACACCGGATCCTTGCCGTCAGTGGTCCGCCAGCGCTCCACCAGGCCCGAGGTCGACACGCTCATCCCGTAGGTCGGCTGATGACAATTTACGCAGGCTCGTCCATTGGTTCCGAGCGGGGTGAAGAACGGATGGCCTTCGGTGCTCACGGGACCCGACGCATTGAGCACCCCAACTGTCCCATCGACGCTGTCAAAGGCGTCGAACTCGGGTAGCGTGACACCGCTCCCGGGCTCGACCCACAGGTTCTTGAAACGATCCTGATACTGCGCGCTCACGGAGAGCACGATCCCGGCGATCAGGCCAACGAGCACGAACAGTCTGCGCATAGAAATATGTCCTATATCTTATCTCTCCTGGCGATTGCCAGCCGGACCGCGGCGAATTTGTTGAAGCCAACCGCCGCCCGAATGAATCCGATGAATCGGGTCAATGCGTATTTCCAGGCATGTGGGTTTCATGACAAAAGAAGGATTCGATAGGTACGTCCTCGGATGTTCCTCGCTCTTTGTACTGGTATTTCAGGGCACGGCGGGCGCCGCAAACCTCGAGCCGGCCACATTGAAGGCATGGGACGAGTATGTAGAATCCGCAAAGGCGCGGATGGAGCAGCGGCTAAGTCACGACAAGCCGTTCCTGTGGGTGGACGAATCGCCCGAAAGGCTCGCAAAAGTGCGGGCGGGCGAGATCGTCGCCGCTCCAGTGGGACCGCATAGTCCGGTGAAAATTCCGGCCGGACTGATTCACGATTGGGTCGGTGTGGTCTTCATCCCTCATGCGTCGACCAGGGATGCATTGGCGGTGCTGAACGATTACGCGCATTACAAGGATGTCTTTCGCCCGGCAGTGATCGAGTCCAAGCCGATCGCCACCAGTGCGAACAAAGACCGCTTTTCCCTGGTGCTGATGAATAAAGCGTTTTTCCTGAAGACCGCACTCGACACGGACTACGAAACCCGTTACGTGCGCGTGGACCACCAGCGCGGATACACCGTCTCCCGGACCACCCGCATCCAGGAAGTGGAGGATTACGGATCGCCCGCCGAACACGAGTTGCGTGAAGGCGAAGGACGCGGAATCCTCTGGCGGCTATTCGCAGTTACGCGGCTCCTCGAACGCGATGGCGGAGTCTACATCGAAATCGAGGCGATCGCGTTGAGCCGCGACATTCCGGCTTCCCTGCGATGGCTGGTGGAACCCGTGGTTCGCCGGGTTTCCCGAACGTCGCTAATCACGTCGCTTCAACAAACCGAAGACGCTGTGCGGTCGCGCTCAGAACTGAACAGCGGGTCGATTTACGGCAACGGACCGTTCGCGGAGACGATACAGGATCTGCGTGCAACCAGCCCTTCTCGTAACTCGAGGCGATAGCAACTTCCTTCCGTGGCTGTGATACCTTTGGTCGAATCGTCTCGTAAGGGAGGACCTCCATGGGTATGTTTTGCTGGAAGAATGCCGCGGTCGCGGTAGGGATTCTCACGCTTTCCGGCGTCGCAATGCTGCGGGCGCAGCAGTCAGGCGGCAAGCCCGTGAACGTCGACGCCAAGGTGCTGCGTAACACCGGCACGTCGAACGATCCCCTGCCCGGATCTTGGCTGAGCTACGGACGGTCCCAGGGCGAGACCCGCTACAGCACTCTGAAGCAGATCAACGATACGAATGCGAAGCGCCTGGGCCTGGCGTGGTCTTATGTCGTCGGCGCAGGCGGCGGCAATCAGGAAGGCACGCCGCTGATGTGGAACAACACGCTCTACGGCGTGACCAGTTGGAGCGTGGTGTATGCGCTCGACGCCAAAACCGGCAAGCAGTTGTGGCGCTGGGATCCGGAAGTGAACCAGGCGGCGGTTCGTCCCAAGATTTGCTGTGGCATCGTGAATCGCGGCATTGCGATTAACAATGGCATGATCATCGTGCCCGTCACCGACGGTCGCCTGGTGTCGCTGGACGCGATCACCGGTAAGCCCATTTGGGAATCGCGCGTCGCGTATCCGCAGGATCTGTACACGCTGACGATGGCTCCCCGGATTGCGGGCGGCAAAGTGATCATCGGGGCGTCGGGCGGCGACAAGCCCACGCGCGGATTCTTCGCGGCGTTCGACGCGGCCACTGGAAAACAAGCGTGGAAATTCTACACGGTTCCTGGCAACCCGGAACTACCGGCTGAAAACGATGCCATGAAGGCGGCCCTCAAGACCTGGGGCGGCGACTTCTGGACCAAAGGCGGCGGCGGCGCGGTCTGGGATGGCTTCGCCTACGATGCCGACGCGAACCTGGTTTACGTCGGCACCGGCAATGCCGAACCGTGGGTGCAGAAGTTCCGCGGAGCCCAGAACGTGGACAATCTTTACACCTGTTCGATCCTGGCAGTGGACCTGACCACCGGCCTGCTCAAATGGTATTTCCAAACCACGCCGAACGATAACTGGGATTTCGACAGCGTGCAGCAGTTGATGCTGCTGGACTTGAATATAAAAGGCAAGCAAAGGAAGGTGATCACCCAGGCGTCCAAGAATGGCTTCTTCTGGGTGCTGGATCGTATCACCGGCGAATTCATTTCGGGTGCTCCCTTTGTGAAAACCACCTGGGCGCTAGGGCTCGACGCTAAGGGTCGCCCGATCGTCAATCCTGCGGCTTACTACGATCTCGAGCCGATATCGATCTTCCCCACCGGCGGCGGCGCGCATAACTGGTCGCCGATGTCTTACAGCCCGATCACGGGATCCGTCTACATCTCGGTGTCTCTCTCACCGTTCACATACGCTGCAACCGCAGAGCTTCAGCCGGGCACCACGGGCTACTCTCGCGGCAGCGGCACGCCGAAGCTGATCGATAGTCCGGCAATAGGGCCGCCGACGGCCGAGGGCATGCGCGGCGCGCTCCAAGCGTGGGATCCAGTGAACCAGAAGCTAGTGTGGCGCATCGACGGCGGAGGCGGAATCGGTGGCGGAACCGCGGCGACTGCGGGGAATCTGGTGTTTCAGGTGATCAACGACGGGCGCTTCCGCGCGGTGACGGCCGATAAGGGCGAGATCCTCTATGAGGTCCAGACGGGGCGCACAGGCATGGCTCCCCCGATCACGTATGAGGTCGACGGGACCCAATATGTGGCGTTTCAGGGCGGGTTGGGCCGCCCGGCGACGACGGTGGGTCCGAATGACGCGAAGGTCGATAATCCTCCGATGCTGTTCGTGTTCGCGCTGGATGGGAAGGCTGAGTTGCCTAAACCCGCGCCGCCACCGGAGCCGGCGAAGCCGCAGGCTCCTGCTCCGGAAAAGGCTCCGGAGTTGCGATAGCGGTAGTGTGAAGACCGTCGTCTCATCGAACGGGCGTATTGTTCTGCCGACTGAACTCCGGCGCGTGGATCGTATTGAGCGGGCCAGGATTTCGATATCGAGCGTCTCGGGCGCGGGAACTATCGCCCGTCAGACGTGCGGCTCCGCCCAACGAGCGCGTCGTCGACTGGCTGCTTTCCTGTCCCTATAAGGGCTTTTTTGTACCTCTTGGTCTGAAGTCGTCCAGCACGTTTTGAATAACTGCTTTAGGCAAGAGTTTGGAAGGCGATACCATCCGAAGGTGGACCCGTCGTCCGCGAAGCCGTCGCCAGGCACCTAAACCGATTACAGATAAAGGTACGGGTGCGCCCGAAGTGGCGCAGGAGTATACTATAAAGCGCTATAACTATGTTCGTTTCAACGCGTAGGACGTTCCTGAAAGCCGCCGCGGCGGGTGCGGTGGCGCCGTTCGCCTTCGCGCAATCCTCCAGACAGGCCGCGAAAATTGCGAGTTTGCCGCTCGGCGATAACCTGTATCTGCTGACGGGAGCGGGAGCGAACATCATCGCGCGCACCGGCGCCGACGGGGTCGTAATGGTCGATGGCGGGCTCGCGCAGAATGCCGCTGCGCTGGCGCAGGCGGTTGCCGCGCTGCCCAATGGCGGCCCGGTCAAAACCCTTTTCAACACTCACTGGCATCCTGAGCAGACGGGCTCGAACGAGCCGCTCGGCATGGCCGGGGCCACGATTATCGCCCAGGAAAACACCCGGCTGTGGCTGCAGCAGAACATCACCTGGCCGTGGAACGGGCAGAAATTCAAGAAGCTCGCCAAGATCGCCCAGCCGAACAAGACCTTCTACGATAAGGCCACGCTTGGCTCCGGCGCGACGGAAATCCGGTACGGATACATCTCCGACGCCGCTCACACCGATGGCGACATGTACGTCTTCTTCCCGCAGCAGAACGTCCTGGCAGTGGGCGATGCCGCGTACGGACAGGGTTGGCCGGTGGTCGATTGGTGGACCGGAGGCTGGATCGGCGGCATTGTTGGCGGGCTGCAGCGGATCCAGGCCGTGGTTAACAAAGACGGGAACAAAGATACGAAGATCATTCCGGCGGTCGGCCCCGCGCTTACTTTGGCGGACATCACCGGGCAGGTCGACATGTACGGCACCATCTACGATCGTCTGAATCAGATGATCAACAAAGGGCGCGGCCCGTCAGAAGGCGTCGAGGCCAAGCCGGCCAAGGAATTCGAAGCCAAGATGGGCAACGCCGACGAGTTCATTCGACGCTCTTTCGAGAGCCTGTGGGCCTACCTTTCACCGGACGCTTAGGCGCCAGCGCGGGTGATAAGCTGATTTCATGGTGCGACGGCAGATCGAGCTCGACGAAGAAAGCGATCGGCTTTTGAACGAGCTTGCACAGGAGTACGGCGGCGATGCTGCACGGGCGCTGAGCGAACTGCTGCATTCCCGCGAAGGCGTCGAAGAGTTCATGGATGCCTGCGAGGCTGCGCACAGCAACATACTGCTCGCTCAGAAAGTGCGGGCGGAGCGGGGAGTTCGCGAGAGCTTCACTACTTGGGAAGAGATCAAGCAACGCCATAACCTGTGACGATCCTCTTCGCCGAGGGTGTCCCAGAGCTATTTGCCGAATTGCCTCGGAGTGTGCAGCAAGCCGCTGCGGGCTGCATCGAACTGCTCGCCAAATTCCCCCGTATGTATCCTGTTCGGCGAAGAGGACTGATGCGCGGTTATCGCTATTTCGCGGCAGGCCGCCATTTGTTCTACTACTCGATATCGAGCGCCGAGGTGCGCGTTGCTGCGATCATTCCTGCTGCCATGCGTCGTGCGTGACCGGTCCTGCAATGGAGGCGACTTCACTGCGAAGCGAAACCTGCGTTATCCGATGGCGTATCGTAACTTGCATCCATGGAGTCTACTGAACTCGCTTACACCTATCGGAATGGAGCCGGTCGACGCAGGGTAGAGATCGTCGAGCGAAAATAGATCCACGGTCCGCGATGTTTGCGGTTGGCTTGGCCCTTGCGCTGCTCAGCGTGTATAGGAACGCGGTCTGCGAAGCTTGCACTTCGGATCATCGTCGGAGTAATCATCGGGCTGCCGACTCTCATGTTTCTCTGGGACGCGTGGCAGAAGCTTTTGGAATCCGTAGGCCTGGATCCCGATTAAAGCATGCTTTTGGCACGCGCCGCGCACGGAGGCACTTCAGGCCTCGTTGGAGTATACTGAATCAGCACTAACTATGGTCGTTTCAATGCGTAAGACGCTCTCAAAACACTCGATTCCGCTGATCGCTGCGCTGGGGCTGATCGCCGTCTTCAACGTGCCGTCCGCCAGCCAGGCGCCGTCTACCGCCGACGTGCAGTTGGCCACGATGAAGCAATACTGCACCGGCTGCCACAGCGATAAGCTGAAGACCGGCGGCGCGAGCTTCGAGGGCATCACGGCGGCCAGCATCGCCAAGGATCCCGATCTGTTCGAGAAGGCCGTGCGCAAACTGCGCGGCCGCGTCATGCCGCCTCCGGGCGCTAAGCAGCCCGACGGCAAGGCGGTCGATTCGCTGGTCGCATGGCTAGAAGAGTCGCTCGACAAGGTCCCGACGCAGGCGTACGTAACCGATCAAGTTGTTCTGCATCGTTTGAATCGCCAGGAATACGCCAACGCGGTTCATGATCTGCTCCTTGTCGATGTAAACGGCGCAGAATTACTGCCGCAGGATGACGTCGCGCAGGGCTTCGATAACATCGCGTCCGCCCTGCAGGTTTCGCCTTCATTCATCGAGCAATACGTCAGCGCGGCGCGCAACGTGGCCGTGAACGCAATGGGAAAGCCCGATGCCCGCCCGCAGGGGTGGTCATTCCGCGCAAGTCCGGGTAGCCAGCTCACGCACGTTCCCGGATTGCCTCTCGGCACCCGCGGCGGCATTCTGGCGAAAGTCGACCTGCCGGCCGATGGCGAATACCGCATCAACATCGCCGATATGGCCACTCATATCTGGGGCAACGGCATGGAATATGAGAATCCGCTGATCGTGACGGTGGACAACAAGATTGTCTATCAAGCCGTCATCGGCGGCGAAGAAGACATGAAGCTTTACGATGAGGTGCAGAACGGCGCGCTCGATCGCGTCAACGCCCGCCTGAAGAACATCAAGTTCGAGACCACCGCGGGACCGCACAAAATCGGCGTGACGTTCAAGCGCCAGAGCTTCGCGGAATCCGACGATCAGTTGCAGATCAATACGCCCGGCGGCGGCCAGGATCGTTCCTACCGCGTAAACTCGTTCCAGCTTCTGGGCCCCTTCAACGTTAAGGGCCTCAGCTCGACACCCAGCCGCGATCGCATCCTGACTTGCAATCCGGAAAAGGATAAGAAGACTCCGGAAGCGTGCGCGAAGGAAATCTTCTCGACGCTGGCAAGGCGGGCGTATCGCCGGCCGGTCAACAATGACGACATCGCCGAGCTGATGCAGTATTACGCCGATGGCGCGAAGCAGGGAGGTTTCGAAGGTGGAGTTCGCGAAGGCGTCACCGGCATGCTGGCGAGCCCGTTTTTCCTATATCGCGGCGAGCGCGTGCCCGCCGGGCTGAAGCCGGGCGCGAAGTACTCTATCACGGATCTCGAACTCGCGTCGAAGCTTTCGTTCTTCCTGTGGAACTCGATTCCGGACGATGAGCTGCTCGACTTGGCGGTAAAGAATAGACTCAGCGATCCGGCGACGCTCGACAAGCAAGTGGTGCGGATGCTGGCCGATCCGCGATCGAAGACGCTGGCCAGCAATTTCGTATTCCAGTGGCTGGATATGACCCGGCTCGACGCGGTGGTTCCGGATAATGACGTTTTCCCGTATGCGTCCGGCCGCATGGATCCGCGTCAGGATTTCCGCACTGAGCTGACGCTGTTCGCCGACAGCATCTTCCGCGAGGACCGCAGCATCGTGGATTTGCTGCGCGCCAGCCACACCTACGTCAATGAACGCCTGGCGCTGCAGTATGGCATTAACGACGTCAAAGGCGATGAGTTCCGCCGCGTGGAATTGAAAGATTCCGCGCGATGGGGATTGCTGGGTAAGGGCGCCATCCTGATGGCGGCGGCTTATCCGAATCGCACGTCGCCGGTGCTGCGCGGAAAGTTCATCCTGGCAAATATCCTGGGTGTCCCGCCGGCCAACCCTCCACCCAACGTTCCGACGCTGAATGACAAGGACATCGGCACCACGAAGGCGCTGACGGTGCGCGAGATGATGGCGAAGCATCGCGCGAGCCCGACGTGCTCGTCGTGCCACGCGGTCATGGATCCGCTGGGCTTCGCGCTCGAAAACTTCGACGCGACCGGTATGTGGAGAGACAAGGATCGCTTTGCCGGCGTGACTATCGATTCTGCCGGGGAGCTGCCCGACGGGACGAAGATCAACGGTCCCGACGATCTCCGCAAGGCGCTGCTGCGGCGGCCCGATCAGTTCGTCCAGGCGTTCACGGAGAACCTTCTCACGTACGCGATGGGCCGGACGCGCGAATACTACGACATGCCGACCGTTCGCAGGATCGTGCGCGAGACGGCGGCCAAGGATTACAAGCTGTCGGCGATTGTCCAGGCGGTGGTCAAGAGCGAACAATTCGAGATGCGTCGCGCCCCGCAGCCCATACAGAGCGCCAGCAGATAGCTCAACGATCGCCGCAGTCCTGTCGTTTGCCGGTTTAGAACGCCGCCCCGCGACTACGCGTACAGAGGGGAGTGAAGCAGCAGCCTCAACACGTTAGGATCGTCTTTTATTGGAGCCATCCGGAGACAACTCAGTTTCTTCCAGATCGGCTGACGCGGCTTCGTGGTAGAGGACTTTAAAAGCCATTTTTGGATGCGATGGCGCGCCGCCTTCGCGGATACCGTGCGGCCCCCAGCGGCGGACTTAATGCGCTGTCTCAGGATACGGCTGATGCCCGCATCGACCCTTACTTCGGCCTCGCCCGAGACAAACGGGTCGATACGCTGGGCCTTGCTCATATCTTCACCGTAGACCACTTCGCTGGGGAGCGTAAACTAGCTAGCTGCCGCAGATCCCGTGAGCTGTCGAGGTCGATCGGACAATCTCATCAGATTCCACGGCTTCAGGCCACGGCAAAAGGACGTCCGGGACAAGCTGCCCAAGGGGAAGCAGAGTAGCCGTCGGAGGGCCGGGGGGCCTCCCATCCTACCTCCAACTGGAGTAAAATAAGAGCCGCAAGGAGACGACCATGTTCATAGAGAAAAAGCACGTTCCACGCCGCACGGTCTTAAAGGGAATCGGAGCCAGCATTGGTTTGCCGCTGCTGGGAGCCATGGTCCCCGCCTCCACCGCCTGGGCGGATACTCCTGCGGGGAAGACCCCGAAACGCTTCGCCTTTGTAGGCTTTCCGCACGGCGCGATCATGGACCACTGGTCGCCCGCCGAGACCGGCACGAACTACACCATGTCGCCGATCCTTAAGCCGCTCGAGCCGTTCCGTAAGCACATGACCATCGTCTCCGGCCTGCGCAACAAGCCCGCGGAAACGCCCGAGCCCCACGCCTACATCGAGCAAGGCTGGCTTACCTGCGTGAAGCCCTCGGAATTCGGCAAGGATAATCCGGACGAGGGCGTCAGCTGCGACCAGATGGCCGTCCGGTACGTCGGACAAGACACGCGTCTCCCCTCTCTCGAACTGACTGCCGCGCAGGGCAGCGCGCGCCTCGCCTGGCGCACGCCGACCCAGTCGCTGCCACAGGAAGGCAATCCGCGTGCCGTCTTCCAGAAGCTCTTCGGACAAGGCGACACCGATCAGGAACGCGCCCAGATTCTTTCGGAGACTGGCAGTATCCTCGATCGCGTGACCGGACAAGCGAAGCGCCTGCAGGCCAGCCTCGGCGTCTCGGACCGCGTTATCGTGAGCGACTATCTCGACTCGGTTCGCGAGATTGAGCGCCGCGTCCAGATGGCCGCGAAACCGGATGATCGCGCCTTGAGCATTCCGGATGCGCCCATCGGCACGCCGAACGATATCACCGAGTACTTCAAACTGATGTTCGACCTGATGGCCCTGGCGTTCCAGGCCGACATCACGCGCGTGATCACGTTCTCCATGGACCGGGAAGCCAGCATGCGCACCTACACCAACCTGGGCATCGCCGAGGGCTTCCATCCTCTGTCGCATCACGGCAACAATCCGCAGAAGATGGACAAGCTGGTGCAGATTCAGAAGTACCACGCGGAAGTGTTCGCCGGATTCATCAAGAAGATCGAAGCCGCCAAAGAAAGTGACGGCACGGTGCTCGACCATTCCACGATTCTGTTCGGCAGCGATATGAGCAACAGCGATCGCCACAACAACGATCCGCTGCCTTCGGCTGTCCTGGGACACGCCAACGGCAAGATCAAAGGCGGCCAGCACCTGAAATATCCGCAGGATTCGCGGCACGGCGACCTGCTCTTTACGCTGCTCCAGCGCAATGACATCCCGGTGAAGGCCATCGGGGATAGCACCAACGGCCTTTCGGAGGTATAAGATGCGCTCGAGCGCTTGCATTGCGGTCCTGCTGGCCGGCATGGCCATGGCTGCTCCCGATTCGGGCCCGACTTTGCTGGGTGCGGCGGAATCCGGCGACCATGCGGCCGCCATGCGGCTGGCGAGCGCGAAAGGCGTGGACGTTAACGCCACCGGCGCCGATGGCAGCACAGCCATCATGTACGCGGCGGCGAACGCCGACCTGGAACTCGTCCGAACGCTGATCAAAGCCGGCGCGAACGTGAAACTGCAAAACCAGCTGGGCACGTCGGCAATCACCGAAGCCGCGATCATCGGCTCCGCCCCGATCCTGGACGCTCTGCTTAAGGCCGGCGCCGATCCCAATTTCAAGAATCCGACCGGTGAAACTCCTTTGATGGCTGCAGCCCGCAGCGGCAAGGTCGATGCGGCAAGGACGCTTCTCGCTGCCGGAGCCGACATCAACGCCAAGGAAACCTGGGGCGGCCAAAGCGCGATCATGTGGGCGGCCGCGCAGAGCCAGGCCGACATGGTGAAGTTCCTCGCTTCCAAGGACGCGAACCTGAACGATCATGGCAAGGTCAACCAGTGGGAGCGCAAGATCATCCAGGAGCCTCGCCCGAAAGACATGAACAAGGGCGGCTTTACTCCGCTGCACTATGCCGCACGGGAAGGATGCACGGCCTGCGTCCAGAACCTGCTCGATGCGCATGCGGATCCCGATTCCGAAGATCCGGATCGCGAGACGCCGCTGCTGCTGGCGCTAGAGAACATGCATTTCGATACGGCTGCCGTTCTGATCAAAGGCGGCGCGGATCTGGATAAATGGGACCTCTACGGCCGCTCGCCGGTTTACATGGCGGCCGACGTCAGCACGCTGCCGATGAAGGGCAACGGCGCGGTGGCCGTCCTCCCGAGTCCCGATAAGCTTTCGGCTGTGGACGTCGGCCGGATGATGCTCGAACGTGGAGCGAACCCGAACATACAGTTGAAGCGCCGTCCGCCGTATCGCGATGTCCCGCAGGATCGTGGCGGCGACGGCATGCTCGCCCAGGGCGCCACTCCGCTGTTGCGCGCCGCCCGTGGCGGCGACGACAAGTTCATCGCTCTGCTGCTGGAATACAAGGCGCTGGTCGATCTGCCAAGCAAGGAAGGCATCACGCCGTTGATGGCCGCAGCCGGAGTCGATTTCGGCACGCGCGCCACTCGCGGGCGTAATCGCACTGACGAAGGCGTGCTCGCCAGCATGGATCTCCTGATCAAGGCCGGAGCGAACATCAATGCCCGCTCCGTGGTGGACCGTAATCCGGGAGGCCGTGGCGGCCGCGGTGGGGCTCCTGCCGCTGCTGCTCCGGCCGCCCCCGGTACTGCGAATTACAGCGCTTCCGCGGCCATTGCACAAGCTTTCCGCCGCGGCAGCCAGATGCCGAGCGCAAATGCCGTGCCAAACCAGACCGCTTTGCATGGAGCCGCTGAACACGGTTTCGACAAGTACATCGAATTCCTGGTCGCCCACGGCGCCGATTTGACCGCCAAGGATGCAAACGGTCGGACGCCCCTCGATGTCGCACGCGGCGCCGGCGGCGTTCGCGGCGGCGCGGATGCATTCCCGAAAACGGTGGCCCTGCTGGAATCCCTGATGACTGCCAAAGGAATCGCGATTCCGCCGGCTCCGAGCGCGCAAGCGAAGTGACGCTGGGCTGCTGCTAAAATCGAATCTTGGATCACAAGATGATGTACCGGCGGCTGC